>Ga0304728_1000683_pt1 | contig 27654 bp, 36 predicted proteins | sample C_130625_MF_Meta_FD_190476 | JGI IMG/M metagenome (GOLD analysis project Ga0304728, IMG submission 190476) | Freshwater microbial communities from Lake Croche, Canada to study carbon cycling - C_130625_MF_MetaG (v2) (version 2) | ecosystem: Environmental > Aquatic > Freshwater > Lake | place... | reverse complement strand
TTTTTTCAGACATCTGTGCGCCAAAATACAAAGGGCAATTGGGAGCATTTATAGTCAGCGTAGTCAAGTGAAAAGATTGCCATTCTGAGGGCATCCCACCAGTATCTTTAAATCCAACACTACTTGGCCAGCAGGAAGTGAGCAATGAAATCAAACATAAAGCAATCAAGTGTTTCATAAATCTATAAGATTATATTCTTTAATCTTTCTGTATAATGTCCGTTCAGAAATTCCTAATTCACTTGCTGCATATTTCCTTTTCCCTCGATGTTTGTCCAGTGCTTTCTGAATAAGTTCTTTTTCTCGATCCTCTAAAGATAAGGATTCTTCGAATTCTACATGTGATTCAAAGGCTTCAGTATTGTGGCTAAATCCAATATTAGCATCGCTTTTACCTACAGGAAGTATCCTTGAGGAATGCGGTAAAGGTTCATTCACATCGGAATACAGTCGATTTACAAGATCTGTTTGATCAGAATTAAGATTGACATTTCCTCCTTGTGAAAGTAATTCTACCACTAATTTTTTTAATTCCGTTAAATCTTTCTTCATTTCAAAGAGAAATTTATACATTATTTCCCTTTCAGAAAAGGATTCATTACTTTCCTCTTTAATTAACATCGGTGATTTCTCACTTACTTTTGGTAAATAACTTGCAAGTAAATGGGCGTTAATTTCTCTTGTGGTTTCAATAACGGATAGTTGCTCCACTAAATTTTTTAATTGTCTAATATTGCCCGGCCAGGTATAATGAATTAAAATTTCTACCGCATCATCAGTTAGTTTAATCGCGGGCATTCTGTACTTATCTGCAAAATCTAAAGCAAATTTTCTGAAAAGTAAATGAATGTCTTCGTTTCGCTCTCGCAAAGCAGGTAATTGAATGGGAACAGTGCTCAGTCTGTAATACAAATCTTCTCTAAATTTTCCACTGCTGATAGCCGCTTGCATATTTTCATTCGTAGCAGCTACTACTCTTACATTTGTTTTGATTGCTTTTGATGCTCCAACCCGAATAAACTCTCCTGTTTCAAGTACCCTCAATAAACGCACTTGTGTCTGCATGGGTAACTCAGCAATCTCATCAAGAAATATAGTACCTCCATTTGCTACTTCAAAATATCCTTGGCGACTCCCATTGGCTCCAGTAAAAGATCCTTTTTCATGGCCAAACAACTCTGAATCAATCGTGCCCTCTGGAATTGCCCCACAATTAACTGCAATATATTCACCGTGTTTTCGTGCGCTCAAATGATGTATCACCTGAGGAATTATTTCTTTACCCGTTCCGCTTTCCCCCGTAACTAACACAGAGATGTCAGTTGGGGCAACTTGAATGGCAACTTCAATCGACCTGTTTAAAGCAGGAGCATTTCCAATTATTCCAAAACGCTGTTTAATCTGTTGAATGTTCATAGTTTTTTTATTTACTGCTGCTAACAATTTCACCAAAAAGCGTAGCAGAGGAGCATTCTAATATTTTAACCATAACATATTGGCCCTTTGAATGATTTTCTTTTGGGAAAATCACCATTGCATTGCGGCTCGTACGTCCACACAAGTGATCTTCTGATCTTTTTGAGTGACCTTCAATCAGTACTTTTTCTATTTTACCCAACTGTTTTTGGTTTGAAATCAACGCTTGTTCTTGTTTCTTGGCAATTATTTCTTCCAATCGTCGTCCTTTAATTTCGGATGGAATATTATCTTCAAATCTTCTTTCTGCTAGAGTTTTTGGTCGCTCAGAATACTTGAACATATAGGCATAATCATATTGAACTAGATCCATTAAACTTAAGGTATCTTGATGTTCCTCCTCTGTTTCATCGCAAAATCCGGTAATTATATCTGTTGAGATGGCGCAATCTGGAAGAATATTTCTAATAGCAGCAATTCGATTTAAATACCATTCTCTCGTGTAGGCTCTATTCATTCTTGCCAATACAGCTGTGTTTCCTGATTGAACGGGTAAGTGAATGTAATTACAAATATTTTCATATTTAGCCATCGTTTCAATTACATCATCGGTCATGTCTTTCGGATGTGAAGTACTGAATCGAACCCTTAAATCCGGATTGACTTCGGCAACAAGTGCTAATAATTGTGAGAAATTTGTTGTAGCCTCATTTTCATTTTTTATTTCTCCTTTTGCACTGATATTCCAGCGATAACTATCTACATTTTGTCCCAGTAGCGTAACTTCTCTATAGCCCGATTTAAATAAATCTTTGCACTCATCAACTATTGTCTTCGGGTCTCTAGACCGTTCTCTTCCTCTAGTAAAAGGCACAACGCAAAAAGAGCACATATTATCACATCCTCTTGTAATGGTAACGAAAGCTGCGATACCACCTTGATCTAATCGAACAGGAGAAATATCTGCGTAGGTTTCGTCTCTAGACAATAAAACATTTACTGCCTTTTGACCCGTTCCAACTTCATCAATTAAATTTGGTAAATCACGGTAGGAGTCAGGACCGGCAACTAAATCAACTAGTTTTTCTTCTTCCAGCAATGATTTTTTTAATCGCTCTGCCATGCATCCCAGTATTCCAACAACGAGCGCTGGATTTTTATCTTTTCTTCTTTTGAATTCAGTTAAACGATTCCTAACTTTCGTTTCTGCATTTTCTCTGATAGAACAAGTATTAATGAAAACAACATCTGCTTCATCTGCATTTCGTGTAGTTTCATAACCTTCTTTTAAAAGTATCGACGCAACAACTTCACTGTCCGAGAAGTTCATTTGACATCCGTAACTCTCTAAGTATAATTTTTTTGCGGACTTATTTATGAGCGTATTCGCTATGATAGTCGCTTCTCCTTGACGATTTTCATCGTGCGCATCTCCTTCTAATTTCATTGTGTCGCATGCATTTTCGAATACAAATTTAGTGAAATAGAAAGTGGTGTCAAAATGTCAGCGTTAAAAAATGTCAATTTGGCTGAATATTATTTTTATTTTAATTTTTTTTATTCAAAAATTATCTTTAACCAAAGGTTAAGGGAGTGCTTAAAAAATATATCTCGAAAATACTATGGTGCGTTGCATTGAATTCATACTACATTTGTATCGTAAATTTGTGAATGATGGCAAAAAATCTTGTAATTGTTGAGTCCCCTGCGAAAGCTAAAACCATTGAAGGTTATTTGGGAGATCAATTCGTTGTAAAATCTAGTTATGGTCATGTTAGAGACCTCGGTAAAAAAGGTCTTTCGGTTAATATTGCCGAGAATTTTGAACCACTTTATGAGGTTACACCGGATAAAAAATCTCTAGTAGCTGAATTAAAAAAATTAGCAAAAGCAGCCGACGTTGTTTGGTTAGCGACGGACGAGGACCGTGAAGGAGAAGCCATCTCTTGGCATTTATTTGAGACCTTAGAATTAGAAGGAAAGGATACGCGAAGAATCACTTTTAATGAAATTACGAAGACAGCGATTCTGAAAGCAATTGAACATCCGAGACATATTAACAAGGAATTAGTTGACGCACAGCAAGCAAGAAGAATTTTAGATAGAATTGTAGGATTTGAATTATCTCCAGTACTTTGGAAAAAAGTTCGCCCTAGCTTGTCTGCAGGTAGAGTACAATCTGTAGCAGTGAGGTTAATAGTGGAGAAAGAAGATGAAATAGAAGCTTTTAATTCATCCGGTTTTTATAAGGTTATTGGAAATTTTAAGGCAGATAAAGGAAGTTTTAAAGCAGAATTGAATAAACAGATTACCAATATTGATGATGCTCGCGCACTTTTAGAGAAATGCAGTGATAGTTCGTTTTTTGTGGAACAAATTCAAAAAAAGCCTGCAACGAAATCTCCTTCTGCTCCTTTTACAACCTCTACACTTCAACAAGAAGCCAGTCTTAAGCTCGGATTCTCGGTGAGTAAAACTATGAGCGTTGCCCAAAGGTTATATGAGTCTGGAAATATCACCTATATGAGAACAGATTCTATGAATTTGTCTGATACAGCAATCAATGGAACAAAAAATGAAATTATAAATCGCTACGGTGAATCTTATTATCATTTCGCGAAATACACAACCAAATCAGCAGGCGCACAAGAAGCACACGAAGCCATTCGCCCAACAGATTTTTCAAAAAATGAAATTACTGCGGATCGCGATGAAGAAAGATTGTATGAATTAATTTGGAAACGCACTATTTCAAGTCAAATGGCTCATGCAAGTCTCGAAAGAACTACGATTACAGTGGGTGGCATTGATGACAATCTCCATTTTCAAGCGAAAGGCGAGGTTATTTTATTTGATGGATTTTTAAAAGTTTATCTTGTATCTAATCTTGAAGAAATAGAAGAGGATGAAAGTGGCTTACTTCCTGCAGTCGTTGAAAACGAGAAGTTAACCGCAAACGAAATCAATGCTACAGAAAGGTTTACAAGACCTCCGGCACGTTACGCTGAAGCTTCTCTTGTGAAAAAACTAGAGGAATTAGGTATTGGCAGACCATCAACTTATGCTCCAACCATATCAACTATTCAAAAAAGAGGATATGTGGAGAAAAAAGAAAATGAAGGCCAATTGCGCCATTATCAAGAATTAACACTCGTTGGATCTGAAGTGGGTCAAATTACCAAGTCAGAAACAACAGGAAAAGAAAAAAATCGTCTCTCTCCAACAGATATTGGGGTTTTAGTTACACGTTTTCTACATGAAAATTTTCAGAATATCCTTGATTATAATTTTACAGCAAAAGTAGAGGCTGAATTTGATGAAATTGCCGCTGGTAACATCAAATGGACTGAAATGCTTAAAGGATTTTACAGTCCCTTTCACGCCTCAGTTGAAAACACCTTGGAACATTCTTCCCGTGTAACAGGGGAGAGGGAACTGGGAATTCATCCTGTAAGTGGAAGAAGAGTCATTACAAGAATGGGTCGTTTTGGACCTATGGTTCAAGTAGGAGATGAGCAAGTGGATGGTGAAAAGCCAGCTTTTGCTTCCCTTCAAAAAAATCAATCCATTAATACCATTACGCTCGAAGAATCATTGGAATTATTCAAGTTGCCACGAACATTAGGCTCACTGGAAGAACAGGATGTTAAAGCAAATGTTGGAAGATTTGGACCTTATGTGCAACTTGGAAAATTATTTGTTTCCATTCCAAAGGAGGAAGATCCAATGACAATCACTTTCGAAAGAGCAATAGAGCTGATTGAAATTAAGAAAACAGACGATGCCAACAAAATAATTAAACTGTTCGATGAAAGAGAAGATGTTCAATTGCTGAATGGTAAATATGGAGCTTATTTAAAAATAGGTAAGTTAAATTACAAGTTACCTAAAGATGCTGTTGTAATTGATTTAACATTGGAAGCTTGTCTATCCATTGCTGAGAGTCAACCTCAAAAAACAGGAGCTAAAAAATCCTTTAAAAAGAAATAATTTTTTAGTTAAATATTTTTTATATTTGTCTGTATGAGCGGTAGTGTTAATAAAGTAATTTTAATAGGGAATCTTGGAAAAGATCCTGAAATCCGCCGTTTGGAAAATGGAGTTGTATTGGCTAATTTTTCTATTGCAACCTCCGAGTCTTTTAGCGATAAACAAACCGGCGAGAAAAAAGAGATTACCGATTGGCATGATATTGTCTTGTGGCGTGGTTTGGCCGAGGTAGCTGAAAAATATCTACACAAAGGCACCAAAATTTATGTGGAAGGAAAATTGAAAAAAAGATCCTGGCAAGATAAAGAGGGGAATACCCGATATAACACAGAAGTTGTTGGCGAGGAAATGACAATTCTTTCTAAATTGGATCAAGAAAAAACTGCCGAACCTTATAGAAAAGAGGAAATAAATACTCCTCCGTCTATTTTACCAAATTTAGCTCCAGAAGATGGAGATGACCTCCCATTTTAATTTCCATGATGAGTACCGAACCTCCCAGTTTTGACTTTACAAGTGTTACCCAAGCTGGCTTAAGTAATCAAGCGATTATTTATTTGCTAATTGTACTATTGCTTCTTTTAATTTCAGCAACCATGTCGGGCTCTGAATCCGCCTTTTTTTCTCTTAAACCAAGTGAGAAAGACGCATTAAAATCTGAAGACAATCTGCGATCTAAAACTATTATTGATCTGCTTTCTAAACCTAGAGATTTACTTGCTTCTATGTTGATTACTCACAATTTTGTGATTGTAGCTATAGTAATCTTATCCACTTTTGTACTGGATGAATTTTATCCCGTTGCCAAAGGAAATGAATTGATTAGGTTTTTATTGGAAGTATTCGGAATTACTTTTGTAATCCTAATAACGGGTGAAGTAATCCCAAAAATTTATGCCACTAATAATGCGTTAAAAGTCGCTAAAATCATGGCTTTACCTTTGAAATTAATGGGAAAGACACCTCCTATGTCATGGCTTAAATGGGCCCTGGTGAGTGGAACTTCTTTTATCAGTAAAGGAAGACGAAAATCCGAACAAATTTCCTCAGATGAATTGGAATTTGCCATTGCGCTTACGAAAGAAGATTCTACAAGCGAAGATGAACAAAAATTATTTGAGGGAATTATTAAGTTTGGTCGCACTGAAGCTTGTCAAATAATGAAGCCGAGAATTGAAATGTCTGCAATAGACGAGGAAGCTGATTTTAATGAGGTTCTTGCCTTCGTACTTAAATCAGGATATTCTCGAATTCCCGTTTTTAAGGACACTACCGATAACGTAATTGGAATACTTTACATTAAAGATTTACTACCATTTTTAGCTGAAAAGATTGATTTTAATTGGCATACTATGCTAAGGAAACCGTTTTTTATCCCTGAAAATAAAAAAATCAATGACCTACTTCAAGAGTTTCGAAATAAAAAAATGCATCTGGCCATCGTTGTGGATGAATACGGTGGGGCCAGCGGAGTCGTTACCTTGGAGGATATTCTGGAGGAAATCGTAGGTGATATAACAGATGAATTCGATGATGATGAGATTATTTATACTAAAGTGGATGAAACTACTTTTGTTTTTGAAGGCCGCACCGCTTTAAATGACTTGTATAAAATTATCGGAATAGATGGTAAAGATTTTGAACAAGTAAAAGGTGATGCAGATACCATTGGTGGTTTTATTTTAGAAAAAGCAGGTCGCATCCCAAAAAATAATGAATCCTACATGCAAGGAGATATAAAATTGGTCGTGGAGTCCTCTGATAAAAAAAGAGTGAAAATGGTGAAAGTGAAATTAAAAATTAAAAATTAGTGAAAGTTTTTTCAATATTCATCTTTTTAGTTGCTGGCTTGCTGTCTTGCAATGACGATCACTTGGTTCCCAAACCTCCAACATATTTGAGGATTAATTTGCCAGATCATGCTTATCATCTTGAACAATCATCCTGTAATGCAAGTTTCTATTTAGCTGATATTTTTACTTTAAAGGCGCCTGGGAATCTTCAAAAAGGACAGTGCGCTCAAGACATTGACTTAGGACCCTTGAATGGTACATTATTTATGTTCTATAGATCATTTGAAGGCACTGATTCTCTTGCTAAATTGATAAATATTTCAAATGATAGGGTTGATGAACATAAAATTAAAGCAGATAAAATAGATTTTGAACAAATTATCGATCCCGCAAATCATTTATTTGGCACCTTCTTTACGCTTAAAGGAAATGTTGCAACAAATTTTCAATTTTATTTGACTGATTCTACACATAATTTCATTCGAGGAGAAGTGCTATTGAATTGCCGCCCGAATTACGATAGTCTGAGACCTTCCCTTGATTATTTAAAAATAGACTTGTTGTCTATGGTTAAAAGTTTAAAGTGGAAAAAATAAGGCATCTTGTCTTCCTTAGCCTAGGTAGTAATCTAGGTGATAAAATCGCCAATATTGAGAAGGCAATTCAAGAGATTAGATTTGAAGTAGGCGCAATTGAAGCTGTTTCAAGTCCTTTTTTTTCAAAACCGCTTGGTTTTATCTCGGAAAATGATTTCGTAAATAATGTAATTAAAATCTCTACAGATAAATCTCCACTTGAATTATTGGAAAGTTTGAAGTTAATTGAAACCCGATTGGGGCGTGTTTTGAAGACAAAAGAATATTATACTGATAGGATAATAGATATTGATATTATTTTTTATGACCAAATTTCTCTAGTAACAGAAGATTTAATCCTTCCTCATCCGAGATGGTCGGAAAGAGATTTTGTGTATGTTCCTCTGAATGAAATCACAACAAAAGAAGAAATATTATTTTTTAAGTCTGTTTTCAATTTTTCCAAAAAGGATATTTTAGATTAATTCATTTATTTTTCTAAATTAATATTTATACATTTGCCTTGATTATCTTAAAATTATTATTATGAAGTTGACGAAATTAACATATCTTTCAATGACAATGCTTGTTGGTCTAAGTATTACAAGCTGTGATTTAATGAAGGATGTAACGTACTCTGTAGCTCCAAATCCGTTAGAGATGCACGGAGACAGTGTTCAAGTAACAGTTACAGTAAATGTTCCTGCGAAAGGATTAAAGAAAAAAGCTAAAGTAGAAATCACACCAGTACTTGGTAATGCCAAACTAGATACTTGGACCATCCAAGGTGAAAAAGCAACAGCAAACGGTCAATCCATTGCATTCAAAGCAGGAGGTACTGCAACATTTGAAGATGTAATTGCTTATGATCCCTCAATGGAAGCTGCAGATCTAAAATTGACTGGAAAAATTTATAAAGGCGTAAAAGAAAAAGATGCGCTTCCAGAAACTAAAATTGCTGATGCAACTGTAATTACACCCCTATTGGTTCAATCAGCATTTAGAATGCTAATGGCAGACGATAAGTTGGTGCGTACTTTTGAAAAATCTGTTTCTGCAGAAATGAATTATGAAAAAGGAAAGTCTGATGTTCGTGCTAATGAAATTAAGGATCAGGACATTATTGATTTAGTGGCTTGGGTAATTGCCGCACAATCTAATCCAAAAATCATTATCAATTCAATTGATGTAAAAGGGTATGCTTCTCCTGATGGTGAAGAAATCAAAAATAGTAACCTTTCAAATGAACGTTCGAAATCTGGTAGAAAAGCTTTTATGGATTTAATGAAAAAAGCTAAGATGATGCAATATGCTGATTCATCTAAGTATTCTGTGAATGGTTTAGGGGAAGATTTCATTGGTTTCAAAGATCAATTGGCTAGAACAACCTCTATTTCTGAAGCTGATAAAAATTTATTTATTAGAATCTTGGAAATGTCTACAGATGCAAAACAACGCGAAACTGAAATGATTAATCTTGGTAAATCATATACGCAATTAGACAAAGAGGTTTTCCCTAAAATTCGTCGTTCTATTATTACAATTAATTATACTGAAAATGGATTGACAGATGAAGAACTTAAAACTGCTTCAGTTTCGAATCCGAATGCTCTTTCTATTGAGGAACTTCTTTTTACAGCAGCAAATCTTACGAAAAACATAAATGAGAAAGCTGCAATTTATGCAGTTGCGGCAACAAATTATCCTGCTGATTATCGTGGTCATAACAATCTTGGCGCAGTACGCTATATTCAAAACATGGTGCCAGATGCAAAGAAATCTCTAGAGACTGCTAATAATTTATCAGATAACGGAATGACTAAGAACAACCTCGGTGGTGTTGCAATGTCTAACGGAGATCGCGCTCTTGCGAAAAAGTTATTAGCTCAAGTTAAAGATAAATCTACTCAGTTGGCATACAATAATGCTATAATTTCTATTTTAGAAGGAAAATATAGCGCAGCTACTTCAGGCTTAGGTGCAGAAGCAACTTTCAATAAAGCTTTATCTCAAGTACTTCAAGGTAAGTTAGATGAAGCCAGTAAAACTCTTGCTGCAAGTGCAGATAAGGAAAGTGCAGACGGGTATTACCTTAAAGCAATTATTGCTGCGAGAAGTAATGCTGGGGTTGATGCTGTAGTTAGTTCTTTAAAATTAGCTTTTGCAAAAAATCCAAATTATAAATCAAAAGCAAGTAAAGATAGAGAGTTTATTAAAATGATGAGCGATGCTTCTTTTAGTGCTGCTGTTAATTAATAAATATTAAAATATTTTTAAAGGCTCGATTTATCGAGCCTTTTTTGTTTGCTGTAAAGGTATTCTTGCTCCGCCTGTCCAGGGGTTGGAATTAAATCAAAATCACATGCTAAAGCAGCAATATCCATTAGGGTTGAATAACCACAGAATCCCATAATCAACTTTGTGCTGCGCAATTGTTTATCTATTTCAATCCAGTCGTCATTTGAAATAAAATACTGTAAAGCTACTTCTGTTAAATAAGGACTAATACTTTTGGGTCCGATGATTAATTTATGTTCAAAATTATCTAGTTCAGGTAAAAAATGATCTAAGCATATTTTAGCAAATTCTTTTGGTCCACTAATGATCAATACACAATCAATAGTTTTCTTAATTTGTTGGCTAAGTTCAAAACGAGAAAGCCTTCCAATGTAAATGGAGTTTGGAAGAATTACGCGAGATAAATTACCTGCATAATCATTCGCAGGGGTATCAACAATCCATATAAAATGAAACTTCCTCATCAAGAATTTATGAAACCACTGAAGCGGAAACTCAAATCTATTCAAGGGTAACTGACACTGGTGGGTCATGAATATACTCGTGCATTTTGAAGAATAAAATCCATAACGATGGTCAGAAATCACTAACGAAATCTTATGTTCCTTAACCAAAAAATCTAATGCTTTATTTTCTTGAAAGTAATTTCTCCATAAAGGAATTGATTCTCTAAAAACACTACTAGATGAAAAACCTTTGACACTAAATTTAAAGGGATAAGGATCCAGTTGGACATATTCAATACGTTTGCCGAAATATTGCAGCGCAATACTTAGGTGCTGCTGATCTGCGGCTAAGAAACAAGTATTTTCTTGCTGAAGCAGTTGTTCTATCAATGGAATACAACGCGATAAATGTCCCATTCCCCAGTTAAGAGGTGAGATAATTATACGTTGATTTTTTATTTCTTTTGGATTCAATTTAAATTGTAGATAAAAAAATATAAAATTACTTTCTATTTTAACAAAGGTATGCACTAGATTGGTTAATTTTGGAATTCATAAAAAAAACTGAATCATGTTCGACAATAATGAATTTAAAAAATACGCGACAAAACACCTTGGTTTAAATAGCATGAGTGTTGATCATTATATTGAGTCTTCTATGACTCCTTATATTATTGAAGAACGCCCAATGAATATGACTCAAATGGATGTTTTTTCCAGATTAATGATGGATAGAATTATCTTTTTAGGCACCGGAATCAACGATCAAGTTGCTAATGTAATTAACGCTCAGCTCTTATTTTTGGAATCTGTAGACCCTAAAAAAGATATTCAAATTTATATGAATTCTCCGGGTGGATCTGTTTATGCAGGATTGGGTATTTATGATACAATGCAATACATAAGGCCAGATGTAGCCACTATTTGTACTGGTATTGCCGCATCCATGGGTGCTGTCTTATTATGTGCTGGTGCTGAAGGTAAACGCAGCGCCTTGAAACATTCCCGCGTTATGATTCATCAACCATTAGGAGGCGCTCAAGGTCAAGCGTCTGATATCGAAATTACCGCAAGAGAAATTCAAAAGTTGAAAAAAGAATTATACGATATTTTAGCGTATCACTCCAAACAAACATATGATAAAGTTTGGGCTGATTCTGATCGTGATTATTGGATGACAGCTTCTGAAGCAAAAGATTATGGAATGGTTGATGAGGTCTTACTTCGAAATCCTAAATAATTTTACTGATGGCGAAAAATGATGCGCATTGTTCTTTCTGTGGAACAGATAGAAAAAATGCTGGAATTCTTATAGCGGGTGTAACTGGTCACATTTGTGATGCTTGTGCAAAACAAGCAGTAAAAATTGTTGCGGAGGAAGAAAAAGTTGGACAAACAATTCAAGTTGCAGCGCTTACAAAGGATGTATTGAAACCAATGGAATTGAAAATTAAGTTGGATAATTATATCATTGGACAAGAAGCAGCAAAAAAAATTCTTTCGGTTGCTGTTTATAATCACTACAAACGACTCGGAGACACTATTAGTGAAGAAGAGGTTGAAATTGAAAAGTCAAATGTCGTGATGGTCGGTAGAACTGGAACCGGAAAAACATTAATGGCAAAAACAATAGCTAAAATGCTAGATGTACCTTTTTGTATTGCAGATGCAACTGTTTTGACGGAAGCTGGATATGTTGGAGAGGATGTGGAAAGTATATTATCTCGCCTGCTTCAAGCTGCAGACTACAATGTTGATTTGGCGCAAAGAGGCATTGTATTTATTGATGAAATAGATAAGATTGCAAGAAAAAGTGACAATCCTTCCATTACACGAGATGTATCGGGTGAAGGTGTCCAACAAGCTTTGCTTAAACTTCTGGAAGGAGCTACCGTAAATGTTCCTCCGCAAGGAGGTAGAAAGCACCCTGATCAAAAAATGATTCAAATTGACACAAGAAATATATTGTTTATTTGTGGAGGTGCTTTTGATGGAATTGAAAAATTAATCGCCAATCGTGTGAATCGACAAACCATTGGTTTTTCTACCCTTGACGAAGATTATCACGATAAGGAAGATTTATTGCAACATATTTCTCCTGAAGACCTCAAAAGTTTTGGCTTAATTCCTGAATTAATTGGTCGTTTCCCGGTACTTACATATCTCGAACCACTAAGTGTAGAGGCGATGAAAAGAATTTTAACAGAACCTAAAAATGCCCTCATCAAGCAATTTGTTAAGTTGTTTGAAATTGATGGGATTAAACTAACATTTGATCAAGAAGTTTTTGATTTTATTGTCGAAAAAGCAATGTCATTCAGTCTTGGAGCCAGAGGATTAAGATCAATTTGTGAAGCAATTTTGACGGAAGCTATGTATGAATTGCCTTCTTCAAAAATTAAAACCTTCCATGTAGATTTAGAATATGCCTCCCGAAAATTTGGTAATTCTAAATTAAGTAAACTTAAGGTTGCTTAAGAATTTTGAATTGAATCAATTAAGTTTAAATTTGCATTCCAAATAAATAATATGAAAACATTACAATTCCGTGAAGCTCTTAGAGAAGCGATGTCAGAAGAAATGAGACGCGATGAGCGTGTGTTTCTTTTAGGAGAAGAAGTAGCAGAGTACAACGGTGCCTATAAGGTTTCTCAAGGAATGCTTGATGAGTTCGGACCAAAGCGTGTTATCGATACGCCAATTGCTGAATTGGGTTTTGCAGGAATTGCTGTCGGTGCTTCCATGAATGGATTAAGACCCATCGTGGAGTTTATGACCTGGAACTTCGCTATTTTAGCGGCAGATCAAATAATAAATTCAGCTGCAAAAATGATGCAAATGTCCGGTGGACAATACCATTGCCCCATCGTATTTAGAGGTGGAAATGGTACGGCTGGTCAATTAGGTGCCACGCACTCTCAAAGCTTTGAAGCTTTCTATGCACATGTACCAGGATTAAAAGTAATTACACCGTCTTGTCCAGCAGATGCTAAAGGTTTACTTAAAGCTGCAATTCGCGACGAAGATCCAGTGGTATTTTTGGAATCTGAAAAAATGTATGGCGATAAAGGAGAAGTTCCAGAAGGTGAGTTTATTATTCCTATTGGTGTAGCAGATGTTAAAAGAAAAGGAACTGACGTTACCATTGTTTCCTTTGGGAAAATAATGAAGGTAGCTTTCGAAGCAGCTGAACTTTTAGCCAAAGAAAATATAAGTGTTGAAGTAATTGATTTACGAACAATTCGTCCAATTGATTACGCAACAGTAGTAAATTCAATTAAGAAAACAAATCGTTGTGTGGTATTAGAAGAATCTTGGCCCTTAGCGTCTATATCTTCCGAAATAGCGTACCACCTTCAAAGATATGCATTCGATTATTTAGATGCGCCAGTTCAACGCGTAACGCAAACAGATACCCCATTTGCATATTCACCAACATTGATAAATGAAGCTTTACCCAATGTGGGGCGTTTGATCAACGCAGTTAAAGCAACTCTGTATAGATAATCCTTCCTTGATTTGAAAATTTAAAAGTCCTAAGGGGCTTTTTTTTTGGACCTAACTTTCGTTAAATCATTGATTTAAAGTTTTTTCAACATTTTTTTGTCGAAAAAGCTAATTTTTTTACAAAATCTCTTGTGTATTAAATAAATCGTGGTATCTTTGCACCCCTCAAAGAGCGTTTGAGGAGTTTTTATTTATTACAAATTAAGAGTATTTTATGCCAACTATTCAACAGTTAGTTCGCAAAGGAAGAACTGCGGTGGTGAAGAAAAGTAAATCTGCTGCGCTTGATTCATGTCCTCAACGAAAAGGGGTGTGCGTGCGTGTTTACACAACTACACCTAAGAAGCCGAATTCTGCAATGCGTAAGGTTGCCCGTGTGCGATTGACCAATGGTAAAGAGGTTAATGCGTATATTGGTGGCGAAGGTCACAATTTACAAGAACATTCATTAGTTCTAGTGAGAGGTGGAAGGGTAAAAGATTTACCTGGAGTTCGTTACCATATCGTTCGCGGTGCGGAAGACACAGCCGGAGTACAAGGTCGTTCTCAGAGAAGATCGAAATACGGAACAAAACGCCCTAAGCAGAAATAATATCAAAAGCTTTAAGAAATGAGAAGAAGAAAAGCAAAAAAAATCGCCATTCTGCCAGACCCAAAGTTTAATGAAGTCGTGGTAACGAAATTCGTGAACAACTTAATGTACTCGGGAAAGAAGAGTTTGGCTTTTAGAATATTCTACGATGCTATTGAGCTTGTAGATAAGAAATTAGAGGATCAAGAAGGTCTAGATGTATGGAAAAAAGCATTGGAAAATGTTACACCAAGCGTTGAGGTTAAAAGCCGTCGTGTTGGAGGAGCTACTTTCCAAATTCCTACACCGGTTCGTGAAGAGCGTAAATCTTCACTTGCTATGAAATGGCTTATTGGTTACTCTCGTAAAAGAAACGAAAAAACAATGGCTCAGCGTTTAGCTGCTGAAATTGTTGCCGCTTCAAAAGAAGAAGGTGCTGCTTTCAAAAAGAAAGAAGATACCATGCGTATGGCTGAGGCAAACAAAGCATTTTCACACTTTAGATTTTAATTACAATGGCTAGAGATCTTAAATATACAAGAAACATAGGTATTGCAGCTCATATTGATGCTGGTAAAACCACCACTACAGAACGTATTTTATTTTACGGTGGTGTAAGTCACAAAATTGGAGAAGTTCATGACGGTGCAGCAACTATGGATTGGATGGAGCAAGAGCAGGAACGTGGTATCACTATTACCTCTGCAGCAACTACATTGAATTGGAATTATAGAAATGAATTGTATCATGTTAATATTATTGATACACCAGGACACGTTGATTTTACTGTTGAAGTAAATCGTTCTTTACGTGTTCTAGATGGTTTGGTTTTCTTGTTCTCCGCTGTTGATGGTGTTGAGCCTCAATCAGAAACAAATTGGAGATTGGCTAATAATTATAATGTTCCAAGAATTGGTTTTGTAAATAAAATGGACCGTCAAGGTGCTGATTTCTTAAATGTTTGCCGTCAGGTTAAAGATATGTTAGGAAGTCATGCTTTACCATTACAAATCAATATTGGTGCAGAAGATGGTTTCTTAGGAGTGGTTGATTTAATTAACTTCAAAGGAATCGTTTGGAATGAAGCGGATTTAGGAATGACTTTTAAAGAAATTGAAATTCCTGCTGATGTTATCGAAGAAGCACGTCAATTAAGAAGTGAGTTATTAGAAGCTGTTGCTGAATTTGATGAGTCTTTAATGGAGAAATTCTTTGAGGATGAAAATTCATTAACCGAAAGAGAAATTTTGAATGCTCTACGCGCTGCTACAATTTCTGGAAAAGTTGTTCCAATGATGTGTGGTTCTGCTTTCAAAAATAAAGGAGTTCAAGCAATGTTGGATATGGTAATGGAAATTCTTCCTTCACCTATGGATATTGAAGGAATTGTTGGGATCAATCCAAAGACTGATTTAGAAACAGTTAGAAAGCCTTCCATTGATGAGCCTTTTGCAGGTCTAGCATTCAAAATTGCAACGGATCCTTTTGTTGGTAGATTGTGTTTCGTAAGAGCTTACTCTGGAAAATTAGATGCTGGTTCTTATGTGTTAAATACGCGTTCAGGAAATAAAGAAAGAATTTCTAGAATCTTCCAAATGCATGCTAACAAGCAAAATCAAATTCCTGAACTTTGTGCAGGTGATATTGCAGCGGTAGTTGGATTTAAAGATATAAAAACTGGTGATACTTTGTGTGCTGAAAATGCACCTATCATCTTGGAATCTATGGACTTTCCAGATCCAGTAATTGGATTAGCAATTGAGCCTAAAACTCAAGCTGACACAGATAAATTATCGATCGGATTAAATAAGCTATCAGAAGAAGATCCTACATTCCGCGTTAATACTGACGAGGAAACTGGACAAACAATTATTTCAGGAATGGGTGAACTTCACTTAGAGATTATTGTGGATCGATTAAGAAGAGAATTTAAAGTTGAAGTAAGTCAAGGTGCTCCTCAAGTTGCTTACCGTGAGAATATCAATGGTACAGTTGAGCATAGAGAAACCTACAAAAAACAAAGTGGTGGTCGTGGTAAATTTGCGGACATCTTGGTTAGAATTTCTCCTCAAGAAAATATTGAAAAATCAGGTTTGGAATTCATTAATAGTATTAAAGGTGGTAATATCCCTCGTGAATTTATTCCTTCAGTAGAAAAAGGATTCAGAGAATCAATGAAAAATGGTGTTCTTGCAGGTTTCCCTCTAGAATCAATGAAAGTGGAATTGTTAGATGGTTCTTACCATGCTGTCGATTCAGATTCATTGTCTTTTGAGATGGCAGCTAGAATGGCTTACAGATCAGCTGTAAAAGGTTGTCAACCAGCTTTACTTGAGCCTATCATGAAGCTAGAGGTAGTTACTCCAGAAGAGAATATGGGAGATGTCGTAGGTGATTTGAACCGTAGACGAGGAATGATGAGAGGAATGGATGATAGAAATAATGCGAAAGTATTAAAAGCTGATGTTCCACTTTCTGAAATGTTTGGATATGTAACGCAGTTGCGTACAATCACTTCTGGTAGAGCGAATTCTTCGATGGAGTTTTCACACTATTCAGAAGCACCGAAAAATGTTTCGGATGAAGTAATAGCAAAAATTAACGGTAAAGTCACTGCATAATAATTAAATACGATGAGCCAAAAAATAAGAATAAAGTTAAAATCGTACGATCATAATCTAGTAGATAAGTCTGCAGAGAAAATCGTTAAAACGGTAAAATCAACAGGAGCAGTTGTGAGTGGACCAATTCCATTGCCTACACACAAACGTATTTATACGGTATTGCGCTCCCCGCACGTAATGAAAAAAGCGCGTGAGCAATTTGAATTGTGTTCTTATAAGCGTCTTCTTGACATTTATAGTAGCTCTTCAAAAACTGTTGATGCACTAATGAAATTAGAACTTCCTAGTGGAGTTGATGTAGAAATTAAAGTTTAATATTAATAATTAAGTTATGCCTGGAATAATTGGTCGAAAAGTCGGAATGACTAGTATCTACAGTGCCGAGGGTAAGTCATTACCATGCACAGTGATAGAAGCTGGTCCCTGCGTAGTTACACAACTAAAAACGCAGGACAGAGATGGTTACGAAGCCGTTCAATTGGGTTTTGGTGATCGTAAAGAAAAAAATACCCCTAATGCTTTGAAGGGTCATTTTAAGAAAGCGAACACTACACCTAAGTCAAAATTGGTGGAGTTCAAAGGTTTTAAAGATGTTAACGTCGGTGATATCATTGGTGTTACTCTTTTTCAAGAAGGAGATTTTGTTGATGTTATTGGAACAACTAAAGGAAAAGGTTTTCAAGGAGTTGTTCGTCGTCATGGATTTGCTGGTGTTGGTCAAGCTACACACGGTCAGCATAATCGTCTAAGAGCACCAGGATCAATTGGAGCTTGTTCTTATCCAGCACGTGTATTCAAAGGAATGCGCATGGCAGGTCAAATGGGAAACAAAAGACGTTTAGCGCCGAATTTGCAAATCTTAAAAGTGATGGCAGACAAAAACATCTTGATAGTTAAAGGTTCTATCCCAGGAGCTAATGGTTCAACAGTAACAATTAAGAACTAATGAAAGTAAAAATATACGATACAACCGGAGCGGCTACTTCAAAATCGGCAACGCTTTCTGAAGAGGTTTTTGGTATCGAACCAAATAACCATGCTATCTATTTAGATGTTAAACAACATTTAGCAAATAGACGTCAAGGGACGCACAAATCAAAAGAGCGTGCGGAGATCTCTGGATCAACTAGAAAAATTAAAAAACAGAAAGGTACTGGTGGTGCAAGAGCTGGTAGTGTTAAATCTGGTACTCGTGTTGGAGGTGGTAGAATTTTTGGACCACGCCCTCGCAATTATCACTTTAAGTTGAATATTAAATTAAAAAGATTGGCGAGAAAGTCTGCTTTTTCTTTCAAGGCTCAAAATGATGGCTTGATGGTTTTAGAAGATTTAGCTTTCGCTAATGCAAAAACTAAAGATTTCGTAAACATGATGAATTCACTTCAGTTGACAAATCAAAAAGTTTTATTGATCCTTGGGGATCAAAATGATAGTGTTTATTTAGCTTCTCGTAACCTTGGAAAGGTTAAAGTCGTAACTGCTGACACTGTAAATACCTTTGATGTGCTTAATGCTAAGAAGGTAGTTTTGACAAGCAGTTCAATTGTTAGATTAGAAGAGATACTTAATTAAGAGTTATGCAAGGAATTATTAAAAAACCAGTCATTACAGAAAAAGCTACTGCAGCAAGCGAAAAGCAAAATGCATTCTCTTTTGAAGTGGATAAAATGGCAAATAAGATAGAGATAAAAAAAGCTGTAGAGAAAATGTATGGAGTTCATGTTATTGATGTTCGTACAATGAATTATGGCGGTGGTAAATCTTCTGTAAAGTATACCAACAAAGGCATTGTTGAGCAAAAAAGCAAGCAATGGAAGAAAGCGGTAGTTACTGTTGCAGATGGAGAAACTATTGATTTGTTTACTAATTTTTAATTGAAACAATGAGTTTAAAAAAGTTCAAACCGACAACCCCAGGTCAACGACACAAGATTGCCGTTGAAATGACTGAACTTACTGCATCGAAACCTGAAAAAAGCTTGATGTCAAGCATGAAAAGATCAGGTGGTAGAAATAGTGATGGTAGGATGACGATGCGCTATTTAGGTGGTGGTCACAAGCAGCGATATAGAATAATTGATTTCAAAAGAGATAAATTTGATATTCCAGCTACAGTGAAGACTATTGAATACGATCCAAATAGAACCGCAAATATCGCTTTGTTGTTTTATGCAGATGGTGAGAAAAGATATATCATCGCTCCAACAGGTTTAAAAGTTGGTGATGTAATTACTTCTGGAAAGACTGCAACTCCAAATATTGGACATGCAATGTTCCTTTCAGATGTGCCTTTAGGTACAGTAGTTCATAATATTGAATTGAAACCTGGTAAAGGTGGTTCAATTGCAAGAGGTGCAGGTACATACGGACAATTGAATGCGCGTGATGGTCGATATGCTGTTATTAAAATGCCTTCAGGAGAAACTAGATTGATTTTGACAACTTGCTTGGCAACTATCGGATCGGTTTCAAATGCGGAACATAACTTGACAGTTTCAGGTAAAGCTGGTAGATCAAGATGGTTAGGAAGACGCCCTCGTGTGAGAGGTGTTGTAATGAATCCTGTTGATCACCCAATGGGTGGTGGTGAAGGTAAAAATTCTGGTGGGCATCCTCGTTCTAGAAACGGTATACCTGCAAAAGGATATAAAACCAGACCTAAAACAAAGTATTCAGATAAGTTTATCATTGAAAGAAGAAAAAAATAGTAATTAGAATATGAGTCGTTCACTAAAGAAACCGCCTTTCGTTCATTACAAGGTAATGAAGCGTGTAGATGAGGCGCAGGCATCGAACAGCAAAGCTGTTATTAAAACATGGTCAAGAGCATCAACGATTACTCCGGACTTTGTAGGACTAACATTTGCAGTTCATAATGGAAATAAGTTTATTCCTGTTTTTGTTACTGAGAACATGGTAGGACATAAATTAGGTGAATTTTCACCGACTAGAAATTTCCGAGGTCACGGCGGAAATAAGAAAGATAAAAAACGATAAGATAAATAGTTGTAGTCATGGGTGCTAGAAAAAGATTGCGAGCAGAAGCGTTGAAGGAAACTAAAATGAAAACTGCTGTTGCTGAATTAAGAAATTCAACAATTTCTCCTCGAAAGATGAGATTGGTAGCTGATTTGATCAGAGGTATGGAAGTTAATAAAGCTTTGAACATTCTTCAAAATAATGCTAAAGATGCTTCTTTAAGTTTAGGTAAATTGTTGAGATCTGCAATTGCTAACTGGGAACAAAAAAATGAAGGAGCAGATATTAGTCAAGAGAATTTAGTTGTTAAAACAATTGAAGTTAGTGGCGCTGCAATGTTGAAGAGAATTCAACCTGCACCTCAAGGAAGAGCTCACAGAATTAGAAAAAGATCTAACCACGTTACAATCATCGTTGATGGTGTTAAATAATTAAAAGAAATGGGACAAAAAACAAATCCAATAGGCAATAGATTAGGTTACATCCACGGATGGGAGTCTAACTGGTATGGTGGAAACGATTATAAAGATAAAATTATTGAGGATGTTCAAATCCGTAAATATCTTAGTGCTCGTTTAGCAAAAGCTAGTATTGCAAAAATTATCATTGAACGAACTCTAAAATTAGTTACAGTTACTATAAATACTGCTCGTCCAGGTGTAATTATTGGAAAAGGTGGTCAGGAAGTTGACAAACTTAAAGAAGAGTTAAAGAAAATTACTAAGAAGGAAATTCAAATAAATATTTTTGAAGTAAAACGTCCTGAATTAGATGCACGTTTGGTTGCTGATGGTGTCGCTAGACAACTAGAAGCTCGTATCTCTTTTAGAAGAGCTATTAAAATGGCCATTGCAAATACCATGAGAATGGGTGCAGAAGGAATTAAAATTAAAATATCTGGCCGTTTGAATGGTGCAGAAATGGCAAGATCTGAAATGTATAAGGAAGGAAGAACTCCACTTCATACTTTTAGAGCAGATATTGATTATGCTTTGTCTGAAGCGCATACAACATATGGTAGACTTGGAATTAAAGTTTGGATATGTAAAGGTGAAGTCTATGGAAAAAGAGATTTATCTCCTAATGTAGGTGTTTCAACTGCTTCAAATAATGCAGGACCAAGCAACAAACCAATGTCACCGAAAAGAAAGAAAAAGTAATACTGAGAAATATAGTATAAGATGTTACAACCGAAAAGAACGAAATTTAGAAAAATGCAGAAAGGAAGAAACACTGGTATGGCCCATCGTGGTGCAACCATTGCTTTCGGATCTTTCGCACTTAAAACTTTAGAGCCAGGGTGGATTACTTCAAGGCAAATTGAAGCTTCTCGTATCGCAGTTACGCGATTTATGAAAAGAGAAGGTAAAGTTTGGATTCGAATTTTTCCAGACAAGCCAGTTACTTCCAAGCCTGCAGAGGTAAGGATGGGTAAAGGTAAAGGTGCTCCAAGTCACTGGGTAGCAGTGATTAAACCAGGACGGATTTTGTTTGAAGCAGATGGTGTTTCTTACGAAATTGCTAAAGAAGCAATGCGTTTGGCAGCTCAAAAACTACCAGTGAAATGTAAGTTCATAGTAAGAAATGACTTTGTTATACCTGTTTAATTATAAAAGATGAAACAACAAGAAATCGTTAAACTATCAATTGAAGATTTGAAAAATCGCCTAGCTGATTTTCAAAACCAAATGATCAATTTGAAGTTGACACACAAAATGGCGCCTATTGAGAATCCTTTGAGAATCACAAGTATGCGTAAGTTAATAGCTCGTTTGAATACCGAGTTGACAGTTAGACAAAATAAAGCACAATAGCTTAAAATAAAATAGCTTATAATGGAAAAGCGGAATTTAAGAAAAGAAAGAGTAGGTACGGTAACAAGCGATAAAATGGAGAAATCTATTGTTGTAGCTGTTGAACGTAAAGTTAAGCACCCGAAGTATGGTAAGTTCATTAAGATGACTACCAAATTCGTTGCTCATGATGAAAAGAACGATTGTCATGTAGGTGATACCGTGAAAATCATGGAAACTCGTCCTTTGAGTAAATCAAAGAATTGGAGATTAGTAGAAATTGTTGAAAGAGCGAAATAAACTGAATAATGATACAAACAGAATCTAGACTTTCAGTAGCTGACAATTCCGGAGCAAAGGAAGTGTTGTGCATACGAGTATTGGGAGGAACAAGAAGACGCTATGCGTCCGTAGGTGACAAAATAGTTGTTGCTGTAAAAAGTGCTACCCCTCAAGGTGCCGTTAAAAAAGGAACGGTAGCGAAAGCTGTAGTTGTTAGAACTAAAAAAGAGGTTCGTCGTCCAGATGGTTCTTATATTCGTTTTGATGACAACGCTTGTGTGATTTTAAATCAAGCAGGTGAAATGAGAGGAACTCGTATTTTTGGCCCCGTAGCACGTGAATTACGTGAAAACAATTTTATGAAAATTGTTTCATTGGCACCAGAAGTATTATAATAAAAAGGTTATGCAAAAGAAGTTAAATATAAAAGTAGGTGATTCCGTTCGTGTAACGAGCGGTGAATCGAAAGGTCAAGAAGGCCAAGTAATCGCAATCGATCGCATCAAAATGAGAGTGACCGTGCAAGGTGTTAATATGATTAAACGTCATAATAAGCCAAGTGCAGCCAATCCACAAGGTGGCATCGAGGAAAAAGAAGGAACAATTCATATTTCTAACTTGATGGTAATCGTTAATGGTGTCCCGTCTCGCTTAGGTAGAAAATTGGACGATAAAGGAAAATTAGTACGTTATGCAAAGAAATCAGGGGAGGTGATAAAATAATGAGTTACACACCAAGATTAAAGGAAAGGTATAATGCTGAAATTATTTCAGGATTAACTGAACAGTTTGGGTATTCATCTGTCATGCGGGTGCCTAAATTGGAAAAAATTGTCTTAAGCCAAGGAGTTGGTGATGCTGTTGCAGATAAGAAATTGATCGAAAGCGCTGCGGCAGATCTATCTCGTATCGCTGGACAAAAAGCAATCACAACCTTGTCTAAAAAAGACATCTCAAATTTCAAATTGAGAAAAGGAATGCCAATCGGTACAAAAGTAACGTTGCGCGGTGATAAAATGTACGATTTCTTGGACAGATTATTAGCCGTTTCTTTACCAAGAACAAGAGATTTTAGAGGTATTAACCCAAAAGGGTTTGATGGCCGTGGAAATTTCAACCTTGGAATTAAAGAGCACATTATTTTTCCGGAAATTGACATCGATAAAGTAAATCGTATATTAGGAATGGATATCACTTTTGTAACCAGTGCTCAAAGTGATGAAGAAGCAAAAGCATTATTAGACGCATTTGGGTTTCCATTTATTAAAAAGTAAAAAGGAATGGCAAAAGAATCAATGAAAGCGCGAGAGCGTAAAAGAGAAAGATTAGTTACTCGTTATGCAAAGAAACGTGAGGAGTTAACAAAAGTGTTGAAATCTACTTCAACTAGTGAAGAGGTGCAAGCAGCTAAATGGGATGCTATGATGGCATTGCAAAAGCTACCTGCTAACTCAGCGAAAAACAGAAAACACAATAGATGTGGTTTGACTGGACGTCCTAGAGGGTATATGAGACAGTTTGGTATTTCAAGGGTTACATTTAGAGAAATGGCCTTGAATGGTAAGATACCTGGCGTTAAAAAAGCAAGTTGGTAATTGATATAATAGAAAAAAGATGACTACAGATCCTATAGCAGACTTTCTAACAAGAATTCGTAACGCGAGTTCAGCTGGTCTAAAAATGGTTGAAATACCTGGTTCAAATATTAAACGTGCAATGGCACAAATCTTGTTTGATCAAGGTTATATTTTGAACTATAAATTTGAAGAAGACAATAAACAAGGTACTATTAAAATTGCCTTGAAATACAACGTGTCTACTCGTGTTCCTGCAATTACTAAAATCCAACGAGCTTCTCGTCCAGGACTTAGAAAATATAGCGGTTCATCTGAGATGCCTCGTGTATTGAACGGCCTAGGAATTGCCATAATTTCAACTTCTACTGGTGTCATTACTGACAAAGAAGCTAGAAAATTGAATGTTGGTGGTGAGGTTTTATGTTATGTATATTAATATTTAAGTAGTAAAAGATGTCAAGAATTGGTAAACTACCTATAACTATTCCAAGCGGTGTTGATGTAAGTATCAATGGTACTTCGGTTGTAGTAAAAGGTAAAAAAGGTGAGATGGTTCAAGAAATTGACCCAAGTATTACTATAACTATCGAGAATGGTGTGATTACTTTTGTTCGTGAAACAGAAGCGCCAAAAGATCGTTCAAAACATGGTCTGTATCGTGCACTTATTCAAAATATGATTACTGGTGTTTCTGAAGGTTTTAAAAAGGAAATGGAAGTGATTGGAGTAGGTTTTAGAGCAACAGCAGTTGGACAACAACTTGAGTTAGCTTTAGGATTCTCTCATGGTATTATATTTGAATTACCAATGGAAGTTAAGGTAACAACCTTAACAGAAAAAGGTAAGGCTCCTGTAGTGACTTTAGAGTCGCATGACAAACAACTTTTAGGTGCGGTAGCAGCGAAAATTAAAAGTATGAGAAAACCTGAACCATACAAAGGAAAAGGTATTCGATTCTTAGGTGAAGAAATTAGAAGAAAAGCTGGTAAATCAGCAGGTAAGAAATAAAGAAAGGAATCATGGCATTAGACAAAGTTTTACGACGTGCAAAAATTAAGCGAAGAATTCGCAAAAAAATCTACGGTACAGCTGTAGTTCCTAGATTGTCTGTTTACAGAAGTAACAAACAAATCTACGCGCAAATAATTGATGATACAACTGGCAAGACACTTGCTTCAGCTGGTTCTTATAAAAAAGAAGAAGCTCAAAAAGTGGCGAAGCTTGATCAAGCTAAAATGGTTGGAAAAATGATCGCGGAAATAGCAGTGAAAGCTGGAATCCAAGCAGTTATTTTTGATCGTAATGGTTATTTGTATCATGGTAGAGTAAAATCACTTGCTGATTCTGCTCGTGAAGGTGGACTTAAATTTTAAAAGAAATGAGCGATCAAATTGTAAATAGAGTAAAATCGGCAGACATCGAACTTAAAGATAAGTTAGTATCTGTTAATCGTGTAACTAAAGTTACCAAAGGTGGACGAACTTTTAGCTTCTCAGCAATTGTTGTTGTTGGAGATGAAAACGGTGTCGTTGGTCATGGTCTTGGTAAAGCGAAAGAGGTGACGGAAGCAATCACAAAAGGAATTGATGACGCTAAGAAAAATCTTATTCGTGTTCCAATTCTTAGAGGTACTGTTCCGCATGCTCAAAAAGGTAAATTCGGCGGTGCACAAGTATTTCTTAAGCCAGCTACAAATGGTACCGGTGTTATTGCAGGTGGTGCTATGCGTGCAGTCTTAGAGAGTGTTGGTGTACATAATGTATTGGCTAAGTCTCAAGGTTCATCAAATCCACACAATGTTGTTAAAGCAACTATGGATGCCCTTTCTAAAATGCGCGATGCAGTTACTGTAGCCCGTCAGAGAGGAATTTCTTTGGATAAAGTTTTTAACGGTTAACAGTAAAAGAAATGAGTATTATTAAAATAAAACAAGTAAGAAGTGCTATTAAGCGACCAGCTGATCAAAAAGCTACGATTAAAGCTCTTGGATTTAGAAAATTAAATCAAACTATAGAAAAAGAAGGTACGCCTCAAATTCTTGGAATGATCAATAAGGTGAAGCACCTTTTGCTAGTTGTTGAATAGATAAGAAAAAGAACAAATGGAATTAAATAATTTGACACCTGCTAAAGGTGCAGTAAAAAAACAAAAGAGAATCGCTAGAGGTCAAGGTTCTGGACATGGTGGAACTGCCACTCGTGGACACAAAGGAGCTAAATCTAGATCTGGTTATTCTAAGAAAATTGGTTTTGAAGGTGGACAAATGCCGCTTCAACGTCGTGTTCCTAAATTTGGATTTAAGAATATCAATCGCGTTGAATATAAAGCAATTAATTTAGCCTCTATTCAAATGCTTTCTGAAACTAAAGGAATTACAGATTTTAACCTTGATGTGTTTAGAGATAATGGTTTGATTTCGAATAATGACTTGGTTAAGGTTTTAGGTCATGGCGAACTTAAAGCAAAGGTTTCAATTTCTGCTCATGGCTTTTCAGCAAAAGCTATTGAGTTAATTGAAGCAAATGGCGGGAACTATACAAAAATCTGATTAACTTTGCATTTTTTTAAATGAAACGACTCATAACAAATATTCAAAACATCTGGAAAGTAGAAGAACTCCGTCAAAGAATTCTGCTTACTTTAGGATTAATTCTTGTCTATAGAATTGGTTCTCATATTATCCTGCCCGGTGTTAATTATAGCATTTTAGAAAAGGCTTCAGAAGGTGGGTCCCAATCTCAACGAACTTTAGAAAGTTTGTTGTCTATGTTCTCCGGTGGAGGATTTACTCATGCTTCCGTTATGGCTCTTGGAATCATGCCTTACATTAGTGCCTCAATTATAATGCAACTTTTAGGTATGGCTGTTCCAGCGGTACAGAAAATGCAGAATGAAGGTGAATCAGGAAGAAAACAAATAAATAATTACACAAGAATTTTAACCATTGTTATTTGTGCGCTTCAAGCACCTAGTTATTTGTCCATGTATGTTGAACAAAAAGGTGCGCTTCCTGCAGACGCTGGTACTTTTTGGTGGACGCAAACGATCCTTGTTCTAGTTGCTGGCTCCATGTTTGCCGTTTGGTTAGGAGAAAGAATTACTGAAAAAGGGATTGGAAATGGTATTTCATTGTTAATCGCTGTTGGTATCTTATCAAGATTACCAGGAGCTTTTATAGCTGAAGTTGGTAAGTCTTTTGAAGCTGGAAACATGATTAAATTGGTTCTTGAAATTCTAGCATTTATGTTAGTCGTTTTGAGTACAATCTTAATCGTTCAAGGGGTTCGACGCATTCCACTCAATACAGCAAAACGTGTTGTCGGTGCAAGAGCAGTTGATGAACAAGGTGCAAGAAATTATTTACCAATTAAAGTGAATGCAAGTGGTGTAATGCCAATTATCTTCGCGCAAGCTATCATGACAATTCCGATTATGATTTTTGTGAGTGCAACGGATTCTGGCGAACAAGCTGGGTTTATTCAACGCCTACTTACCAATCCTTATGGAATTAATTATAATATACTATTGTGTATCTTGATTATTGTCTTTACTTATTTCTACACAGCAATTATGATCAACCCTAGAAAAATTGCGGATGATCTTAAAAGAAGCGGTGGATTTATACCTGGAATTAGACCTGGAGAAGATACCGCAAATTATATAGATACTTTGGTCTCTAGAATTACATTCCCGGGTTCCTTATTCCTTGCAGCAATTGCAGTGATTCCTGCGATCGCTAAAATGGTTGGAATTAATGATGGCTTTGCAATGTTTTTTGGAGGTACGTCCTTACTAATTATGGTA
>Ga0304728_1000678_pt1 | contig 27705 bp, 43 predicted proteins | sample C_130625_MF_Meta_FD_190476 | JGI IMG/M metagenome (GOLD analysis project Ga0304728, IMG submission 190476) | Freshwater microbial communities from Lake Croche, Canada to study carbon cycling - C_130625_MF_MetaG (v2) (version 2) | ecosystem: Environmental > Aquatic > Freshwater > Lake | place... | reverse complement strand
TGCATTTTTTAACGCAGACAGATCAAATTCATCAGCCATTATTTTTCTCCACTTATGATTTTTTGATACGCATTTAAATCACCCCGCACCAAAGCACCATAAGCCTCTAATTTGGACAATAAATTTTGCTGTTTTACTATTGATAGATTGTTGTCTTTTACAAATTTAGTAAAAGAATCTTTTCCAGCATCAGCGGCATTTTTCATTTGCAAAGCTAATGGGTCAAAAGCATCATTCATTGCTGAATCAAATCTTGGCTTTACATATTGTTTAACAGGACTTTGATCAATAGCTTTATCTAAACCAGTGCTGTAATTAGATGCGTGTTGCATCAAGGGTCGCAATTGTTGCATTGAACTAATGATTGCCGTTGGATTTTTCCCAGCATCAGCTAATGATCGTTCAGCACTTTCAAGGCTTGCTGCAAATTTACCACCTAAAGCTAAATTCTTTTGCAAACCTAAATCAGCAATATTTTTTTGAATAATATCTCTAGCAGATGCCGCTTTTTCTGATGCGGTGTTTCCCGTTAAATTTCCCAAAATGGATTCAAGCCCTGCAATTGATTCTGATGCTCGACCAGTTTGCGCTAATGGCAAATATTTTAAAATTGTATCTATGCCGTTTATTGCAGTTTTTGCTGGTTGTACTGAATTGCGAGCAGTAATAATTTCATCTTGATATTTTTTGCCAGTTTCTTCAGATTCGCCAGAGGGAATTGTTGGTGCTTGGCTGAAACCTGCTGGTTGTTTTTCTGGTTGAGGCGCTCTGATCATTTGTCCAATTAATTGATTAGACAATTTATCTCGCACTTCATAAATTGGTTGATTTGATATTGGGTCTTTTTTGCCAGTATCTTTATAGAGATATGGGTCAGTTCCTTTTACAACGCCAGCCTCAACAGTTTGCGTTCCGATACCAGGCGTTACTGTTACAGCACCACCTTCGGGGGTAACTGAAGTTGTTGTTTGGTAAGTGCCTAGTTGTGCAGATTGGTCTAATCCATTAATGTGTCGTTGAATTAAATAAGAACGTACAGCGGCGGGATTGGTTTGTGCAATATCAAAATATGGTTGCATTACTTTATCCGCTTGATCTTCTGGCACTCCGCTTGCTTTTGCTTGATTTCTACCCCATGTTTTCAAAAAATTAACTAATTTATTTTTATCAACAGAATCAGGGTTGTTTGTTGCTTGCAAAATAATGGGATCATTAATTGCGCCAACATAACCGTTAGAAATTACTTGCGATTTTTTTTGCGCTAAAGCTAAATTAGCAGCTTCAGAACCTGCTGCACCAGTTTTAAAAGTTTCCTGTGCGCCGAAAGAACCCGCTATGTCTTTAAGCTGTGCCATACCTGTCAATGGCGCTATTTTTAAAATTTCAGATATAGCTTTTGGTGGGTCATAAACACCATCTGTCATTAATTTTTGTGGTTCTTTGCCAATCAAATATTGAAGATTTTTGCGCTCTAAGTCTTTTTGTTCTTCAACAGACAAAGCAATTTGTCCCGTGCGGGTTGCTTGTTGTTGTTGCTGTAACGCCAGCGGGTTTATTTGCTGGGCTTGCTGATAGGCTTGCGCCCCCCTTGCAATGCCAAGCATATCGGCAAGGGAAGTTTGGGGCACAGGTTTGATCTCTGTGCCAATCATTGGGACGGTAAAGTCTGCCATTTTTAAACCTTATGATTCAATGAATGAATAGCCTGTTGGAACAGTACCACCGCCACCAAATCCATAAACGTTTGACCCGCCATATTGTTGATTAGCTTGCGCTGCATTTGCATAAGGATTAGAAGTGGCTTGTGGTCGCAATAGCCCAGCTAAAGTTGCGGCATTACCAAGACCTTGATAACCCCCCGCCATAGCGTTTGCAGCGCCAATCTGACCAGCGCCAAGGGCAGACGCACCCCCAATGCCCAGTTGACCAATGTTGGCTGCGGTGCTTTGTGCAAGATTAGAAGTTTGCCCCGTGGCAGTTTGACCAATTCCAGCAATAGACGCCAATCGGTTGTAAACATTGCCAACGCCCGTTTGTTGTTGGTTAAACTTTTGGGCTTCTTGTTTCATGTAGTTGTCAAGGGCATTTTGATAGGCATTGCTTGCGTAATCTTCGGCAAACTTAATCCCGCCTCGCTCAACATTAGACCCACCGCCACCAACGTTTAAGGCTTGACGGGTTGCGCCTAAACCTTGACCCAGCATAAATTGATAATTTGGGGCAAGGTTTGTTTGCAAATCAGCAGCGGTAAATGGCTTATATCCCGCTGGCAATTCTGTTAATTGCGGCAACATTGTGCCAATTCTTGACAAAGCGCCGTATCCAGCTTCACGGTATGGGGCTTGCTGGGCGTTTTGAATGTCAAACATCGCCCGTTGTTGAGCAGCTGCATCTTGTGTGGCTTGATATTGCTGATTTGCCGCTTGTGATGCCGCACTTGCTTGTTTATTTGCCCCCATGAAGCCTAATACGGCTGCACCGCCTATTGCCACATTCATCCAACTCATACTATTCCCCTTTTTGTATCAACAGTTATTTTTAGCTTGTTCCTAGCATCAAACAACGCTGATGGGTCTGGCTCAATCAATTCAGCTTCAATCTCGTCAAGATCGGTTTTATCAGTTCTGTGAATCGTAATGCCGATGGCATCAGTCACAGCCAGAGTCACCCGCTTTGTCCCAGGCTTGGATTCAATCACATCCCCCGCCTGGAGGCGCTTCATGCCGCTTTCTGTCCATGCGATTATCTCGCCTTTAGCACATAAAAAGAAGTGGGGTTCTTTATGAACTTTGCCCACAATCAGCGTACCAGCAGGGCGAAACAGCTTTCGCATATACATCCCAGGGCTAAACTGATGTTCTGTGACCAATTCGGCTTGGGGCATAGTTGCCATTTCCGCTTGAAGGCGTTCAACCTGTTCCCGTGAAACATGGCTAGGCAAATCAAGGTCGTTCAAAACGTACCCCCTTTAACACCGTTTAGGGCCGTGAAATCGGTAAATTTACCCGCCGCTGGAGTTGTCAAGCCAATGGTGGAACTGTTGATAGTGCTGTTGGTAATCGTCACATTTTTGATTGTGCCACCCGTGATATTGGTGTTTTGCACGTTCAGCGTAATGATGTTGGGATTCATCAACCATTGCATCCAAGGAATGCTAGGCCGCCCCGTGGTTTCATCAAGGAATGAAGAATACGGGATATTGATGTTTGTGTTGGGAATTGCCGTAGCCATCAATTATCTCCAGCAGACATTTTCAATTCAGCAGACACAATAACCGCTTTCACAGGGTCACTTATCGCCACTTCAAAAATCCTGTCCCGTGCCCATCCCAACCGCCGCCACAGGGCACGATTGACATACCCGCCCATTTTGCCTATGCTAACCCAATGCTCGTTTGACCATGTAGACCCGCCATCGTTTGACCATCTAAGCATGGCCTGAGGGTCTTGTCCCTGCCCAGTATTTAACCCAACCCCTGGCTGAAATTGAATCTGGAAAGAATCAAAATACTGGCGTTGTAAGTCTTGTGTCAGATGAACGGCTCGGCGCAGTCTGCGAATTGTGCTACCGTTGTCTGTATATACAGCGTTGTCCAGACTGTAAATCTTGCCGTTTTCATAGTCACCAACAATGTTTTTATTGCCAAAAAATGCCGCACAGTTTGACCGATGACGTTTGTAAACCGCTAAATCAGAATCCCAAGACAACCACTTGTGCCAGCTTTTTGTGGACAGGTCATAAACCCAAGTAAGTCCATATTCCCCAACGCTGGGGAAGGTGACCACATACATTTCATGGCCTTCAATTTGGTAAGAATATGCAATGGCATCATTGGTCACTGAATCCACCAAAGACTGTTCAACAGCGTGAGTGCTGATTCTGACCCAGGTATAACCCTGCATCATTTCAATGGTTGCCGAACCTCGGGTGTCTTTTGCCACACAAACAAAAGTCTCGCCCAATCGGGCCAGGGAAAACTTGGCATCAATACCTGATTGGCTTGAAGTCCCTGGCACTCTCTGAAAGGGAAAACTTGTAATTCCTGCAATTACGTTGCCCACATCTGTCCAGACCTCGGTGGTTATCTCACCAATCAAATAAACCTGACGTTGGTTAACAATCAGCGTCATCAACAAATCAGATGCGCCATCAGCCGTGCCATACAGGGCTTGGCTTGATATGCTGCGACCCAAGTCGGTACACGCCCAGTTTTGCGTTCCTACCTCGTTATAAATGTTGTAGTTGTCAACGTTATCAACCACAGATGCGCCCTGCCAAGGGCCATCTGATGCTGGCAACTTGGTGAATGTGTTGGTTGCCACAACCCAGGTATATCGATTTGGGCCATCAACAATATAAGCAGTCAAACCATTTACCGTGTCAATGTTGTCTGATATGGACACTTGCCCAATGCTAGTGGTCAGTGTTCCGACTTGCGTGGCAACAAATGCCGTGGTAACTTTATAAACAATGTTCCCAGCCACCGCAATAAGGATGGATTCACCTGACATGGTGTGCAAGCCCCGCACTTCTGCCGCCGCAAGCTGTACTTCTTGCACCAATCCAGGCGTAGGGTAAAGCGCCACAATACCCCTGTCCCCAGGCTGCTTAGATGTGTCAATCTCAGCAAAGAAATTGATGCACTCTTGGTCACCTTGATAAATGGATGGCGCAACGTAGGATGTGCCAACAAAGCCAAAATCAGGCATTATCGGAAGCCCCCATCCATAATAAAGCCAGCATCCTTAGCCCTGCCAACCATCAAGCTGTCAGGGTATCGGGCAATCTGGGGTGGGCGCATATTGGTGCGCTTAACCGTGGCTTTAGCTTGACCAGAATAAGCGTTGATCATAGCAATCTGCACCTGATTGACCTTGCCAAACATGGGCAGCAAACGTTCAGCCAAGCACCACCGCAACGCCATGTTGTAGCCTTGGGGCAGTTGAATGGTGTCGTTTAGCGTGGCAAATTCTCTAAAGATCGTCTGGGTGAACAAATGCAATTCACCCTGTGACGGGTTGGGGTACACATAAATTGTCCCCAACAATTCAGAAGGTTGGTAGTAAATCGCCTTTGCCCAAGGGCCGTTCAATTGCTTGATGCCGATGGATTCATATTCTTCAAGGCTCAGAATCGACAAAGGATAGTCAAGATAACCACCCGCAATGTTTGACCCGCCCTGCATGGTGGCAACCCGCACAAAGCCAGATTCAATCGTTAGCGGGCGCTCGTAATAGGCAGAAATTGGAAAAGGCGTAATTGTTCCCGTCATGGCAACGCTGCCAACAGTTTGGGAAACCGAAACGGTATATGTTCCAACCCCGCCAGAAGCACTTACAAACGCTGTGATCGTAGTTCCAACGGTAACACCAGTTCCAGCAATCACAGAACCAACGCCCAAATAACCAGCAGAAATGGCGCTCACAGTTAAAGTTGTTCCACTGATAGACCCTGTGAAAGCTGGCGTGGGCGTGGTATTACTGCTGGACAGGGTATACGTCCCACCTTCATTTACATTTCCCCCAGCGCCCGTTGTAAAGCCCACAATCCTTGTTCCCGCTGTGATGCTTGTGCCTGATAGCGTCTGACCGATATTGATGCCGCCAGCAGTCACCGCATTAGCTGGGACGGTCAAGGTTGTACCAGCAATCGACCCTGTGAATGTCGCCCCCATCTGACCGCTTGGGCCAATGGTGTACTGCACCTGATTTTGTGTGGTCTGGAAAATGATCTCTGATCGATAGAAAACCATCATGTTTTCATTCGACCATTGGGCAATCATGTCGTTAAGCATATCCAGACCATCTTGCGCTTCATCTGCCGTTGGCACTTCACCAGCGGCGACAGCGCCAATGTCTTTCATGGCTCGGGTGATGATGTCAATCGGCTGGGTCATTTCTTATCCTTTATTGCAAAAACTCAACAACATCACCAACATTTAAACCATTAACAAATGTAACGGTTGTGGCATTTGTTTCATTGTAATTTAACGTATTAACTTGTTTTGATCCATTTACCAAAACATATAAAGAGCTTGATCCTAATAAATAAGTAAATGGTACTGTGCAAACAGTTTGATTTTGAGTTGCGGTTATATAACCTTCTTGACCAGCAGAGGGTAATCCTTGAAGATTATCCATACTCCAAATTTGTGTAAAAGTAGCAGTTTTTAATACAAATTTATACGAAACACCACCCGAAAGCCAAATTTCATTTGATGGCCTTCCAGCAGAATTTAATATGATAGGATTGGAATTTTGAATTGTTCCTGATGCAGATGTATAAGTTGCTTGTGGTGTTGTAGTTCCTGCCAAATAGGTATAAATAAGCCCACCAACCAAAGGAAGGCCATTGTCATCAAAAAACTGCCACCCAGCGCCTCCTAATGGTGATAAATTTACACTCATGATATTCTCCTAAATTTTATATTGCAGATATTACAAAAGCCAATAATTCTTCATACCTAACACCAAGTTGGGTATGAGTTGTTAAGTTAGGAATTAATATATTTTTATCGTCTATGTTTGATTCAAAAACAATACCATCTTCATTTGTGTACCAAGTATCAGAACAAAATAAAGCGTATTTATTTGGGTCAAGTCCTTGAGCAATAAATGCCGCCTGTACATCTTGAGCAACCACACCCACATGAAGTCTTGCTTTATCAATACCTTTTTTAGCGATAGCATCATTAAATTTAAATGTTTTTATTAAACCTTTTATTGCTTTCGCTACATTTTGTTCGGCTGTTGTTAAAGAACCAATAACAGTTTTTTGATTTTCATCTGAAGTATTGATTGTGCCTGTTGCAGCATAAACAGTTGACCATCTATTAGAAGATGTCCCAAGAGTAATTGCATTATCACTACTTGGGGCAAAAAATGATGTGCCAAATGAAACAACGTTAGCAGTTAATGGAAGTGGTGTTGTAGCACCATAAGTATTACTATAATTACTTGCATAACCTAAATTTAAAACTGCATTAGCGTTTCCAGAACCAACAGTCATGTTCCATATATATTGCTTTGCGTAACCATTGTCGCTTGCATCACTTTCTAATCCCATTACTGCAACTATTGCATTAGAAACTGCGGTTTGATACCCATTGGTATAAATTGTTCTAAGTGGTTGTAGCAAAGTAGATGAACTAACTTGAGTTAAACCTGATCCAGGTATTGATCCTGCATCTTGAGTTACAACTTGTGAACCACTTGCATAAAATCCAAACGAAACTGTTGGATCATTAATAATTGGGAATCCAGTTACACCACTAATGTAAATGCCAGTAGGAGACAAAACATAAGTACCAGTACCAGATGAAATTAATGGCGAACCTGTTATTTGTTCGCACCAATTATTAGTTAAATAAATGTCACTGTTTTGTCCACCATTATTAATAAAATTGGTAGATTGACCACATTGATTATTAATATATTGTGCGTTTAATGATCTATAGGTGTTGTACATACAAGCACCTTGAAAATTAGTCACTACATTTGAAGTGTTAAATGTTCCTGATATGACATAAACTGTTAAAGTATTTGTTCCCGTATTTATTGCCTGTATTAGCGCTTGTGCGTTAGTAGATGCTTGTGAAATAGGTGTATAAACTTCAAAAATAGAAGCATTTGGAACAATAATATTGTAAATTTTACCGCTTGATAAAGTAACAGATGATGGTGTTGCTGTTATTGTTTGACCTATGTAAGTAAACCAATTGCTTACCAAACGTATTGAATCATTAAAAACAAGATAAACTGATTTATAACCATAATTACAATTAGTAAATATGTTGTTTTCAAATGTTTGTACTGAATTTGAAGCGCTTAAACCAATATAGAAATATTGAATAAAACAATTGCTTACGCCGCCATCAAAATAACCGCCAAATCCACCATATAGACCAACAGACGTGTTATTGGAATTTGGTGTCCAAACCCCAATAATTCCTAAATTTTGTACTCTTGCACCTAATGCAGCCGTAATAAAATTACCTGTTGTTATTGACGAATATAAAATACTTGTTGATCTATTATCGCCATACAAAACTTGGTTTTGATTTAAAGTTAGATTTCCAGACAAATGATAAAAACCTGGGGGAACGTAAACATTTTTTAATGTGGCAATTGCAGCTGTAAAAGCATAAGTCACATCATTAGTTGTACCAACATCAGCAGCGTTAATAAAATCTAAAACAGAAATAAATTCTTGAAGTTTTAAGTTAATAGGCCTGTTAACTGCGCCTGATATTGGTTGTTGAAATTTTGGTACAAGAGTAGTCATTTTTTTTCCTTATGCAATATTTGCTGCTTTAAGTCTTGCTCTTAATGATTTTAATTCTGCAATAATGTTTGCAATAAAATCAGAAGAACCATATTCCATTGCTTGATAAATTGGGTTGCCATTTTCATCAATTGCATCTTTAGCACCAGAAACGCTTAAAGGTGAAATTTCTTGAACTTCATGCGCTATAAATCCAACGCCTTTAGAACCATCTTTTGACCATATCCAAGTTTTAGGTTGTAAAGCATCAATAAATTCACCCGAATTTGTTAACGGCAATTGATTGCTTTTTAGCCTATAATCTGAAATTGAATTATAACCAACGGCTGTTGTTCCAACTTGTGAAATATAACCTATTAAAGAACCCGCATATTGAAATTCAGCAAAAGAATTTCCAGTAACTACCCCGGATTGATGACCAATAATTACAGAAGACCCTGCGGCGTTTGTAACTCGGTTATATATTCCACCATTTGTTACGCTTGTACTTGTAGTCCCCACCAGCAAGTCATTCGCCGCCGTAAGCGTCATTGCTTCGGTAAAGGTGATGGCGTTACCTGCTGTGCCTGATGGGGCTATAAGCCATACATGAGAGCCATTGGTAGAAAAATTTGCATCGTATCGGGTTGCAAAAGTTGATGTTAAATATTTCCAATTTGAACCGTCATAAAAACTATTTGACGATATGCTTCCGTTAGCTGATGAACCACCAAAAGATAATCCTGTATTTATCTGAAAACCTTTTAAGCCACTCCAAGCACTAGGCGTAACACCCACACCCAGATTCGTACCATCAAACACCAACGCACTGCCCGTAGCCAAAGCACTTGTGCTTGAGGCATAGACAACGCCATTTGCCGTAAATGAGGTTAAGTTTGTGCCGCCGTTGGCAGTTGGCAATGTGCCGTTAACATGTGTTGTTAAACCAATCTTGCCCCAACTGGGCGCAACTCCAACGCCGCCCGAAATAAGCGCATTTCCTGTGGCTACATCTGCAAGTTTTGCAAGGGTTGTGGTGGTGTTGGCATAAAGCAAATCACCCACGGCATAAGATGTTTGTCCTGTACCTCCTGCCGTAGCTGGTACAGTTTTCCAGCCAATGACTTGCACCGCATTAGCATCGTCTTTGTAAAACAGTTTGCCATCAGTAATATTGATCGCCAATTCACCAGACGCAAGATTACCCGCAGATGGCGCATTGGTAGTTGTACTTGAATAGTACAGTTGGATTGGAGTAAAGCCTGTTTGTGCCATTAGATGCTCGGTGTAAAGACTTGGGGCAACCAGGGGGCAACAACCACCCGTTGGGTTGCCGCAGCTTGCGCGTCTAATCGGGCTTCAACCTGTGCGCCAATGTCGGCGGTCACCCAGCCAATTACAATATCTTCGGTCACATCAGCAAATGGAATGGTCAGCACAGGCTCGGCAAACTTCCACCAGCCCTCAGTTTCCACACCGTTTTTAGCGCAGAAATATCGTGCGCCTGTGATCAAGTCGCTTTCGGCTTGGATTTCCAAGATTTTCCACATCAGAATGTGCCCCCTGTGACCCCGCCCGTGGCGGTTAAAACGCCCGTGGATGGATTGAATTTGAGTTTAGTCGATGATACCTTGATTGGCAAATTCCCCGTAGTTGTGGTCACCCAGGATAGATACATTTCTGCCGCTGTGCTGGTGTCATCAGTAATCGCCACATTTGTTGCATTGGTTGCGGTTGTCGCTGTGGTTGCCGACCCTGCCGACCCGTCAATGTTTACCCCTGTCAGGGATTGGGCGCTGCTTGATCGATTGAGTGCAATTATGGTCGTGCCAATATAAAGGCTTGAGTTACCCAAAACACCGCTAGGAATCGTGCCTGACAACTGCCCCGCTGGAAGACTTGTCAGGCTTGCGCCCGACCCGCTAAACCCTGTGGCGGTCAGCAATCCCGTGCTTGGGTTGTAGTTATATTTTGTGGAACTGACGTATTCGGTGGACAGATTTCCCGTTGTTTGGTTGGCAAACAAGGGGTAACGCACTGCATTGGTAGTGGTGTCATCTGTGACCGTGGCATAAGCGGTTGGGACAACCCAGCTTGGGGCACTTGTGCCGTTGGATTGCAAAACTTTGTTGGCATCCCCCGCAGCAGAGGCCAAGAATGCCGTTGTTCCCGTTGCTGATTGATAGGGTATAGATGCCGCCGCCCCACCCGCCAAATTACTTGCTGTGCCAGTGATGTTTATCGCGGCTGTGCCCGTCAAGTTGGTGACCGTGCCGCTAGATGGTGTGCCTAAAGCCCCGCCATTGACCACAAAAGCCCCAGCAGTACCTGTATTCACGCCAAGGGCAGTAACCACCCCTGTTCCTGTGGTGACCGTGCTAGGCGCTACACCAGCCCCACCACCAACCATCAAAGAATTTGCCGCCAGTAGCGCAGATGATGCCCAGGCCGTTGTGCTTGTGAAATAAGGTATGCCGCCACTCGTACCCGCCACAGTCAGCGCCAGAGTGCCATTTGTGGTGATGGGCGAACCAGCAACCGAAATAATGCCGCCTGTGAATGTCTGAGAAATTGATGTGACCGTGCCAACAGTTGGCGTGGCCCAAGACGGGATACCCGATGCCAAAGTCAATACTTGCCCATTTGTGCCAGCAGCTAAAAATGCTGTTGCGCCAGAACCGCTTTGATAGACAACCGCCCCAGCAGTGCCCCCTGCAATATTGGTTGCAGATGTTGCCGTGGCAGCGTTGCCAGATACCGACCCCGTGATAGTGTTGGTCACCGTCAAGTTGGTCAGCGTCCCCAAACCTGTGATGCCCGAATAACTGCCCGACAATCTGGCGCTGTCAATCGTGCCGCTAGTAATCTGAGTCCCTGCTATGGCAATGCTGGTGCTTCCCGCCAAAGTCAATTGACCTTGAGCATTGACGCTAAAAGTCCCAACAGATGATGCCGAACCGTATGCCGCAGCCGTCACCCCTGTGTTGGTAATACTGAATGTGTTGCCCGTAAGGGTTAATCCAGTACCCGCCAAGTAAGACCCAGCACCAGAAAACTGCGACCAATTGATTGCGGTCACATCAATCGTGCCGCCTTGGTTTGAGGTACAAACCCAGCCCGTATCCGCTAGGGTTGTGCCTGATTCAATGAAGGTAAAAGCAGATGGCACTTCTGCCCATGTATTCATGTCGGCAGATCGCGCCCAAGTGCCTGATGCCGCCACATAAATGCCGTTGAACTGGCTCAGAGTCTGATTCTTGACCAGAATCCTATCCCCAACGGTTAGCGTAGAAGTCCAATCACCATTAGCCTGGACAGCCAAACCAGACAGCGTAATGTTTGCCGTGGTTGAATAGACACAGGATGCTTTTACATCCAAACCCTGCGCCACCGAATCCACATAGCCTTTATTGGCAATGTCTGTGTCGCCAGTTGGGGTTGTGGTGATCGTGCCCGTTACCGTGCTGATGTTGGTAAATGTGGCGTTTGCAGGGCCATAGAACGGCGTTCCAGCAGGGCCAACAAAATACTGGAGGGCATAAGTCGGTTCAGGGGCAAACACCCCTTGAACTGGGACAAAATTAGTGGTCTGGGTGACCGCTGTGGTCATGTTTTACTCGTAATAGACGGTGCAACTCACAGTACCGCTAATCACGACATAAATCCCATCCTCGGTGTTGATGCCATCATAAAAATTGTAATTTGTGGCGCTCACAGGCGTGAACGTATCAATTACTTTGTAAGTGGTGCTGGTTGTCTGGGTGTCGTAAATTGTAAGTGTGGGGGTGGATGATGCGGCGCTAACAAAAATGCCTTTCACTTTCCCAGCTTGGTTTTTGACCGTTGTGGTTGCAGAAATCTGTGCAAAATTAGACATGGTTTGGCCTTTCTGTTCATCAAATTATATGCTTCAAAAGAGAAAAAGCCACCCCTTTTGAGGGCGGCCCTTTCACTTAGTTCATGCCGTTTTAAGGCAAGAAGGTCAGGTCGTAGCCGTAGACAAAAATGTCAGCGGTTGCGGCAGCGCCTTGGGCGGTAGAACAACGCAGATACAACGGCGTTGAAGTGATTGCAGCGGTTGAAGTTGCTGCGGTCACGACAACAGTTGATGCGGCGGTGTTACCCGACAGAGCATAAGCCGATTTAACGGTTGTGCCCGTAGCGCCAGCGCCTGTGTACACGGCAAGTTGTGCCGTGGTCAAGCTGACCGATGCGTTGGTCACGATGATGCTTTGAACGCTAACTCGACCAGAAACCAAGATTGGTGCGATGGTGTCGCCAACGGTGTTGAGGTCAACCGATTGAGCAGAGGCAATCAAGCGCAAAGCCTGATTGGTTGCCAAATTACTGGGATGGTTGGTGACAGTGGTAGCTGCGCCTGGATTTGCCATGATTTATCTCCAAAAGTTAATGGTTAAGCTGCAACGCGGCAAGCCAACTCAGGGTAGAGAGGCGCCCAGCCGTACAGCACATCAACGCGAGTCGGAATCGAATCGTTGTTAATTGTGTACTGGCGAATTACACGGAGGGAAAGACCTAGTTCTTTGTCACTAGCACGACCAGCGAACACAACGCCATCAGGCAGTTCCAAGTCAGCCGTAGCCAAGGTGAATGCGTTTTTGTGCATTACGATGTTTTGCGGAGACACAGTACCTGTTTTGTTGAACGGGGTCACAACAGCGGTAGAACTAGTGCTGGTAACGCTCACGTTTTGGAACTGACCGCCAGTGATGACAGCGGGGCTGACGGTCACAGAGGTAGTGCCAGAGGTGGCGACAGTGGCGGCAGCGGTCACAACAAAGTTACGCAGCTTGCCAGAACCGTATGCGCTACGGTTTTGGGGGTTGACAGCGTAAATGTTTGCGATCTGGATAACGTCACCAACTTGCAGACCAGCGGTAGCGGTGGCGGCAGTCAGTGCAATGGTAGAGGTTTGTGCCCAACCAGTTGACAAAAAGCCAGTTCCCGTTGCGGTATCGCAAGCCAGAGTCGCAGTGGAATAAGACCCAAACGTTTGATTAACCACGTTTTGGTCCATTTTCCATCGAAGCCCCGCGCTGTCTTTTCCCATCATGCCTTTTTCGTACTGTGCAGAAATGATGTCTGAGGGAACAAACAAACCTTTAAGGCTGTCCACAATAGTTGCGCCCGTGAAAGGCTCAACGATACATGAACGGCGACCATCACGGGGCGCACCTTCAGCGTCCAAATACGCACCAGCCGTCAAGTAGGTGAGCAAGGAGGTTGGGGGAGTGCCAGCCGTGCCAACAATGTTGGCGGTGCTGTTTTTTGCCATCGTCAGACCGTCAAAGTCCACCTTGTTGGCAATAGCTGCCACAGCGGGTTTCAACACTCGATCTGAAAATGCGTCCAACGAAAGTGCTAAATCAACTGTCGTAAACTGGGTGTCGACGTGAAACTGAGTACTTAAGGTTACAGGTACGCTGGTTTCATTGAAGTCTTCAACGTTCAATGCCGGCCCTGTCGTCCCTAGGAACCTTCCAGGTCTGCGGACATTCAGAGTGTTACCAATTTTTGCACCACTGACGGCAAATTGATCGTCATAATTGCGGTCAACCTCGCTGGAGAAGGTCAACTCGTTTTCCAAAACCATCAATGCTTCATTGGTGATCATTGAAATAGTCAAAAGATTATTACTCATTTTGCATTACTTTCAAAAGAATGATTGATTGTCAGCGGATTCGCCCAGCAAGTCGTGCGGCTTTGTAGGCTTGAAACGTACCTTCAAATTTACCATCGCTGGTAAGGGGCACATCTCTGCCGTTTGCCGCCGATCTGATTGGGTTAATCGGCGCTGGCGCTTTACTTTTCCCAACGACAGTCTTAGATGTTGGCTCAGTCTTTTCATACTGGGCCTCTAGCTTTCCAATGCTTCTCAAAGCCGATGCCACCGTCATGCCTGAGAGTTTCTCTGCAAACTCGGGATTCTCGGCAAGGTGATACAGAATTCGTGGCCCTACATCTGATTCAAAGATTGCGTCCCGCACTTCGTTGCTCACAACAACGTCAGCAGACCCAACCATATCGTCAAAATCAGGCATCTCAGACTTGGCAGCTTTAACCCGATCAGTCCAGGCACTAATGACCTTTTCCCGTTCGGCTTGCTGTTTAGCCTGTGCGTCCTTCTGCTTTTCCTCGCCTAACCTTTGTTCAACCCGATAATCTGTCAACGCCTTGGCGTATTCATACATATCGGAGAAATTCTCTGGCTTGGGTTCACCAGTTGGTTGGGTTTCTGCTTGCGGCTTGGCCCGACCTTCTAATTCCCTGACCTTAGCTTCCAAAGATTCCCGTGCTTCCCGTTCCCGCTTGGCTTCTTGCCTCGCTTCTTCGCGTTGTTTGGTTATCTTTTCAAACCTCAATTCCAGCTTTGGATTGCGTTTTCTTTCCTCTGTCGCTGTCGCTTCATCTTCCCCAAGTGGCTCACTCTGGCTTTGCGTTTCTGTCGGCTCTGCGGGAGTTTTCTCAACCACAGCCTCAACAGGCGCTTTGTCAGCTAAACCCATCTTCTTGGCGTTGAACTCAGCTAAATTTTCACTTGTCACCACACTAGCGGCAACTTTTGGTGCTTCTTGCACTTCGGACATGGATTACTCCAAGGATTTACCCAGTTGACCCAACTGGTAAGGTTTGGGGCGATATTACCCGAAATCATGTCAATGTCAATTACTGTGGCATTCCTTGAATAAAGGGACTAGCACCTTGGCTAATATCCTGGGCGGCAAATTGAGCATATTGGCCCTGTTCGGCGTTCAATCGCTCAATCTCGCCCATCAATTGATTGGGTGACATTCTTGCCAACAGGATTTTGACCAGGGCATCAATTTCGGTCTTATTCTGGCTGGTGATGCTGCGGGTATTCTGGTCATTAACCCGAACCTCTGCCATTGTTTCGGTGTTGTGCGCCCGTGCGGTCACATCCATCAGCTTGCGCTTGGTTGCGCCTTCCTCTTTGATCTGGGCCACTTGCGCCCTGTTGTTGATCTCCAACCCAGCCGCTTGCAGTTGTTGTTGCAACTGCTGAATCATTTGCTCAGACTGTGCCAAACGCATCTGGGCCTCGGGCGGTATGTCGGATTTTTGATCAATATTTGCCATCGGGTTCATTGCGGCAAGGCGGTCAGCAATTACATCTGCGCCAGGAAAATCCATGTTTCTGAATACCAAATCCCCTGCGATATTGAACAATTCAGCGTTGCCTGTGAGTAATGGCATCATGGATTCAACCGCTTGCTGGCGCTTAGTCTGGAATCCTGGGCCAGTATCCATTACCACATCGTATTCACCCACGGTCACATCGTTTAAAACCTCTCCAATCTCGTTGGCTTCGTTGATCGTGGTCATATCGGGCTGACCATCCGAACCAATAATCCGCATCACCCGCTGGGTGTCGTAAATCTTGGGAATTAGATCAAGAATAATGCGCCCAGTTTGAGCAATTGAACGGGTCAAATTGTCGTAAAAGTGGAAGTTAGACAGATCAACCTGATTCTGCTGCCCCGCTAATGCTTTGCCTGAGATATTTCCGCTTGGCAATTGGTTGGGGTCAAGAACACCCAAAACCATCTGCAAATCGGCAGAGATTGCCCCCGCAGCTTCCATAATGCCTGATGGTGGCGGCTCGGGTTGCAGTCTCTGGGGTGCTGGCGCTGGTACGCCTTCAATGTCTTTTTGCTTATATCTCAGCACAGGCATTGACTTGATGTTTGCCATTGCCCATTCGTTTTCATGTCCTTCGTCTTGACCTTCTGCCATCACCCATTTGGCTTTAGGTGCAAGGGCAATGCTCTCGGTCATGCTGGTGCGCCAGAAGTTATACATCCGCTGGGGGTCTTTGGCAAACCGCACCAGACCGTATTTTTTGCGCTTGTCATCCACTATGACCTGTGCGCCATAAACAGGCACAACGGGGATATATTTACCCGCCCAGGTCTTTTCCTCAAGCACTTCCAATGCGGTCATCTTGGCCCATTTAACGGCCCTGCGGAAGGATTCGCGCTCGTCAACCACAGTCAACCCTGCGGCCTCAACTCGCGCAAAGAATCCAGCGCTGTCCCCAAATGAAGAAGTGCCATCACTCAGCAAATACAGCTTGGCGCGTTCACGCTCAATCCAAAAATACTCAGCAATGCGGATGTCCTCTTTGGTCACCCAGGCGGCGGTGTCATCGCCCGTGCTTCTTTGCTGAAAGTTAGCGCCATCATCAGCACCTGGGTACATTTCCCGAAATATCTTCTTGTCTAAGACGGTGGTGATCAAACAGCGTTCAGCATCCGAACCATCTGGCCTATTGCTGTTGGGGTCGAAATAAACAGTAAAAGGGTTGTCAATCGCATCAATGTAGATTTCTTGATCAAATGAATCTTCCCTTACATATTTGTAATTTATGCGCCAATAGCCCCAACCCATCCGCACGGCATAGTCAAATGCGGTGTCATAGGCGCTGTCGGCGCTTGAATTAACCTCAATATGACGGGTAATGCCCTCAATAACCTGGGCGATTTTGTAATCGGCAAGGTTATTGACGGGGTGAACTTTAATGCGGGGGCGCTGTTGGCGTTGCTGGTTGGTCACCTGTCGGATGTACGCATCAATTTTGTTGATGGTCAGACAAGGGCGGCTTTCCAGATTTCGCGAGTTCTGAATCTCAACGGGCCATTGGTCACCAGCGGCAAACTTAATGTCGTTTAGCGCCTCGGCTCGGTTTGTGGAGTCCGAATCATTGACCAAGCGCCAGAACTTAATCGCCTCTGAAATCTTGTCTTTTGCGTTATCTTCGTCTTGGTAAGCCATGTTATTTACCCCATGTCCATGTTTTTCGATTGCGTAAATTTGCAGATCGGGTTGTTTCTTGTAAGTTTTCGATTCTATTGTCGCTTACATTGCGGTTTATGTGATCGATTTCCTTGGGAATATATCCATGAAACATCATAAAAACAATTTGGTGATTGAGCAATCTGACCTTGTTAACGCACGTTTGCAGATAACCATCTTTGACCTTACGACCCGCAATGTTGCCTTTTTTAGCTCGACCTTTTGATTTTTTCCATATCAAATTGCCATCAGAGTAATCAAATTCTGATTGTAAAACGCTTGGGGTAATGTCGTTACGTTCCATCTAACCCATCCAACTTCCCGCCGTAGCAACCATTTGTTTTTTGCGTTTGGGTGGTTCTTTGATCATGAGGGCAATGTAGCGGAATGCGTCTGCCCCATGCGAATAATGGTCATGTAGCGGGTTTCTGCTAAATTGCCCCGTGTCTGGGTCAACCTCGTACCTGTAATGTCTGAGGCAAGTTAGCCCATCGGCGGTGTGTTCGCGGTCAAAGTAACAGTTCGGAAATATTGTCCTGGCGGCGTTGATGGAGTCCAGAATCGGCACTCTAGGCAAAATAGTGGTCTTGTACCCTGCCGCCCGCACAATGTCATCAATTGACCGTCCAGCCGCCGCCAAGGTCTTGTTTTCAGCGTCATGAGGCAACCAAATGGTATCGTAGACATAACCATAGGTTTGCATGGTCGCTAAGTAATAGCTGATGGTTTTCTGGCTATCTTCAATGTAGCGAATCAGGCGTGTTTCCATGCCGACAAACTGCAAAAACCAGATGGCGGTGCTATCTGACCAGCCCAAGTCAAACACCGCATGGACGGGTTTGGTTGCGTCATAAGGCACTTTGGTGATGCGCCCATCCTTCTCAGCCTGTTGCATTTCCTTGGCAAAGATTGCCCCATCCACAGTTTGGCGGCATAGACCCTCCCAGACTTGGTTGTAGGCTTCTTCGTCCCTTTGCTTTAGCGAGTCTTTTTCTAGGCGCAAAGTCTCGGGAAACCAAGGGTTATCTGACCAATTCACCCTCATGGTGATGCAGTCCTTTGGGGGGTTTGCCACAAACCGCTGGTAAGTTTCGTCTGTTTCCAACTTGGGGTTAAACGAAATCCATATCTCACTGCCCTCGGCACGAATGGTAGGAATCAGCACATTCCAAGATAAGCGGCTCACTGTTTGAGCTTCTTCCACCCAACAAATGTCCACACCCTCATAGGATTGAATATTGGCAATATTGCTTTTTAGGCCAGCAAAAGCAAACTCAGTACCATTTTTGCCTCTAATACTAGCTTGGGTAATTTCGTAGAAACCCAACAAGCCCAAGCTTTCAATCTGGTCGCACAACAGTTTATGTACAGAATCCCGCATGGAGGTCATAAACTCACGGGCGCACAGAATACGCAATGGGCTTTTAGCGCCAAGGATTAACAATGCCCTAGCTATGCCCCAAGACTTTGCCCCACCCCGCCCACCATATAGAACCTTGTAGCGAGACTTTTGAAACAAGCCTTGCAGCTTTACAGGGAACTCTGCCCTTGCAATGGCTTCTGATACATCACTCATTCGGGCTTGATAAATGTGACTTGAATTCCACCCAGCAGAGGCGTTCCATCAGCGTTTTCAATGGTCGTTGCCTGTATCGCCTTGCCGTCCATCCTATCAATGATCTCTTTAATCGCCCAAGGCTCACCCGCTTCGGCTTGGCTTACCAACTGTTCGGCAATCCCCCTAAGTCGGTGCGGCTCAGTGGTCAAAACTAGGCGCAACTTGTCGTAGAACAGTCTGCCCTTTGCGGCGTTCTGGTTTCCTTGTGGTGCAGCCATTGATTTAACCTGTAAGTCTTTGTGACTAAATTACTTTTTCTTTTTTGATGGGGCTTTTTTTCCCGCATCTTTCATGGCTTGGCGCTGTACTGAATAGCCGATAGCCACCGCTTGTTTTGGTGGCTTGCCAGCTTCAATTTCTGCCTTAATGTTGGCCTTAAGCGCCTTGGGAGTCATTGATGCTATTAGCGGCATTTGCCTTCTCCTTAGATAATTCACCCAGCCAATAGTGGCAATCTTGAATCGCGCCCGAAAGCTGAATCAAGACTGCCTCTTGTTGCTTTGCTTGCGCCTGGAGTTCTTCCAGACGCTTGTTTATGACCTCTGGGGTCATGCCTGGGCAACGTGAATGGTTGCAAAATTAAAGGTCAATGCCTCAGACAATGAACCAGTACTTGCGTTAGTAATGGCAATGGTAAATGACCCAGCGGCTACTGCCACCACAGAAACCAAGTAAGTTCCTGCCGTTGCTGCACCGCTTGCAATGGCAATTACTGGGATGTCGTATGCAGAAATTGCGCTGTTTGTCACCACAAAAGCCGCTTCAGCCCCTGCCGCTAATGCTGCATTGTTGGTCACAATTTGACCCACCGATGCATTGATGGTCACGCCTGTTGACTTGCTGGTCGCTTGGGTCACAGTTGCGGGTGCAGTCGTAAGCGAACCCGTGTTGTACCCAATCTGGCCTGATGTGGCGGCGGCGTAGACCGTGGCTGACCCTTTAAGGTCTTGATCTTGATATGCTGCGCCTATTGCTACTGAGTTACCCATGATGTGTGTCCTTTAACAGTTCCAATTTTTGAGGGATGCTTTAGCCCGTTCCGCTGGGCCTTTGGCGTTTTTGACTACCCCCTCCATCCTAGCGCAAAAACTGGCCTTTCGCCCAGCATCTGCTTTGGTCTTGGGATTGGGGGCTGGTGGCTTTAAATTTGAATTGTTCTTTGCGTTGTATTCAGCACGGCCTTTAGCGGTCATTCCCGCACCCTTTTCAGTGGGATTGTAGGTTTTCCCCGCGCCCGTGGTCTTGTGGGGTATGGGCTTGTCGTGCTTCTTAGTCGCCATGATTACTTCTTTTTGGCGGTTTTAGCTGATTCTTTGAATGCCTGAGCAGTGGGCGCCCCCTTTGTCCCTGGCGTTCTCATGCGCTCTACGGGCTTACCCGCAGCCTTTTCACGTTCAATGCGCTCTCTTTTTGCTGCGATATTGGCATATAGCCCAGGTTTAGTTGCCATTTTTAACCTTCCACAACGGCGCAAATGTCCGCTTCTTGAATGATTTGATAATCTTGACCATCAATCTTATGGGTGGGCCATTTCAGATAATCCCCATTTCCATACTTGATGAAGTCACCAACTTGCACATCCTCAACATCTGAACCAATTGCCACAATCGTACCCTCGTTAAAAGGTTCTTTGTTGTCAATATAGATTATGTCGGAGATATGCCGAACTTGGGGGCGCACCACTACCCGATCACGCAGAGGCTTTAGCATGGCTTTTCCTCTCGTATTTGCGCTTTGGGGGCGTGATTTGATCGGTGGTGATGTCGTACACAGGAAGGCCGATTAAATCGACCTTGACATCCTGCGTTTCAACAATAAGATGCTGACCGCACCAATCTTTTTCGTGCTTGTTCACCTGTTGCGGGTTTAACCGACAGATGCCCATGATTTGTTGTGCGCGGAAATACTTGCAATTCCCGCAATTAGAATCACTCTCAGCCATTCAAAACCTCCTTTTTTGTTTGGTTAGTAAGCCCTGCCGTCTCAATCACGGTGGGGCTTACGCTTTTAATCCTGATAGCACTTGCGGTCGTGAGTGTAGCAAACACCGCTAGATTTGCCGCCAGTGCATTCATTGCCGGAAGGCATTTTGTTGCTCATGGCGTTAGGGATGCCCTTTTTAGCGCTGCCCTGTTCGCCAGACTTCATATCGGCGGCAGGATTGCCCTTCATAGACATTTGTGCGCCATAGCCTTTGGGTTCGTTTTTCATCAGGTTTGCCATGATTTCCTCATTTCAGAGTTAAAAGATACAGGGTTGAATTGATCAGATCAGCAATTTCATCAACGATGTTTTGCAATTCTGAATCTTGGGGGATTTCTTCACGCGCTTCTTTCACAAACCCTTTTAGCTGGGTCAGATATTCGTGCGGCGTTTCTTTGGGCTGGTGCAGTTCATCAGGAAATTTCTTCATCCTGGTGTCGTACCGCCCTTGGTAACTCTCTGCCAAACTGTCAGCCAAGTCTACGATCTTGGGGTAAAACTTGCCCAATGCTTTATGGGTGCTGTACTCGGTTGTTTGCAAATGTTGGAAGTGCGTGATTGTTCCCGCATGAAACAGCGTGGCGACAAATTCGGCAATTTCTTCGTTTTTCATGCGTCAACTATATCAAAAAAAGGGGGCGAACCCCCAAATGCTGGCAACTGCTACCAACACGGCTAGATTTTCGCATTAGGTAGCGGAATGTCAATAGGCCAGCAGTCTCGCAGGGCATCAATTGTCCTGCGATGGGCCTTTAGCCACATTTCTTGGCGTTCCTGGCGGCTCAAATCCTTTCCTTGGTCAATCTCGTAATGACACCCTAGGCACAGCGCAGCGACTAAATTATCGTCAGCTTTTACCCCACGGCCTTTGCCGCCACCCCAGTTTGTGTGCGCCGCTTGCACCATATTGCCAGACCCACAGGCTTGACAGTCAAGGCTTGCCACCAGTTTCAGCAGCTTTTTTGACCTGACGTATGAATGTTTTGCGATCAACGATTGTCTCCAATGTGGAAAACCTGTGCATATTTGCACACTCTAACCGCCTTCTGCGGGTGTTGCCTGTGGATGTTCTGGATTCTTTGACAATTGTCCATGTTCCGCATTCTGGACATTTCAAAACATCACCTCTTGGATTACCTTGGGTTGTTCAACAAACATATCCACTTGTTTTGATGCTTGTTCTATGCGCTTGCAAGCAATATCAAAATATTTTGGCTCGCGTTCAATGCCTATGAACTTGCGCCCCATTTGAATGGCGGCAACTCCTGTTGTACCGCTTCCCATAAATGGATCAAGAATTGTTCCTACTGCTTTTACTGTGTCAATTGTCCAACGCATTAACTGAAGCGGTTTTTCTGATGGATGCCCATGTAAAACACGACCAACAGGATGACTAAAACGTTTTGTATTAGCGTCTAAACTTGTCCAAGCAATTTCACAATCTGCCATTGTTGGCACTGCGTTTTGTTTATCCCAAACAAGCCAACAACGTGAGGGCGGCAATCCATAATAATTACCACCCCAAAAAACAGTAATTTGAGACATATTTGCCAAATAAATTAATGTTTCAACTTCTGGCGGCGCATTGTCCCAAATAACCATTTCCTTAAATTCAGTTTTAGCGCCCCATGTGCCGCCCTGCATACGTTTGCCTAATCCGTAAGGTGGGTCTGTAATTACAGCATCCAGTTTGTCTAAAGTAGGCAATATTTCCATGCAATCGCCAAGATACAGCGTTGCGTTTTCTATTTCTACTTTCATTGGTGCGCCCTGTCTTGCAGTCGGTTGGTGGCCTCTCGAGTCCGCCAAATTTCGACATCTAGCCTTGATGCCTCAATTTCCCAGCGCAAGGTTTCCTCCTGGGCTATTGCCGCCGCCAGCCCTTTCAGCAAGGTGTGATATTCGGGGTCAGCGTAAGCTTCGCGTTCTTGGGCGTTTGCCGCCTCGTAGCCCATTTGCAAGGCATCTTTCATCAAAAGGGCTTTTTTTGACTTGCGGAATTCCTCCAAATACACCCGCTGGGCTTTGGCATCGCCATATGCTCTAGCTTTTGCGCGAATGTCTTGGGCGGCTTCTTCTGGTTTCATTTCAAAACTCCAATCATGTTTAAAGCGGCTTCTGGGCTGTCAACACGCGCCAGCGTACCTCCAGTCCAACTTTCAAAAAAATCGCGTTGTAGGGGCGTTAAACGCTTTCTAGGGCCATTCTTGACCTCGACCAGAAAGGTGTGCCCCTTGTATCCCACCAAAAGGTCAACTGGTAGGCCAATAACCCAGACATAAGCGCCAGCGGCTCGCAGGGCACTAACAATCTGGTCTTGGTTTTGGTCAACCCTGGCGGCGTATCTCATTCATTCGCTTTCGTAAGTCATCGGCAAAGGATTCACCCCTGCGCCTGGAAATGTCGGCAATCGTGGTTTGCCACCATGCTGATGCCTTGGCCTTGCCTAGTTCCTTGGTTTTCTGCTGGTGTCTCGTAATCCATTCCCGTGCTTCTGTCTGCCTCAATGTCTCCAGTAAGCACAAGTGCTCGGTCGATAACGACACGGCTGAATGTTTGTCCATCTTTTACCCTGTCTAAAAGTTTGTGCGCTTCAAAATAATTCAAAATATATCTCCTGGGTCAGCCCAATGTTTCACAGGCGGCGTGTTGGGCAACAGGTCAGCAATGTTGCGTTTTGCTGGTTTGCTACCTGACCATTGGTGTTCGCTACACATTGGGCGCTGGCCTTCCATGTGAACTGACCAGCGTTTGGGGCATCCTGGCACACTGCACATCAGGCGCTGAACATCGTCTAGCGGGTCTTTTTTGGTGTCTGGTTTTACAAAGTTCATTTTTGGTACTTTCCATCAATTATCTTGGCGAAATTGGTTGCGTTCACTATCCACACCAGATCAGGTCGCCATGTCCTGTCCTTGGTTTCAAACCCTTGCGCCAGCTTGGTGTCGTTGGCAATGTAGGCAAAAAAAGAATCCCACCATGCCAACCCATCGGCTTGGCTTGCATACCCCTGTGGGCTGAATACAGACGGTTTTGCGGCTTGCAACCATCTTTGCCGTAGGTTGGTCTGCCTGACCCCATCCCAAACCCTTGGCTGGGCAAGCTGTGGCAAATGCTTTTTGTAAAGATTCAGAATGTCCTGATGGGGGCAAGTCGGCAACCCTGCCGACAAAGAATCTTTAGATTCTTTAATATGGTTATTGGTTATTGGTTCATGGTTATTGGTTGGTTGAACGTCTGTTGAACGCCCGTTTAACGCCTGTTCAACGACCGTTGATTCTTTGTTCAACGCTCGTTTAAGTGCCGATGCTTTTCCTGCCTTAGATGCGGTTTCAATTTGCAAGTGGTAATGATCAATTTCTTTGTCGCAACGTCTGTGATGCCATTCGTTGTTTTCTAAAGTAAAAAACATATCCAAAATGCCACTCAAAACCTCTTGTTGGTCACGGGCGTTGACCTTCATTGAAAGTTCAAACAAAGAATTGGGCAATGCCTGTTCGGTGTCGTAGTAAATCCACAACAACTTAAGATAAATTCCAACTTCTTCATTCGTCAAAAATGAAGTGTCTTTAATGAAATCACCAATGTGGTGTTGGTAGTAATGCATAAAGCATCTCCGCAAATCTCCCAGAAAAGAAACCTCGGCAGGAGGGGAGTTCTCTTTTCATCTGGCTCATGACTTCCAGACTAGCCGTGTTTCAAACAATTCTATTCCACTTTGTCTATTAGGAACAAGTCGCCAAAATCATCCATACACATTACGCCAACATTGACGTAATGAGTCTTGCCCGTTTGCTCATCGTAAATCTGCGACCACACATTCTTTTCATAGTGCAAAGCGCATCTACTCCAGAACCAACTGACTTGTTTCATGCAAACCACTCAGGACGCAAATTTTTTAATTGCCAGATTCTTGCCTGGGGCACTTTTTTCCATTGGGAAACCGCAGCCCTGTTTATGCCAAGAATCCTAGCAAGCTCACTTTGTGACCCTGCCAACTGAACTAATTGCTCTTTTGTCATCTAAGCATTGTAAGGTGGATTAACAAAATAGCAACATTAGGGAAAGTCCCTACAAAAAAGACTTGACGCAATGTTAATTATGCTTAACAATACACCCATGCCCCGAACTTCTCGGGGTCTTTTTAGGAGGTCACATGACCGATTTCACTTTCTCTCCCACCGATTTCAGCGCCACCACAATTTTGGTGGTTGCTAACACCACTGATGCCAAGGACTACTTGGCCCAGCGCTACGGCATTGGTTGCGTCTCGGTTGAGATTCGCAAATCTGTTGCGCCAGAGTTTGCAGATTCTTTTGAGTTCCAAGGCTTGTCCTACTCTTAACCCACAGGGGCGCAAGCCCCATCCACCATGTTTACAGAAGATTATGAGGAATGGAGGTGGGGGCAAATCCTCACCCGCCAATCAAATTACAACCCCGACAACCAACCAGAGGATGAAGATGAAACACCCCAGAACGATGAATGAAGCATTCCCCAATACCGTGGAATATGGCGCATCTATAGAAATCCACGTTGCCCATGTTTCCACCACTGACAAGATCATCATGGCGCTTGCTGTGTGTGCCTTGGTGGTGCTGGCCATTGACCTTTTTGTTTGGAGAGCATAAATGAACGCTGACGAACTTATCGACAACATCAAATTTATTGCTGACAAGCAATATGAAGGCGAACCCGCTGCCAACCGCTTGGCCTATCACGTTGGGCTTTTGGAATCCCACCTACGTGGCTACATCCAAACCTGTGACATTGCCCAGGAATATGTCAAAGAGTTGGAAATGAAATTGATTGCAAAGGAATCGGAATGAAGATGATCACCTACTCACTTTTGTGCTGGATGGCCTGGGTCACGGCTGGTTGCTCTAGCTTGCCAGGGTCAACACCCCAAGCACCCAATCAAGATTTGATTGTTGACAAACAAGTCCAACCAATGGGCAGGAATGAAGTTATCGATGCTGTGCGCCAGTGCGAATCTTCTGGCCTCCGCGCCATCCCTTTGTATGCCAAACGCAAGATCAATGGCTACACAGTTGAAACTGTCGTAGAAGTCACTTGCGGCCCCAAATACGCTTATTAAGGAAACATCATGGAAACACCAATCGGAAAACAAATAGCCGCCGCCTTTGTCAAAGCACAATCACAATTTGGCAAGGCGCTAAAAACGTCTGTAAACCCCCATTTCAAATCCAAGTATGCAGACCTCAGTTCTTGCATTGATGCTGTTGTAGGCGCTTTAAACGCCAATGGCATAGGTCTTATGCAACGCACCTATGAATGCAAAGACGGGGTGATGGTTGAAACAATGTTTGTGCATGAATCTGGGGAAGTGATGGAATGCGGAATGCTTCATGTCCCAGCCAGCAAACATGATGCAATGGGTTTTGGGAGTGCCTTGACTTATGCGCGGAGATATAGCCTTTTGACCGCCAGCGGCCTCTCACCAGATGACGATGACGGTGTGGCTGCATCCCGCCCCGCCCCACAGATTGACGCTGGAATGATGGCAGACCACATCGCCGCCATCGATGCCAGCACCAACAAGGAGGAGTTGCAAACCGCCTACAAAGCCGCCTACGATGCTTGCAAGGGCGACCAGACTTGGATTGCCAAGGTAATCAAAGCCAAGGCAGATCGCATCGCCAAAGCAAAGGAAAAAGCATGAGAAAAAAGAAAGAAATCGGTCTTGAGGAAATAACCCTTAAAGACTTTATCGCCATCTTTGCCATGCAAGCGCTGTTGTCTGATTCGGATTGGCGCTCTGATATGGATTTCAATGACACGGCGGTTGCCGCTTCTGCTATGGCAGACGAAATGATGGAGGCACGAAATGGAAACTGAAATCATCCAAGGTTCAACCGAATGGTTTTACCAACGTCTAGGCAAAGTTACCGCCAGCAGAGTGGCAGACGTAATCGCTAAGACAAAGACAGGTTACAGCACCAGCCGCGATAACTACATGGCCCAGCTTGTGGTGGAACGCCTGACCTTTACCAAACAAGAGTCCTACACCAACGCCGCCATGCAGTGGGGCACAGACCAAGAACCATTTGCACGGGCGGCTTATGAGGCGGCACAAGGCGTTATGGTGGAAGAAGTGGGGTTTGTACGTCATTCATCAATTGAGTGGGCTGGTGCGTCCCCTGATGGCCTTGTTGGGGACGATGGGTTGGTGGAGATCAAGTGCCCAAATACTCTGACCATGATTGAAACGTTGCTATCCCAAAAAGTGCCTGGCAAATATTTTGCCCAGATGCAATTTCAAATGGCTTGCACAGGTCGCAAGTGGACTGACTATGTGGTGTTTGACCCACGAATGCCAGAAAAGGCGCAATTATTTGTTAAACGGGTTGACCGTGATGACACATATATCGCAGAGATTGAAGCAGAGATTGTCAAATTTCTTGCCGAAGTGAAATCCCAGGTTCAACAACTCAACGCAATCATTGAAAGCAAATAATGTCCAAAGTTAAAAAAGAAATCACCGCCATCGTGGGCCAGTACACCAACGCCCAAGGCCAGCAAAAGAACCGCTATCAGCGCATTGGGTCAATCATTGACACCCGCAATGGTGAAATGCTCAAACTGGATGTAATCCCTTTAAAGGAAAACGGCTGGGACGGTTGGGCATATCTGAACGACCCGCGCCCCTACGAACCCAAGGGCTTGCCAGCAGACAACGATGACGATCTGCCGTTCTGACCATGTTTGATTTCATATTTCCAAGGGTTCGTAAATCTGACCCGCTGACCTCGTTTGTGGCAGCGGATTCAGTCAAGGAATTGGCTAAAAAACACGGTTCAATCATTGTTCAATGCCTTGTCCAGCACGGGCCATTGGGCAAAGATGGAATCGCCACCCACACAGGGCTGGATGGCAATCAAGTGGCAAGGCGTTTAAAAGAATTAGAAACGCTGGGATTTATTGAATTAACAGGCAAAACAGTCGCATCTAAATCTAAGCGCCAGGAAAGGGAATGGCGCGTTTTA
>Ga0304728_1000675_pt1 | contig 27847 bp, 27 predicted proteins | sample C_130625_MF_Meta_FD_190476 | JGI IMG/M metagenome (GOLD analysis project Ga0304728, IMG submission 190476) | Freshwater microbial communities from Lake Croche, Canada to study carbon cycling - C_130625_MF_MetaG (v2) (version 2) | ecosystem: Environmental > Aquatic > Freshwater > Lake | place... | reverse complement strand
AAATTCTCGACGATGAAGGTAACGAAGTTCCAGCTGGAACTGTCGGCACTGTTTACATGCGTCAAGGTGAAGACGTTATGGAATACCACAATGATCCTGGCAAAACTGAAAGCATTCGACGTGGTCGTTTGCTAACTGTCGGCGACCTTGGTTACGTTGATGAAGAGGGATACCTCTACTTGGCTGGAAGATCAGTCGAGCTAATTATTAGTGGTGGTGTCAATGTTTATCCGGCAGAAATTGAAGCTGTATTGATACTTCATGAAGCTATATATGACGTAGCCGTGATTTCAAAAGATCACCCTGACTTAGGTGAAGTGCCAATCGCCGCTATTGAGTTGCTCCCAGGATTTGTGCCAAGTGACGAGTTAAAGGGCATAATCATGGGCTTCTGCAAAGAGAGACTGTCTAGGCAAAAACTTCCCAAAGAACTGCATTTTGTTGAGAGTTTGCCACGAGACGAAAATGGCAAGATTTATAAGAAGAAAATTCTGGTTCGGTAGGGGTTTCAATGGGATTTCTTGATACCAACCGGATGGTATACAGTGGTTAAGTGAACTTAGCCCAAATACTCAGCGATCGAGCAAATGAGGGACCAGCTAAAACTGGACTCATTTTCGAAGATGGGCGCTCATGGACATGGGGTGAATGGGGGGATGTTTCTGGGAAATATGCTTCTGCGTTACGTTCGCTCGGGATTGGCAAAGGTGACAGGATCGCACTTTTTCTTCAAAATTCCCCTCAGCTCGTGTTCGCATTGTTCGGTGCTTGGCAAATTGGGGCAATCCCAATCACTATTAGCTGGCTGTACAACGAAAATGAGTTGAAAGAGTGCTTGTTGAAAACTAAGCCAACTCTTGTTGTCACAGTAGAAGATAAAGCAAACATCATCCCTACTGGATACAACGTTTCACTGGTTGGAGACTCTTCAAAGGGCCAGAATCTGCAAACACTGGCAGAAAAGTCCACGACGTTGAAGGAAATAGAAAATGTTGCAAATGATGATGAAGCGGTAATTCTCTTCACTGGTGGAACGAGTGGACTCCCTAAGCCAGTGATAAATACAGCACAAGGAATTTTTGCTGCACTTGAAACACTTGCTCGTGCCTCAAAAGGTGGCAAGCCTGGGCCATATCCACTCGCGCCGCAAACGGTTTCACCCAATCTCCTATGTTGGCCACTCTTCCATGGGGGCGGTCAGCACTCTTTAATGTTTGCAATTTATGTCGGAAGATCTGTTGTATTGATGGAACGATTTCGTGTGGCGACAGTTGGCGAGCTCGTTGAGAAATATCAGATTGATAACTTATTTCTTTTGCCAACAATGATGTACGACCTTGTTCATTCAGACGAAAAAATTGATTTGACAAGTGTTCGCCAAGTTTTAACTGCCGGTCAAGCGCTAGACCCCGTATTGCGCATTGAGTTTGAAGAGAGATTCCATGTTCCAATCCTTTCTAACTACGGATCCACAGAAACTGGTCACATCGCAGGGTGGTCATCCAAGGATTTCAGAGATGGTAACTGGAAGCCTGGAGCCGCAGGGCACATCTACGAGGGTGTAGAACTAGAAATTCGGGGTGAAGATCTAAGCAAATTGACAGCCGGCGAACAAGGTGAGATTTGGGTTCGTACGTCGATGTCAAAGGGATACGCCGGGGAAGTCAGCGAAGAAGACATTTTGATTGTGGATGGCTGGGTTCGAACTGGCGACATTGGTTCAGTTGATGAAGACAATGTTTTATTTCTCGCCGGGAGAAAACGTGAATTGATTAAATGCGGCGGATACCAGGTGTGGCCTGGAGAAATTGAACGTGAACTTCGCCAGCACCCCGCAATTGCGGATGTCGTTGTTGTTGGAGCTGATGATGAACGCCTTGGCGAAGTGCCTAAAGCTTTTGTTGTATTACGTGAAAACCTAAATGCAACTGCGCAGGAGATCATCGCGTTTTCTCGCGATCGGCTAGCGCACTTTAAGCAAGTTCGAGATGTCGAGTTTCTTGATGAACTACCTCGTACCGACGCAGGAAAAATCCAACGTCAAAGTTTGAAAAATAGACAAAATAAGGAGAAATAATGAAGAAAAGTGAATATGAATTGCTCGATTCCCAGTGGGACGCCGATGCGATGTCTGTGGATGATGCTGTTATAAAGAATGCCGTCTTGTATGAAAAAGATTTATCCATTAAGGCAGCCTTCATCACTTTTAATGTTCCAGAAAAGCTAAACGCGCTGCCTATTGCAGCATTGGAATACGTAGGTGACCTTGTTCGTGAGGCTGAAGTTGACGATGATGTTAAGACCATTATTTTCAGAGGCAATGGACCGTGCTTTGGTACTGGGGCTGACGCTTCAGAACTTGGTCACTACATTGGCTACAAAGACCCTAAGCCAGGAGAACGACCAAAGCGACCAGCGCAACGTCAGCGCATCCTTCCTGACCGCAACATCATCCTTGGCGCCTTTACCGCTTCAGTTGCTAACTGCCTCAAAGCCACAATCAGCCAAGTCCATGGATACTGCTATGGAGGGCACATGCAAATTGCGTTGGCATCAGACATTGTGATTGCGTCACCTGACGCGACATTTACTCACCCGGCATTTCGTTATCTAGGTGCTGGCCCACAGGACATGTTCGCTTGGTTTGAAACAATGGGTGTTCGCAAGTCGAAAGAAATCATGCTGACTATGCGCCCACTGCTTGCAGATGAAGCAGAGCAGAGTGGCTTTGTCAACAAGGTTGTTGAGCGCGAAGACCTTGATAAGTGGGTACGTGATTACGCTCAGGCAATTTCAATGATGCCACTTGATGGGATCATGATTGGCAAATCAATGATGCGCTTGATGCAAGAAGCCCAAGGCAAAACTATTGGTGAAATGATTGGATGGATTGGACACGGTTGGGCAACTAACTTGCAATTTGATGAAGGTGACTTTAACTTCATCAAGGAAAGAAACACCAAGGGACTTGGCCGCACATTGAAGGAACGCGATGAAGCAGTCGCGCCATTCTTTAGGCTTGGTGGACGTCTGCCGGAAGAGAAATCGTGAAATTTGGGGTTCTCGCCTCTCATCAGTTCCCATTTGAGGACAACCTCTCCTTACGCCTAAAAGAGCTCTTTAGCCTTACTCAGCTCGCTGCTGATAGAGGATATGACTCGGTGTTCACGATAAATCACTTCTTGGCGAACCTCCAAACGCCGCAGGTTATTTCAATGACTGCGGCGATGCTTGAATACAGCGGATCAATGCAGGTTGGAACGTCAATTCTCCTTTTGCCGTTCTATCATCCAGTTCACATCGCCGAAGAGTTCGCAACACTTGACCAGTTATCTGGTGGGCGAATGATTCTCGGTGTTGGGGCGGGCTACCGAGATGTTGAATTTGACACGTTTGGTATCGACAAGAAACGCCGTGGAGCACGTCTTGCGGAGTGTGTAGACGTCATTAGAAAAATGTGGACTGGTGAGCCTGTTCACCACGATGGTGAGTTCTATAAACTTGACGGCGTAAGTAGTGGTGTTCGACCACTACAAGCGGGCGGGCCTCCTATTTGGATTGGTGCAGGTGCCTTCCCGGCTATTCGCCGTGCAGCACGTATTGGTGATGCTTGGCTCGCACCAGGTAACCCACCAACAGATGGCTGGACTGAAAAAGCTCAGTTTGAATACGAGGACTCACTAGCTGCATCTGGCAAGCCATTGCCTTCGGAGCGGCCAGTGGTTGTCGAGCTGTTCTGTGGCGTGACTGACGAAGACGCTAGGTCGACTGTGCTGCCATACATAAAAGACGAGTACTTCACGTACAGTGACTACAAGCAATTGTCATGGCAGCAGTCTCGTTTTGAGTTTTTGTTCAATGAAGTATTCCTCATTGGCTCTCCTGCAACATTGATTGAGCGAATTAACAAATTACGTGATCTCGGATTCAACCACATCATTTTTAGGCATGGTTGGATTGGCTTGCCAACAAGTGACTCTGCTGATTCAATTCGTCGGTTCGCTGAAGAAGTTATTCCACACTTCAAATAGCTTTCTCAGATTTGTGAGGCGAATGAACGCACACCTTCTACAAACGCATCTGGCTCTTCTGAGTAAGGATTGTGCCCAGAGTTCTTAAGCATTAGCAATTTTGCATTAGGAATTAGTTTTGCAAGAAGACCTGGCCCAACCTCTTCCGGGAAACAAAAATCCTTAGACCCACCAATCACAAGAGTTGGGACTAAAACCTCGTGCAACCTGTCTCGAACATCAAAGTGCGGAACGTGCAGGATACAAGCATTAAATCCCTCGGCACGATGGACTGTTTTTGCATGGCGTGCATCAAGAAATTCTTCACTAGGTGGTGTTGCAAAGTAAAGAGGCATTACTTTTCTCCAACGCTTCGCCCAAGTCTCATCGTCTGGCTGTTCTATGTAGATTTGTGTTGTATAAATCTCAAATTGCTCAGGAGTACTTATTTCTACAAGGTTCTTCATGACGGTTTCAACATGATCAAATGACGGACCGGTCGCAGAAAGGATGAGCCCTTTCAAGCGATCAGGGTGGGCGAGTGCGAATCGTTGCGCAATTACGCCACCATGTGAATGTCCGAGTAGAAAGATTTTTTCAAATCCAAGCTCATCGCAGATTGCATTGATTTGATTCACCCACATTGAATGGTCAGTTTCGAACGCATCAGGCAGGTGGCCAGAACGACCATTGCCAAGTAAGTCAACATAGACAACTTCAAATTGGTCACTTAAAGCATCAAGGTATGGTCTAAAACCTGAATGGTCTAGTCCGAGGCCACCGTGTAGTACGAGGAGTGGATCTCCAGATCCAATTCGCACAACAAACGAGTCGCCACCTTTAGTTTTTAATAGTTGTTCCATCATTATTCCTCTCAGTGAAACGGTTGTGATTCATGAATAAGTGAATTTGAGTCTGAATTGAACCAACGAAGTAGAGGATTTGAAATTGCTGAATCAAGGATCAGATTCATGGAAGTGTCTTGCCATTTACAAATGAGGACTTCGTGTCTATCTACAGTTTCATGACTAACTTCTGCACCAAGAAGTTGCCAGAGCTTTGCGGCACCGGGCAGATCATTGTGAGACAAAGTTGCACCGAGAAAATGTAAGCCATTGCCCTCGTTCATTTGTGGCTCGAAACCACGTCGACGAGCCCACGTAACATCATCAACATCAGTCCAGAGGAATTGGATTGGAATGTTGCCGCTCACTTTTACTGATAAGTATGCTTCGTGCCTCGATTTCCCTGAGGTGTTTGCGCCAGTTACTTCATACCCCGATCGCTCCATCAGCTCAATAGCTTTTGGAACACTTTTCACCTTGAGAGTTACGTGGTGGAGTGACTCACCATGGCGCTCAAGAAAATTAGCAAGTTGGCTTGTAGCTGCGTCTTGGCTTATTGCCAAAGTTTCTAACTTTGCTTGATTTGAAAATTGATACTGCGTTATACGTTGAATGTCAGAGTAAGCGTCGATCATTATTGACGCTTTATTTTGCTCCACAAATTTATTTCGAAAAACTTCCCATTCTGAAACTGCAATCGCAAAATGGTCAAGCGCCGAATCTAGATTTTGGTTGGAAGCAGCATGAGCCATTTTGCCGGCTTTAGTGCTTCAGAGTTTCGCTTGAGGCCCAATTGTGCATCCGCCATTTGCCAATTTGACGTCGGAGTGCAATCCCAGAACCGAGCCATGTGTCATTAAACATTGCACGGCGAAGAAAGAGATGAGGGTTTGCTTCGTACGTAATTCCCATGCCACCGTGCACCTGGATTGCTCGCTCGGCTGCAAAAATTGCCGATCTTCCAGCCCGTTCCTTGGCCTGGGCAACGATTATTTGAGCATCTGAATGCCCAGATTGAGCGGCCCAGGCTGCATATACGGTCAAATCCCAGGCTGCCTTAACACCAACTTGTGCCTCTGAAAGTTGAAATGCAACTCCCTGACGAGCCCCAATTGGCTGCCCAAACTGCTCGCGAACTTTTGCGAATTCAGCACCAAGACGTACAGCCCCTCGTGCGACACCACATAACTCAGCGGCGGCGATTACCATTGCACTTAAATGTCCCGATGTATTCGCTCCAAGTTGAGTTGGAAGTGAATTGAAAGCAACCGTTCCTGTTGGCCTCGAGTAATCAATGGTTTCTGACGAAGTAACGTCGTGTGCCGAAAGTAAGCAGACCCCGTCATTCCCTAGAACAACAAAATTATCTGCATCACTTGCGAAGGGGACAAGAACTTTTGTTGCGCCAACGCTGCCCTGCCCTGTTTTCGCTGCAACTAACGATTCACCGAAAGAGTTGGTCTCATCAGTTGCGATTGACCACTTCTGTCCACCTTGGGTCACAGGTGAAACATCGATCCCGGCGGTAAAGGCTAAATGGAGTGCCGCTAACTGTGGAATGAATCTTGATGGGTAGACCGATTGACCGGCTGCTTCGACAGCTACTACAACATCTATTAGGTCTCCACCAATCCCTCCAAGTGCTTCTGGAATCCCTAGAGATCCAAAATTTTCTAAAAGAGTTTGTTCTTGTGATGGCTCAATCCAAGCTTCTGGGGTGCACAGTTTCGCTTGCGAGACTCCATCGCTTGTGATGTCTTTTATTATTCGAGAAAGTTCGTTCTGCTCTGGGCTAAATGTGGCGTTCATTTTTCACTTTCTATCGTGAGCGGGGAAGACCCAGCACCCGTTCTGCAATAATTGATTTCTGGATTTCATCGCTTCCGCCCTCGATGCTGTGAGCACGAGCGCGCAGATAGCGGTTAACTCTGTGCCTTGCTGATGGTTGATAAAGAGAAATACCTGAAGATTCTCCAAACTGGACAGATAGCCGAGTTGCGTTCTGCATTGTCCATGTCCAAAGTAGTTTCAGCGCTGATGATTCAGGCCCGGGGTCGCCACCAGACTGAATTTCTGACATGGTACGAAGAGATCCAATGCGAACGGCCTCAGCGTCACTATGTAATAGTCCAATTTGGTCATAAAGTGAAACGTCATTCTCTCCACCTCGTTCTTTCGCGGCTTCAATGAGTGCATCGATTGCTTGCCTTGCCCACACCCAAAGGTTTAGAGCCATGCTGTTGCGCTCGAAGGTAAGGGTGGTCATGGCAACTTCCCACCCATTATTTACTTCTCCAAGAACATCTGCATCAGAAATAAACAAATCATCAATAAACATTTCATTGAATTCGGAGTCACCATTAATCATTGTGAGTGGTCGAACAATGATTTTGTCCATTGGGGCTAAGAAATAGGTGATACCTCGGTGTCGTGATTCAGGTGTCCCGGTGCGTGCAAGCAACATGCACCGCTGGGCATGATGCGCCCATGAAGTCCAAATTTTTGAACCATTCACGACCCATCCACCATCGACTTTTACTGCGGAAGTGCTAAGGCTGGCAAGGTCTGAACCTGATCCAGGCTCACTAAACCCCTGACACCAAATTTCTCTACTCTCCATGATGTTTGAGAGATATTTCGATTTAATCTCATCAGTCCCATGTACAAGGATTGTTGGTCCAGCCAACATCATCCCTGCACCATTAAGTGGATAGGGGGCATCACACAGTGCAGCTTCTTCGTTAAAGATTGCCTGGTAATTACTCTCTAATCCTCGGCCGCCGAATTCCTTCGGCCAAGTTATTCCGACCCATCCACCAGCACTAAGTCGATCTTGCCAAATGCCCGACCAAGTATCACGTTCGGCTCCACTGAGTAATTCGAGATTTGGAATGTCTGATGTTGCTTCTACAATCCAACCCCTCACATCACCGCGAAATTTAAGTTCATCCTCTGAATCACGAAAGTCCATTTTTCCCCTGAGATGTAGAATTGCCAAGACCCTTTTAAGCATACCATCCGTCCGGTATGCTTAAAAGGGAGAGTCAAATCTTCATAGTTCTTAGACACAACGGAGTTTTTATATGCGATTTGGGATAATGCTCGACAATGAATTTGCGAGCGAAAGTGATCTTGAAACCGGACTGACAAACTTGGTAACACTTACTGAGGCAGCCCGTGACCTGGGTTTCACTTCGGTGTTTGTGATTCACCACTACTTAGCCGAACTCCCTACGTTCCAGGCACTTTCTCTTCTCGGGCGACTTTCAGGAGTTTCTGGCAACATGCGCCTAGGAACAGGAATTTTAATTCTGCCGTTACTTCCACCAGTTCACGTGGCAGAAGAATTTGCATCAATAGATCGACTTGCACCCGGGGGGGCAATTTTTGGGATTGGTGCAGGTTACCGAGAGGATGAATTCTCTTCATTCGGCATTCCCCTCCCCGAGAGAGCAACTCGTTTAGCGGAGTCAGCTGAACTTATAAAAAAACTTTGGACTGGCGAAGAAGTAACACATCACGGTGAACACTTCGATGTTGAAAAACAAACATTAAGTATGGTCCCTAGAACTCCAGGTGGACCACCAATTTGGGCTGGTGCTACGGCAGAACAAACCATCAAGAGGGTGGCTTCATTTGCCGATGCTTGGGTTGCAAGTCCTGGTGCAAAAGCAAAGTGGGCAGCTGGAAACTTGCAGTCATTCAAGGATGAAAAGATTCGTTTAGGACATTCACTCGATACATTTGAAGCACCTATATTTCGAGAAGTATATGTTGGAGAAAAAAAAGGCGACTGGGAAGAAAATGTGGGTGAATCAATTCGCCGTTCCTACGGAGCATATGTTCGTTATGAACTTGATTACTTTGAAAAGCGCTTTGATGAATTAAGAGAAAAGTCATTTCTCTTTGGGACCCCAGACGAAGTAAGTGATGGCATTCAGTTTCTTTCAGATGCTGGGTTTACTGAAGTTATTTGCAGGGTTGGATGGCTAGGAACGAACATCGAAACTTCCCTAAAAACGTTGAAATTATTAGCCACTGAAGTAATGCCACGCTTTAAGAACTAGAACAAAAAAAATGGTAATTGACTCAACCAAATTCCGTCAGGCAATGAGCGCATATGCATCTGGCATAACTGTAATTACGGGATTTGAAGGGGACGAACCCGTTGGGATGACCTGTCAATCGTTTGCATCTCTTTCTATCGATCCGCCACTGGTTCTTTTTTGCCCAGCTAGGTCGTCATCATCATGGCCACGGATTAATGATTCGAAAAAGTTCTGTGTAAATGTTTTGTCAAATAAGCAACTTGATCTCTGTACATCGTTCGCAAAATCAGGTGGGGATAAGTTCACTAATGTTGAGTGGGAAGAATCATTATTTGGTTTACCGGTGATCAGCAATGTATTGGTAGCAATTGAATGTGAAGTTCATGAAATTTATGATGGTGGCGATCACGAAATTGTTATTGGTCTCGTAAAGTCCCTTACTTTTGGCCAGCCTGATGCTCCCTTGATCTACCATCAGAGCAATTTCTTGACTTGACTCAAAAAGAGAGTTAATTTTTAGCTGCGATTGCCAAAACATTAAAGATCGAGCCAGAAGTATCGCGACACATCGCAAAACGTCCTTCGGGGATGTCCATTGGTTGGATGAGAATTTCACCGCCAAGCTGCTCAACCGCACGGGCTGTTTTATCAGAGTCATGCACCATAAAATAGACACCCCAAAAAGATTCAACATGGCTAGAAAGAGTCGGTGGGGTTCGCATTGATCCAGCAATAGTTTTCCCATTACTTTTGAACACTGAGTAATCCATAACATCATGCGTCCCCGCAACAGTGTCCCATTGCATAGCGGAGCAGTAAAAATCATTCGAAGCAGGAAAGTTATTTGTGCAGAGTTCTGCCCAGCAAAAAGCACCAGGCGAGTTCACTTCCTGGAATCCAGCCAGTGTGTTTTTTTGCCAAATCGAAAATTGCGCTCCGAGAGTATCGGTGAATGTCGCTCTGCTGGCATAGTGAGAAATTATTTCATCGCTGGCCTCAACCCGAGCTCCCGCATCAACAATTAGCCTTGTTGCCTCTTCAATGTTCTCTACAGAGAAATGAAGATTCCAGAAACTAGGCTCAGCAGCTTTTTGGCGAAGAGCTGCAACAGTATTCCCGCCCAGAGTTGCTTTTAGAAATGCTGGATCGCCTGGAACAATTTCTTCGTATTGCCAATTAAATAATTCAGCGTAGAAATGCTTGGACAGCTCGAGCTCAGTGCAGTTTTCTACCCAGCACGCCTGCCCATTTATGTACGATTCTTTAAGTGGCATCATTCTCTATCCGGTAGTTTTAGTCTGTAATAATTACCCACATTTGGCGGGTGCTGAATCAAGGGGAAACCGACTTCAGCACCCACCAACGCGCTTGAGCACATAAAAATGAAACAAGCTAATTCTTGGATCATATGTTCGGTTGCTCTCACGCACATGCGGCCTTATTTTCATTCAGGGGTCACCATGAACGAATCTCTGGGAGAACGTGCTCACCAAGTATTTGAATAGTCTCCATAACTTTTTCGTTCGGCATTCCCATCCACTGCGCTCTCAGAAAAACCTCGGTGACTCCAAGTTCTTCTTTGTAGATTTGTAAGCGATTCAAAATGTCATCAGGAGTTCCAACCAGGCAGTGTGTCATGAGAAATTCATCAATATCGAGAGACTGTGCTTGCTCCCAATTTCGGTACCCCTCGTATTGACTTTGCAGGTATGGACGGGCATTTAACAAAGCCTCTTCGCGTGTTACTGCGACACTGCACTCTCTTGTAATTGGGTATTCACGGTCTGAGCTAAAACCATGTTTTTCCAATTCATCACGGAAAAGCGATAGGCGTTGATTTAGTACTTCAATGTCGCCTTCAGGTCCAGCGAGCCATGAAGTATCAAGACGTGCTGCGCGTTTTATGCCAATGTCGCCAAAAGCCCCAAGCCAAATTGGTGGACCCTCTGGGCTATGGCTTTTGGTACAAATTCGAGCCTTGTTGAGAGTGCCAAAATGTCCAGTTGCAGTTACTTCCTCACCCCTTAATAGGCTTCGCAAAATCGGAACGTAACTCTCGAGGATTTTGAATCGCTCTTCGTAGGGAAGCCCAAACGCATCGAACTCGATTGCTCGATACCCTGCACCCAAGCCAACAGTTACTCGACCATTTGAAAGTGCATCGAGCGTGGCGATGTCTTCAGCTAGTGCGAGTGGATTTAACAAAGGGGCGAGTAGGACTCCGAAAACTATTTGAATATCTGTAGTGAAACTCGATAAGTACCCAGCAAGGGGTATCGGCTGCATAAATGCTGATCGTGCTAAATAGTGGTGTCCGAGTACGACTGATGAAAAACCGAATTTTTCTGCGGCGACAACTTGATCTTTTAATTCACCAAGTTTTGAATTGAGATCATCGGTGGGGTCAAATTGTGCGGAAAGAAATAGACCAAGTTTCATTGGGTCACTTCCTTGCCTTCGTCGTAGCGGTCATTGAAGTCACACTTCTTGCTGAAGCTTTGTAAGCGACTGAGAAGGACTCATCATCTTGATTTTCAGAAATCGCGATGTACGTGTTGAGAAGCGATCTAACTACATTGGCCGGGTATGAAGCAATTAATGCAGCAATTCGCTCAGTCTCAGCATCAAGTTCGTCGTCTTCAACCATTCGAGATACCAGACCAAGTTGGTGCACACGCTCTCCATTGATTGGCTCGCCTGTGACAAGTAAATCTAGAGCGGCTTTTGAAGGGATGCTGAGTAAGTCAACCATCACGCCAGCTGGAACAATTCCATAGCCAACTTCGGGCAACGCCACACGAATATTTTTTGAGGCAATGTTTATGTGGAGTGCATTGAGTAGACCAACTCCCGCGCCAGCTACCGTGCCACGGATGGCTCCAATGGTTACTGCCGGTACGTTACGAATTGTCTGAAACGAACTGTGAGATTGTCGTAGGTCGTCTTCAACTTGGGATTCGTTGAGAGAAGAAAGTCGAGCAAAATCACTGACATCCCAGCCAGCGCAAAAATGGGGTCCTTCGGCACTTACAATAACTACGCGACACTCAGCATCAGCAGAGACTTCAGCAATTGCGTCAACTAATGACTTAAGAAGTTCAGCACTGAGTGCGTTGCGACGTTCGCTCGCACAAATAGTGACTCGGGCTACACCGCTTACTTGTGGGACCGTTCTAATAAATAGTTGATCGCTCATAATCCCCCTGACCAAAAATTTGGTCTTTCGAACTGTTTACCCTATTTTTGCTATAAAAAAAGAGGAAAGAATTTGAAGTAAATAGTAACATAACGACTGGTTGGTATCAAACCTGTTAACTTTTCAAGCTCTCTTCCTTCGAGTTTTTTCGGCCAATGGACTCTAGGTTTAACTGTTCTTGACAGGAAATCAAAGTCTGGATACAATCATACCAACCAGTCCGAACTGGTTGGTATGAAACTAACGGAGGCTCCTATGAAGTTTGGCATCATGAATTTGTTCCCATCTACTGATTCGGTCGATGAAGCAAAGGAAATTGAGAACACACTAGAAGAAGCAGTTCTCGCTGACGAATTGGGTTTTGACTCAGTGTGGCTTGCTGAGCACCACTTCTCTCGTTACGGAATTCTCGGTAGTCCACTTATGTTCGGAATGGCTATTGCGAGTCAAACAAAGCGGATAACTATTGGCAGTGCCGTTGTTGTGTTGCCATTTCATGATCCACTACGCCTCGCTGAAGAAGCATCGCTGCTTGACATTATTTCTAAGGGACGAGTACGTCTTGGAGTTGGACGTGGTTACAAGCCTGACGAATTTAAAGGATTCAGAGTGAAGCCTGAAAATTCAGTCGAAATGTACAACGAAACAATTGATATTTTGAAACTAGCTTGGACTGGGGAGCAGTTCTCATATGACGGGAATCAGTACCAACTGAACGACGTTACGGTCTACCCAAAGCCGTTTACGCCAGGAGGACCCCCAATTCTCCAAGCGACTGTTTCTCCAGATTCGTATCGTAAGAGGGGACTCGCTGGTGATCATATAATTACATCACCTAATTTTACACCGGTTCGAATGATGAAAGAGAACTTTGATGTATATCGTGATGCCCTTGTAGAAGGTGGTCACAATGTTGACAACTTTGGTATTCCATTCATGCAGCAAGTGTGGTGTGGTGGTGAAATGGGAGAAGGCAAAGAAACTGCAGCCCAAGCATCATTGAACTATTACCGAAGCGTTGGCCAGATTATTCCTGGTGCTGAAGACGCCTTGGAAGCTGAAATCGAATACTACGAAAAAGTTAGAAAGAACATTGATCTTCTAACTCTTGAGAAAACGCTCGCTCACGGAGGTAACTTCGGGTCAGTTGATCAAGTTGTGGACACCATTGGACGACTTGGTAATGATCTAGGCGTTACTGAATACATTGGTTGGTTCCGTATCCCTTCACTAGAGCGCACCATTGCTTTAGACGCTATGGCGAAATTTGCAACAGAAGTTATTCCACAATTCAGCTAAATGTATTTCTGAGAGCACCAGGTTTATTGACCAATGCGTGGTTGCACGCTCAGAGGTATGTTTGGGTTTGAAACCGCAAAGGGGCTCGTGAAGAAATGCCAGTAAGCGAAATTCATCATGTAGCGATGATTGTGAGCGACCTTGAACGCTCGGTTCAGTTCTATGAAGTTGGTCTTGGATACAAAAGAACACTCACGGCTGAGGTGGGCGGTATTGGTCTAGAGACCGCAATTGGCTTACCTAGCGGTGTTGAAGGCAACATTCAATACCTTCAAGGACCGTCACGCTTAGGGCAACTCGAACTAATTCAGTGGAAGACGTCCCCTGGGCCGCAGCAGCGCCGGGATCACACTGAGCTAGGACCACTACTACTTTCTTTTGAAGCGCCCAAAGATGAACTTAGCGAAATCCATGACAGATTTGTTCAAATGGGAGCAAATATGGTTTCAGGGCTGACTACAACAGAGTTACAGAACTTCGGTTTTATTACAGCATTCTCAGTTCGAGATCCTGACGGGAACCTAATTGAAATAGTTGCTCTTCCAACGAGAGAAGAAATCTTGGCATTCCGCAGTTCAAATTCATAAGTCGGTGTCACTGAGGGGGAGACAATGATTGATTCACCAACAGTTAATTTGAGCAAGATGCTGCGCTGGAATGTTGTCCGTCGTGGCGATAAAGAAGCTCTAGTTGATGAAGAGAAGAGATGGAGTTTTCTCCAACTTGATCAAAGTGTTGATGCTCATGCTCACGCGTTGAGCTCGGCTGGCGTTGGAAAAGGTGACCTCGTTGGAATTGTTGCGAGAAATTCTGCAACATATCTAATAGAGATCTTCGCGCTTGCCAGGATTGGCGCAATTTTGGTCCCGTTAAATTTTCGACTTCACGCTCGTGAACTCTCATCAATTTCACAGCGGGCTGGCATCTCGCTGATCTTGTGTGACGATGAGTTTTCGGACAAAGTGAATGAGCTCCTCACTACTGGGTTAATCCATCGTGCAGTACTTCACAGTGACAACGCTGAGGGGTTGGGACGCAACTGGTTTGCACTCGGTCAACTGCTTAGCAGTGTTGGAACAGAAAAATTCATTGATGCAGAAGTCTCACTTTCAGATGTGCAGCGTATTTTGTACACGTCAGGGACAACGTCTCTACCCAAAGGCGTTATTCAGACCTACGGAAACATTCTTTTTAATCAGTTAGGACAAATTCTTGAGTTGGAACTGACTGCTCAAGATCGAATTTTAATTTCTGCACCGTTGTTTCACGTGAGTGGTCTTGAAGCACCTGGCCACCACGCACTTGCCGCAGGGGCGACAGTTGTAATGACACATTCGTATGTTGGGAAAGATGTAATAGATCTTTGTGTAAAAGAGAGAATAACTGGCATGGTCTTGGCGGCACAGATTCTTTTAGAGATTCTTGACATAGAAGATCTTCAAACACGAGAGCTGTTCCCACTTCGCTACTGCATCTTTGGTGGAGTGCCAAAAGCTGTCCGTAGGCGTTTTGGTGAAGCGTTCCCAGGGGTGCGGATGGTTGATACATTCGGCATGACAGAACTCACCAACGGTGCTGCATACATGGATCAGTCGCATGAGTGGGCGAAGTTGGGGGCGGCTGGGACAGTGTTCCCTTATACCGAAATTAAAATTGTTGAAAAAAATGGCTCTGAATCACCGGTGGACACCGTTGGAGAAATAGTCGCCCGTGGGCCAAAGGTATCTCCTGGGTATTGGAAAGATTTGGATGCGACAGATGAGAGTTGGCGCGATGGATGGTTTCATACCGGTGACATGGCTTCAATGGACGAGGACGGATACATTTGGTTCGCTTCGAGAGAAAAAGACATGATTCGCTCAGGCGGTGAAAATGTCGCGAGTGCAGAGATTGAGCAAATAATTTCCGAACATCACGCAGTTGCAGAGGTTGCAGTAATTGGGATACCAGACCCTAGATGGGACGAAGTACCTAAGGCGTATGTTGTGCTTCGCATAGGAGCAACATTGAGCGAACAAGAACTCATTGATCACTGCAAGCAGGGACTGGGTGGGTTCAAAGTCCCCAAAGAAGTTGAATTTAGAGATTCGTTGCCACGGAATGACTCAGGAAAAATTCTGAAACGAGAGCTTAGAGCTGAGTTAGAAAAATGAGCACATCAAACATTGCTCGAATGCTTGACTGGGCTAGGTATCGGTTCCGTGATCACGAAGCGTTAGTTTTTGAAGGCGAACGATGGACTTACTGGGAACTTGACGAAAATGTAAATGCACTGGCTGCGGCAATACGTGAAAATGGGATCAACCAGGGAGACAGAGTTGGAATCATTGGGACCAACGTACCCAACTACATTTTCCTTGTCCTTGCTTTAAGCAAAATCGGTGCAGTATCGGTAACCCTTAATTACAGGCTGCACGAAGAAGAGCTTGTTTCACAAATTCAGCGTTCTGGGGCGGTGGGGCTCGTGGTGGAGACTGATTTTGCGCAGGTTGGCTTAAACATCGCCAACAGAGTCCCTCAAGTCACGTGGCGCGCAAGTCTCGATCGTGAAATTGAGCAAGGGTTCAGCTCGATCACTGGACTGATCGAAGCGCATCGTGGTGAGCGAGTTACAGATCAACCGCTCAATGGAAGTGAGCTACAAAGAATTGTTTACACATCTGGTACAACTGGCTTGCCAAAAGGCGCGATGCTAACGCACCGAAATGTCGAAGCCAATATGACTGCACAAGTTGTTGAATTGGAAATTACGTCTTCTGATCGGATTTTAGTCTTTGCACCGCTGTATCACATTGGGGGGTTAGATGTTCCGGGTCTCACAACGTTTTATGCTGGCGCAACGCTGGTGTTGATGCGTAAGTTTGATTCGCTCGCCATCCTTAGAATTATTTCTGAAGAAAAAATTACTGGTACATGCATGGTGGCAACAATGGTTCATCTAATCAGAGACCACCCTGATCGAAACAAGTACGACTTAAATTCAGTTAATTGGTTGATTTTTAGTCAAGTGAGCCAAACGCTGTACCGTGCAACATCTGCACTATTTCCCCAGGCTCGACTTGTTGAAGGTTATGGGCTGACTGAGACATGTAATGGGCTTGCATATCTTGACGCAGATCACATGGGGTCAAAGCTTGGATCCGTGGGGAGGCCGCTTCATGGTGTTGATTTAGCAATTATGAACAACGACACATTCTTGGGTGCTAATAAACGTGGTGAAGTTGTTGCCCGAGGTGACAAAGTTTCCCCTGGTTACTTCGATGATGAAGCAGCAACATCGAAAGCTTTCCGGAATGGTTGGTTCCATACGGGTGACATTGGCTATTACGACGATGATGGGTATTTTTACATTGTTGATCGTCTCAAAGACATGATTCGTTCTGGCGGCGAGAATGTTGCGAGCTCCGAGATTGAGAGAATCTTGTACGAAATAAGCAGCGTCGCCGAAGCAGCCGTTGTTGGGATGCCTCACCCGAAATGGGTAGAGGTTCCAGTCGCGGTGGTGGTTGCAAGGCCGGGGCACTCGATTGACATTGTAGAATTGATTGATCATTGTGGTAGCTATCTTGGTAAGTTTAAGATTCCCAAGGCAGTATTCATTTATAGCGAGTTACCACGTAATACAACTGGTAAAGTTCTTAAGCACGAACTCCGAGCGCAGCTAAGAATTGAAGATTCCGCCTGGGTTGCTGATGAATTCGTAGGACATAGTTAAGAGTCTGAAGGTATGATGAAAAAAAATGTTTCGCAAGCTGAAATTTCAGGTGGTGGTTATGACCCTGCTAGAACACGACAGAGAATTATTGAAAGTGCACTTGAACTCTTCAGCAAAAATGGGTATAACGGCACTGCAGTCCAAGAGATCGCACAACTTGCTGAATTGACAAAAGGTGCCTTTTATCACCACTTTGCAACCAAAATAGAACTTTTGCTCACAATCCAGATGGAATATCTGGATACTCAATTAGAGATGCTCACTCCGATCTTGAAATTGAATTTGAGCTCGGAAGAAGTAATTGAAAAAATCATGACAGTCGGACTTGAAATGATTGTTTCACACCGTGCTCATGTTGCAATCTTTTATCAAGAACGCAGATTTTTCGAAGAACCGATTTTTGAATCAGTTCGAGCAAAACGGCTACTTGTGGAGACATTAATTCTTAATGCAATCAATAATGGTGTAAAAAACAAAGAAATTACACCAGAAATAAACGCTCACTTATTAGCGTTTTGCTTCTTAGGGATGACAGCATATTCTTTCCAATGGTACGACGAAAACGGTGCGCTTTCACCAAAAGAAGTAGCACACCAGTTCTGTGAAATTGCATTCAAGGGTGTTTCTTTACAAAAGTAAATCTGTATTATCCAGCTTGACGCGCAACTGCTTCAGCCGCGGCTTGTGCAGCTATTGCATCCCCTAAGTAGCCGGCGCTCAGAATGTTTAATTCGTTGTCGAACTTAATACGGTAGGGAATGCCAGTCGGAATTTCTAACTCGGTGATTTCATCCTCAGGGATGTTTTGCAAAATCATACGAAGCGCACGAAGAGAATTACCGTGTGCCACAACAAGTACCGAACCACCAAGCACAGCTTCCTTGCGAAGATCTTCTGCAATCACTTCAGTGAAGTACGGCGACACGCGTGCAACAACATCCTTCAAGCATTCAGTCATAGGTATTGCTTCAACTGGAACGTCGCGGTAACGAGGATCTCCAACGTTGCTTCGTGGATCTCCATCAGGGAGTGGTGGAGGCGGAACGTCGTAGGAACGTCGCCAGAGCTTCAGTTGTTCCATTCCAAACTTCTCAGCAGTTTCTTTTTTGTCCTTGCCCGTGAGGTCGCCGTAGTGACGCTCATTGAGTCGCCAACTTCTACGAACTGGGAGCCACGAGCGATTAGCAGTTGAGAGAGAGATGTTGGCGGTGCGGATTGCACGAGACAGAAGAGAAGTGTGTAGGACTCGAAGATCAAGTCCCGGTTCGTTGGCGAGCAGCACTCCGGCGGCCTGCGCCTCTGCAACGCCTTCGGCGGTGAGGTCAACATCGTGCCACCCCGTGAAGAGGTTGAGCTCGTTCCATTCAGAACGCCCGTGACGAAGGAGAATTAGATCTGCCATACAAATAAGCCTAAACCACCCCTCCGAAAAAGCCAAAAGGGCAGAATGCCTTATATTTCTCCTTTAAATACAAGGAAATCTAAGAAGTGACTAAAGCCTTAGAAGTTTTCTTGACAAGAGGACACTCAACTTTGTACACTGGATGTCATGGGTTGAGTCTTCCCGGAAGGTCCGGCGAGCAAAACCCTTTAATTTAAGGAGTTTTTATGGCCAAGGCAGTCGGAATCGACCTAGGAACCACCAACTCGGTGGTTAGTTTTCTCGAAGCGGGTGAGCCCGTTGTAATCCCTAACGCTGAAGGTGGTCGCACGACCCCCTCAATCGTTGGTTTCTCAAAGACCGGTGAAGTTCTCGTTGGAGAAGTCGCCAAGCGTCAAGCAATCACAAACCCTGAGCGCACTATTCGCTCAGTAAAGCGTCACATGGGCGAGAGCTGGACCGTTGACATCGACGGCACCAAGTACACGCCACAAGAAATCTCCGCACGTATTTTGCAGAAGCTAAAGCGTGACGCTGAGGCTTACCTTGGTGACACAGTTACTCAGGCAGTGATCACTGTGCCTGCGTACTTCAACGACGCACAGCGCACCGCAACAAAAGAAGCTGGACAGATTGCAGGACTAGAAGTTCTTCGCATTGTTAACGAGCCAACCGCTGCAGCACTCGCGTACGGACTCGACAAGGGCGGCAAGGAACAAACAGTTCTCGTGTTCGACCTCGGTGGTGGAACGTTCGACGTTTCAGTTCTAGAAATTGCTGACGGTGTGTTCGAAGTTAAGTCAACACACGGTGATACTCACCTCGGTGGTGACGACTGGGACAACGCAGTTATGCAGTATCTCATTAAGACGTTCAAGGACACCGAAGGTGTTGACCTCAGTCAAGACAAGATGGCCGTACAACGTCTGCAAGAAGCTTCTGAAAAAGCAAAGATTGAACTCTCTGCTGTTCAAGAGACGCAAGTCAACTTGCCATTCGTTACTGCAACTGCAGATGGACCAAAGCACCTCGACATCAAGCTGACACGTGCGAAGTTCAATGAACTAACAGCTGACCTCGTTGAGCGTTGCCGCAAGCCTTTCGAACAAGCAATCAAGGATGCTGGTCTAACGATCGACAAGATCGACAACGTCATCATGGTTGGTGGCTCAACACGTATTCCTGCAGTGCAAGAACTCGTGCAAAAGGTCACTGGCAAAGAGCCAAACAAGAGTGTGAACCCAGACGAAGTTGTTGCCGTTGGTGCAGCAGTGCAGGCCGGAGTTCTTAAGGGCGAAGTGAAGGACATCCTTCTTCTCGACGTCACACCACTTTCACTTGGTATTGAAACCCAAGGTGGCGTTATGACCAAGATCATTGAGCGCAACACCACTATCCCAACCAAGAAGTCACAGACCTTTACGACTGCTGAAGACAATCAGCCGTCTGTAGAAGTGCACGTCTTGCAGGGTGAGCGTGAAATGGCTTCGTACAACCAAACACTCGGTAAGTTCCAGCTCGTCGGTATCCCACCAGCCCCCCGGGGGATGCCGCAAATTGAAGTGACCTTCGACATTGACGCGAACGGAATCGTTCAAGTTTCTGCGAAGGACACCGCAACCGGTAAGTCACAGTCCATCACCATTACTGGTGGATCGTCACTCTCCAAGGATGACATTGACCGCATGGTTCGTGACGCAGAAGCACACGCTGAAGAAGATCGTCAGCGTCGTGACGAAGCAGAAGTCAGGAACACGGCAGACGGACTTGTCTATTCAACTGAAAAGTTGCTCAAGGAGCAAGCTGAGTCATTCCAAGGAACAGAGAAGGAAGACGTCGAGTCTGCACTGAGCGCTCTAAAGGAAACTCTGAGCGGTACTGACACTGAAGCAATTAAGAATGCAACAGAGAAGTTGCTCACCACTAGCCAGAGTTTCAGCCAGCGTCTCTACGAGCAGGCAGCCCAGGCAAACAATGGTGAAGCTGCTCCGCAAAGTAACGACGAGGATATTGTCGACGCTGAAATTGTTGAGTAATTATGAGCGACGAAATCTTCGAAAGCGATGTGGTGACTACTGCTGAAGAGCAGGTCATCCACATCGTGGACGAGCTCAGTGAAGCACAACGTGAACGCGATGAATATCGCGACGCGCTGCAACATCTTCAAGCTGACTTCGAGAACTACCGCAAGCGCGTTCTGAAGTCGTCTGAAGATGCAGCTATTCGTTCTGCGGGAGACGTTGTTGTGAAGTTGCTACCGGTACTTGATGCATTTGATCTAGCCCTTGCGCACTTTTCGCAGTCAACAACAGAAGAATCAGCTGCACTTATTCAGTCACGTGCACTGCTTCTTGACACGCTTAGCAAGGACGGCCTCGAGCGTATTGACGCCGTTGGTGCAGAGTTTGATCCACAAGTACATGATGCAGTCGCACACGTCGAAGGTGACGGAGACAATCAAGTTATTGATGAAGTGCTCCGTGCTGGATACCGCTGGAAGGGGACTGTTCTTCGCCCAGCAATGGTGAGAGTGAAGGGCTAAATGGCCGAGAGGGAGTGGTTCGATAAGGACTACTACAAGGTCCTTGGACTTACGCCAAGCGCAACTGACAAAGAAATAACGCGTGCGTACCGAAAGCTCGCTAAAGAACATCACCCGGACACCAACAAGGGGTCAGAGGATAAGTTCAAAGAAATTTCAGTTGCCTACGACGTATTAGGTGACGCCCCAAAGCGCAAAGAGTACGACAGCGTTCGAAAGATGGGTCCATCTGCTGCAGGCTTTGGTGGCCAGCAACGCGGCGGACCACAAAACTTCAACTTCGGACAAGGCGACGTTGGCGATCTCGGAGACATTTTCGGCGGCCTTTTTGGAAATCAAGGTCGCAGGTCTCGTGCACAACGTGGCGCCGACATTGAAACCGCACTGCACATAAGTTTTCGAGACGCAGTCTTCGGGGTCACTACAACGGTCCCGCTTCCGAGCAACGACGCCTGTCACACGTGTGGCGGAAGAGGTGGCGCGCCAGGTAGTGGATTCGTAACGTGTGAAACATGTCAAGGTCGTGGTGTTCTCAACAACGACCAAGGCGGATTTGGTATGTCGAGCGTTTGTCCGACGTGTCACGGCAAAGGGGGACGAATTGTTACTCCTTGTGCGAAGTGTCACGGAACTGGACGCGAGCCATCGTCACGTCGTGTGAACGTTCGCATTCCCGCTGGCGTTATTGATGGCCAGCGAATTCGCTTAAAGGGTAAAGGAAACCCTGGAGCAGGCGGAGGGCCTGCGGGTGACCTCTTCGTTGACATCCACGCTGGTGCTGATGAAGTGTTTGGTCGTAAGAATCGTCACGTCACAACGACGGTAAAGATTTCGCCAATGCAAGCAATGCTCGGAGACACTGTAGAAGTTGCAACACTTGACGAACCAGTGACGTTAAAAATCGCTGCTGGCACCCAGGGTGGATCAACACTTCGAGTTCGTGGACGCGGTGTCCCAGCTGGTGGGAAGCACCCCGTTGGCGACCTCCTCGTAACAGTTGACGTTGTAATCCCAAAGAAGTTAAATAAGGAGCAACGAACACTCGTTGAAAAGCTTTCAAAATCGTTTAACGAAGAGGTAACGAATGTCTGAGCGCCAGCCATCACACGCCGTCTACGTTATTTCTGTCTTCGCTGAGATTGGTGGCGTTCATCCTCAGACGCTTCGCAACTACGAACGAACAGGACTACTTAATCCGCAGCGTACGAGTGGTGGGTCACGTCGCTTCTCAGACATTGACCTTGTGGCGCTTCGTCGTATTCAAGAGCTAACAAATGAGGGAATCAACCTCGAAGGCGTCAAGCGAATCATGGTGCTCGAAGCCCAGCTCGAAGCAATGAAGGAAACCCTTCGTGGCATTGCGAGCGACGCCCAGGCCCAGGTCGAAGCAACGCACCGTCAGTACCGACGTGAATTAGTCCCTATCCAAAACACCATTGCGCTCTTTGTTGAGACCCAGAACCATAACCAGGAAAACTTGTAATTCTGAGTTAAAAGCCGTCAAGTAGACTGGACTTTTACAAGGAGTCCTGTGCCAGCAACCGTTGTAGTTGGAACCCAGTGGGGTGATGAAGGTAAGGGGAAGCTCACTGACCTTCTCTCACGCGAAATGGACATGGTTGTTCGCTACCAAGGCGGACACAATGCCGGTCACCGAATCGTTGTTGAAGGCGAAGCATTCGCGCTACAACTCGTTCCATCGGGAGTTTTGTACCCACACATCACACCAGTAATTGGTAACGGTGTAGTAGTCGACCCCTCCGTACTCCTTACTGAACTCGACACACTTTCATCTAAGGGCGTTGACGTATCGCGACTTGTTGTTTCAGGTAACGCGCACCTCATCATGCCGTATCACCAAGAGATTGACCGACTCACAGAGCGTTTTCTAGGAAAGAATGCACTCGGAACAACTAAGCGCGGCATTGGACCTGCGTACGCTGACAAGTCTTCTCGCGTTGGTCTTCGTGTGCAGGACTTGCTCGACCCTAAGATCTTCCGCGAAAAACTCGAAGTCGTTCTTCACGAAAAGAATCTTCTACTTAACAAGATCTACAACCGTCCTGCACTAAGTGCGAAAGACATTGCGGACAAATACCTTGATGAACTAGCTCCTCGCGTTGCACCAATGATTGGTGACACCGTGAACATCATTCACACTGCTCTAAGTGCCGGAAAGCGCATCCTCCTTGAAGGTGCACAGGCAACATTCCTTGACCTCGATCACGGAACGTACCCATTCGTCACATCATCGAACCCAGTTGCGGGTGGTGCGTGCACTGGATCTGGACTCGGCCCTCGCGACCTAACGGGCATTGTTGGAATTGCAAAGGCCTACATCACACGCGTAGGAGCAGGACCATTTCCTACAGAGCTCGACGGTGACATGGCAGAGCTACTTGTTGACCGCGGTCACGAATACGGAACAAACACCGGTCGTAGGCGCCGCGTTGGCTGGTTCGACGCAGTAATGGCTCGTCAAGCTGCACGTCTTAACTCACTTACTGAAATTGCTCTTACAAAGATGGACGTTCTCGACACACTGGATGAGATCAAAGTGTGCGTTGCCTACGAAGCAGACGGTGTTCGTTACGACTTCCCTCCATATCACCAGTCGATTCTGCACAAGGTAACTCCTATTTACGAAACACTCCCAGGATGGAAGACCGACATCACGGCTTCTACTAAGTACTCAGATCTTCCAGTTAATGCACAGAAGTATGTGAAGTTTCTAGAAGAGACCACTGGTGTGACCATCTCAGTTGTTGGAGTTGGCCCCGGCCGAGAGCAGTTCGTTAAGCCGTCGTGAGTCGCTGCGTAGTCGTTGGCTCAGGCGCTCGCGAACACGCACTTGCGTGGGGACTTTCTAAATCTGCAGAAGTAATTGTCACTCCCGGTAACGCTGGCATTGCTGCACACGGCATTACTTGTGTTGACACACCGCCAACAGAGCTTGAAGCAGATCTCTTCGTCATTGGACCAGAGCAACCACTTGTTGACGGGCTCGCAACGAAGCTTCGCGCTCAAGGAAAAACCGTCATGGGCCCCGGTGAAGATGGTGCGCTACTCGAGGGATCAAAAGCATTTATGAAAGATTTCCTAAAAGCTGCTTCAGTGCCAACGGCACAGTACGGAACGTTCAGCAATGCAACTGATGCAATTACTTTTTTAAAAACAATGTCAGCACCGTACGTTATTAAAACTGACGGACTCGCAGCTGGAAAAGGAGTGCTCGTAACGAATGACTTCGACGAGGCGTGTCGCGACATCGAAGAAAAACTGAGTGGTGAAGCATTCGGTGATGCGGGCACAACAGTAATTATTGAAGAGGGGCTCGATGGAGAAGAGTGCTCGCTAATTGTTTTATGTGACGGCACGAACGTTGTACCACTTGTCCCAGCCCAAGACTTCAAACGTGTTGGCGACAACAACCAAGGAGCGAACACCGGTGGCATGGGTGCGTATGCGCCAATGATTGCAATGAGTGACGACCTCGTCGCCGTTGTAATGAAAACAATCATTGCTCCGACTGTTGTAGAACTTAAGAAACGTGGGATTGACTTTCGAGGCGTGCTGTACGCCGGAGTGATGCTCACTTCTAAAGGTCCGAAGTTGCTCGAGTACAACGTTCGATTCGGTGATCCCGAAACTGAAGTTCTTGTCCCGCTGTACGGAGACCGTATTTTTGAGCTTCTAAAAAAGACTGGTGACGGTGAACTCGCTGGTGTCACAGAAAAGTCTTCAGGCAACGCCGTGACGGTTGTGCTTGCCGCCGAGGGTTACCCGCAGAACCCTCGAAAAGGTGACCTTATTAGTGGTCTTGGTGACAATGGGCAGCTCGCATCTGCAATTGAAGGGGTGACGGTATTTCACGCCGGAACCACGAAAAACGAGTCAGGGGCATTTATTACCGCTGGCGGAAGAGTGTTTGCAGTAACCGGTGTAGGGCTTTCAATGAAAGAAGCACGAAGTCGTGCGTACGAGGCCGCATCGCTCATAACCTTTAAGGGGAAAGTCATGCGAAGTGACATTGCCCTTGCCGTGGTCTAAAGGAGATAAATGATTCCGAGGTATTCACCCAAGGATGTTGCGGCACTGTTTAGTGACGAGAACCGTTTTGACACAATGCTCGAGGTTGAACTGCTCGCAGCAGAGGGGCTCGCTGCAGAGGGCGTGCTTCCAAAAGATGAAGTCGCCAAGTTACGCTCACGTCGTCCAGTAATTGACGCTGCATTTGTCAAGGAAGTCGACGAGCGCGAACTCATTACCAATCACGACACTGCAGCCTTTGTTGATCTCGTTCAGGCAAAAATTGGAATGCCAGAAGGCGCGTGGATTCACTACGGCCTTACGTCGTCTGATGTTGTTGATACTGCGCTCTGTCACACGATTACTCGTGCAATGGACATTGTTATTACTGAAGCAACAGCGCTGCGTGATGCGCTCACTGCTCGTGCCAAAGAATCTGTGGACATGCCAATCACCGGTCGTACTCACGGCATGCACGCTGAGCCAACAACCTATGGCGCGAAGTTTGCTCTTTTTGCATTGCAAGTACAACGTGACATTGAGCGAACAAAGAATGCACGCACTGCAATTGCCGTTGGAAAACTTTCCGGAGCGGTTGGAACGTATTCGAACATTGATCCAAAAGTTGAAGCGTACGTTTGCGAAAAACTTGGTCTAACACCAGTGCCTGCGACACAAGTTATTGCGAGAGACCGACACGCAGAAGTTCTCTACGCCTGTGCTGCACTTGGAACTTCAATGGAGCAGTTCGCCCTAGAAGTTCGCCACCTGGCGCGCACAGAAGTTGGAGAAGCATCTGAGCCGTTTGGTAAGGGACAAAAGGGATCTTCAGCTATGCCGCACAAGCGCAACCCTGTGCTGTCAGAGCGCCTCTGCGGGCTTGCCCGAGTGCTTCGTGGCTACCTGCAGGCAGGACTCGAAGACGTTGCTCTGTGGCACGAAAGAGACATTTCTCACTCAAGTGTTGAGCGCATCGTCATGCCTGATGCATTGCAGCTGACTGTGTACATGTTGCGTAAAGCAACAGGGCTCGCAAGTGGTCTTGTGCTCAATCCAGAACGAGCGCTTGAAAACTTGAATGTGAACTCACTCGGTCTCGTATTCTCGCAGTCAGTGTTGCTCGCACTCGTTGACTCAGGTATGTCACGAGATGACGCCTACCGCATTGTTCAAACTGCAGCGAGCAAGGCTGGCGAAACGCGAACTAATTTTCGAGACATTATTGAAGCGGACCCCGCAGTGAAGTTGTCTAAGGAAGTGATTGCAAACGCATTTGATGCGCAACGCTTACTGGCACACCGCGCACGGTTCGTTGATGCACTTACGTGGGCCAAGTGAGCGAAGTAGCACTTCAACACATCTATTCGGGCAAAGTCCGAGATCTTTATGAAGTTGATGCGCAGCACCTACTAATGGTTGCGTCTGATCGACTGAGTGCGTTTGATGTTGTTATGAACGAGACAATCGAAAACAAGGGTCGAGTTCTTACTGGCCTTACGAATTTCTGGTTGCGCGAATTTTCGGGTTCAGTGCCCATGGCACTTATTTCGTGTGATCCTGATGTCATTGAATCTATAATCCCGGGATTCAGTTCTAAAACTGAGTGGCACGGTCGCACAATGCTTGTACGTAAGGCTGAGATGCTCCCTCTCGAATGCATTGTTCGCGGCAGGCTCGCTGGACAGGCCTACGACGAATACGTCAACTCAGGAACGGTTCACAACATGGCCGCTCCAAAGGCAATGGCTCTTACTGACGCATTTCCAACGCCGATGTTTACGCCTTCGACCAAGGCTGAATCGGGACATGACATCAACATTGACTTAGAGACTGCTGCTTCGATTGTTGGTGCAGAGTTACTGAATAAGGCGCAGACAATGTGCCTGGACCTCTTTGCAAAGGCCAGTGACAAGCTCCAAGCTTCGGGTCTTACTTTGGCGGACACGAAATTTGAGCTTGGGTTTGTTGACGGAGAGCTCGTTGTTTGTGATGAAGTTCTCACGCCCGACTCGTCTCGAATTTGGCCCAGTGATGAAGTCCGCTCAGGAGAAACTCCACCTTCTTTTGACAAGCAACCATTTAGGGACTGGCTCAGCGAACAGCCTTGGGACAAAACCCCACCGCCACCAACCATTCCGGCCAGCATTTTGGACATCACTTCGAAGCGTTATGTTGCGGCGTACGAAAAAGTGACCGGAAGATTGCTCTCTGACTGGTACGGTGCGTAGCAATGAAATACGCAATCATCGTCGACGTCACTCTCCGCCAAGGAATCTCCGATCCTGAAGGCGCGACCATTGAACGCGCACTCCCAGCGCTGGGCTTTACCGGGGTAAGCGATGTTCGCGCTGGTAAATCATTTCGTCTCAATGTTGAAGCAGATAATGAAGCTGACGCTTTAGAAAAAGCAACTGCACTTGCGCAACGGCTTCTCTCAAATCCTGTAATTGAAGATTCACGCGCACGACTAAGCGCAGAAGGTTAAGCATGTCGCGCATTGGCGTTGTAGTTTTCCCAGGATCTAACTGTGAATACGACGCAGCATCTGCTGTAACTCAGCTTGGCGCTACTGCAGAATTCGTTTGGCATGGTCAAGACAATGTTGATGGCTTTGATGGCATCATTCTTCCCGGTGGTTTCGCACACGGTGACTACCTACGACCAGGAGCTCTCGCTCGATTTTCTCCAGTAATGAATGCGGTTGCATCCTTTGCTAACGCCGGTGGTGCAGTCCTTGGAATCTGTAATGGTTTTCAGGTTTTGACTGAAGCTGGACTTCTG
>Ga0304728_1000670_pt1 | contig 27965 bp, 32 predicted proteins | sample C_130625_MF_Meta_FD_190476 | JGI IMG/M metagenome (GOLD analysis project Ga0304728, IMG submission 190476) | Freshwater microbial communities from Lake Croche, Canada to study carbon cycling - C_130625_MF_MetaG (v2) (version 2) | ecosystem: Environmental > Aquatic > Freshwater > Lake | place... | reverse complement strand
TACTAACTCCCATTCAAGAGAACTGGTTTGGATGATATATCTAAACGACATGCCCGAGGGAGAAGCAGAAACTGAGTTCTTGTTCCAACACAGAAAAATCCGTCCTACACAAGGAACTGTAGTTATATGGCCTGCTGGAATGACTCATGTACATAGAGGGCTCACTGTTTATACACAACCGAAATATATTGCCACAGGCTGGTATCATAAAACCAATTGACATCTTGTTGAATTTAATGTATAATATCAGCATGAAGATAATTTTTTACACAATTAAATGGCAGCAGTCTTACCATAACTGGGAACCCTTCGAGTTGCCAATTATTGACTTTACAGAAGCAATGGCTGTTATTAATATGATCAAGGAAAAGCGATGACTACTACAGCAACATCTTGGATAATTACTCTGGAAGAAGATCCTGAAACCAAAGAACTGCTACTTCCTATACCCAACGAAATCCTAGAAATGAAACAGTGGAAAGAAGGAGACACACTAGATTGGTCTGACAACGAAAATGGTTCGTGGACTCTATCGAAAGTTGAAAAGTGAATAACGATAGGGTATTTTTTGGCACCGTACTAGCTGTGCTTGCGTTATTTTGTGGGCATCCTGGTTGGGCTTTTTTAATCTTTTTGATTGCGGTATCATGACCAAACGAATCGGTTTTGCTTGTAAGTGGTTAGATGATGCTACTGAAGTAAAGGGCATGAAGGTCAATGCTGCCAACAGAGAGCTAAATGGTCGTAGTACTACCATGCGGTGGCTGCGCGAACATCCGTTGGAAGCTGAACAGCGTCAATGGGACATTATGAATCACAATACTGCTGCTGCAGTAAAAATGATTGAGCGTGTGGCTCAACTGCCGCCCGAGCGCAGAATGGTGCGTATTGGATCAGAAATGCTACAAGGCTATACTGAGAAAGATTGGATTGTGTGGTGGCAGCGTAGAGAAGTTCAAGACCATCTTGAAAAAATCTTTGCTCCTATTGGTGAAACTGCTAGACGATTGGATGTGCGACTCAGTTTCCATCCTGGACAGTTCTGCGTGTTGGCTAGCGAAGCTGAAGAAATAGTAAATAGAAGCGTGGAGGAGTTTGAATATCATGCTGACATGGCTAGGTGGATGGGTTACGGAAAAACCTTTCAGGACTTCAAGATCAATGTACACATCTCGGGTAAACGCGGCCCGGACGGTATTCGCGCTGCCCTCCAGCGACTTAGCCCTGAAGCAAGAAACTGTATCACTATTGAAAACGACGAGATGTCATGGGGAGTTGATGCCAGCCTCGAACTTGTCAAAGACTGCGCCCTTGTGCTTGACATACACCATCACTGGATCCGTACAGGAGAATACATCAGTCCCAAGGACGATAGAGTTTTACGCCTGATTGATTCGTGGCGTGGTGTAAGGCCAGTATGCCATTACAGTGTATCAAGAGAAGATGTACTCATTGATCATGCACTGGATATCGTACCCGATCATGCAGCTCTGCTGGAATCAGGTTACAAAAAACAAAAGATGCGGGCACACAGTGATTGGTACTGGAATCAGCCAGTGACTGACTGGGCACTGAGCTTCTGGGAGCACTTTGATATCATGTGCGAAAGCAAGGGCAAGAATTTGAGTAGTGCTCAGGTATACAATCGAGCACTGGAACTTGAACTGCTCAAACAGTCCAAATAATTAAACTTTCTTCGACTTAGCAGCAGCTTTAGGAGCCTTGGCTTTGGCCGGGGCTTTTTCTTTGGCCGCTGGCGCTGCTTTAGGAGCACGTGGCTTACGTGCTTTTTTCTCAGGTGCTACTTCTACCGCTGCCGGTGCTTGTTCAGTTGCCGGTGGCACATACAACAATGTAGTAACGGCCGGTGCTGCTTCGGGAACATATGGAGTTGGTATCATTTGTTCCTTTGGAGGTTCCATAACAACCATAGTCTCTGTAACTGACTCAGGCATCTTTGGTGTGGTCACTGCATCTAGTGGATGAGCGAATTTGCTTTCAGGTTTCTTTCCGGTAAAGAATTCTTTGATCTTGTTTAGCATTTTTTTATTTCCTTTTAGAAAAATGTACGTTTATTTAACCTCGCATAAATACCTGTGCAAAAAACATTTCTTATAATAGATGGAGAGAAATATGCCCAACAATATAGTAGCAACTTCAACTATCGAAGAATTTGAGGAAACAGACGAATTTGGCAAGGATGATTTTGGATTTATCCTAGGACCAGATGGAGAATTAAAATCAATAATGATACCCGAGGATCATGTTGGTGAGTTTCCTGATGAAGTCACAATGATCTTAAACATATACGGTATCAATAACATCAACGAATTGAATAATAGACGTCTACATTAACCTAGTAGATTTTGGTAAATATCTCTATAACATGAGGTTTATAGAGAAAAAGCATGCCTGCCGCACCAATACAGCCACCAGTATTTCTTAATGGAACTGATCTAGGTACCATAAAAGAGGGAGATAATAGAATTATCTCTGTCGCTGCCCACGATCCTGATCCCTACACCGGCGAAACTCTAACATATTCAATAGTACCCGGACTGTCAGTCACAGAACAACTTCCTCCTATATTGACATTGGACACAGGATCAGGCTACATTTATGGTTCTGTTTCTACACAGACCAGTTTCCTAAAAAAATATTCTCTCAAAATACGTGCCACGAAAACTAATATATACGGTACCAGTTCATTTACAGTTACAAATATATTCAATTTATCAGTAAGAAATTCCGATAACTCTACGATAACTTGGACTAATCCGCCATTCTTAGGAACATTAACACAAGGTTCATTCAGCGACCTTAGCATATCTGCTGATACCAATATAAGTGTATATGATCTACGATATAGAGTAGTAGGATCTCCATACGATCTACCGCAAGGGCTAACTCTAAATACATCGGGTAATATTGTGGGAGTTGTTGAAACTTCTGGAATATTTACTGCCACAGTTGTTGCCAGTACCTCTACATATTTCGATGATCCATATATGTTTGGACCGGTTTATCCGTATCCTTTTTCCACGCAGACGATCACTATCAATGTTCTTCCACGAGCAATACCCATCACCAATATATACGCAACACCGCTCATGCGTCTTGAAAGCCGTCGTCGTTATCAAAAGTTTATAACAGATAAATCTATATTTGTGCCGGAAATGATTTATAGAGCTGACGACAGTAACTTTGGAGTACAGGAAAAAATAAAAATGAATTTAGAATTTGGAATACAAAAACTAAATTTACAAGACTACTACTCTGCCTTGATGGAAAACTTCAATAGACGAAGATTAAATTTTGGTACAGTCAAAGTTGCCAGAGCCATAAACGATCAAGGTCGTTATGTGTATGATGTTGTATACGTTGATATAATAGACGATATCGAAGGGGCCACACAGACTATAACTATAAATTCTTCTACGTATTTTCCACCTAGTGTGGAAAATATGCGCTATAGATTAGAAAACATACAGGTCGGCGGCGATGTGATTGGTATTGATACCAACAATTTACCTAGATTCATGAATACTGCTCAACAGAAAAATTATCTTCCACTGGGATATGTAAAAGTTGTAGTATTATGCTACACACTACCAACCTTGGGAAATAGAATATTGGCCCGCATACACTTATCTAAATTTGATTTTAAAATACTTGACTTTGAAATAGATAGATTGGTTATAGAAAATACCCTAGATAATTCATCAAATCAGTATCTTCTGTTTGGGAAAATAGAATAGCATGTCCTGGTTCTATCAAAATAAATATATAATTAATAGGTAATCAAAAATGGCAACAAGACCGCTCGTAACCTTCCTACCACAATTAACGAATCCCACCGAAACAGAAACTCGTATTGTTGTACAAGATTCTGGCGTAAACCAATATCTAACAGTAGGAGTTGCTCGAACACTGCTAGGATTAGGCAGTGCTGGTCCATCTGGACCGGCTGGTGTTTCGGGACCTACAGGGCCATTAGGACTAGTAGGACCAAGCGGGCCAATGGGACCTAGTGGAGTTAGCGGACCTTCGGGTCCATTGGGTGTTAGTGGCCCAGTAGGACCGTCTGGAGTGAGCGGACCTCAGGGACCTAGAGGAGTAAGTGGTGCTCAGGGCAATGCTAGTTCAGTACCTGGACCACAAGGCCCACAAGGAGTCGTAGGCGTAAGTGGGCCAAAAGGACCTCAAGGACCTCAGGGACCTAGCGGTGCTGTTAGTACCATAAGTGGCCCGCAAGGGCCAATAGGACCAAGCGGCGGCCCAAGCGGACCAAGCGGGCCACAAGGACCAATTGGATTGTCAGGCAATAATGGAAATATAGGGCAGGATGGTGCCACAGGTATACAAGGTCCCCAAGGACCAATTGGGCCGCAGGGACCACAAGGAGACATTGGTCCACAAGGCCCTAGCGGTGGCCCAAGTGGACCGCAAGGACCGATTGGCCCGCAAGGACCTGCCAGTACCATAAGCGGACCACAAGGCCCAAGCGGAGTACAAGGACCGCAAGGACCACAAGGTGCCACTGGACCACAAGGACCAGCTGGTACATCAGTAAAAATCAATGGAAGTATTGTTTCTGCTACAACATCTAATTTTGTCACTATAGATCCTAGTCCTGTAGCAGGAGATGGATATATCGCCGAGGATACCGGCCACCTTTGGGTATATGTTGGGCCCACATCCGATCCTTATGATGGATTTGCTGATGTTGGATTGATAAGGGGCCCTAGTGGACCTCAAGGTACTATAGGAGCAACCGGACTGCAAGGACCTAGAGGATTGAGTGGACCTCAGGGACCATCAGGCACAAGTGGCGGCACTGGAAATGCCGGATTAACAGGGCCCCAAGGACCAACTGGACCGGCAGGTGGATCAGGAACTATTGGAGCAACTGGTCCTCAAGGTCCATCGGGCCCTGGCGGGGGATCAGGAACTATTGGAGCAACTGGTCCTCAAGGTCCATCGGGCCCTGGCGGGGGATCAGGAACTATTGGAGCAACTGGTCCTCAAGGGCCATCGGGGCCGCAAGGACTAGGTGGTATACAAGGGCCACAAGGACTACAAGGTCCTATTGGCAATCAAGGTCCAGCAGGTGTTGCAGGTGCTATCGGACCGCAAGGGCCTGTAGGAAATTCAGGATCCCAAGGAACTGCTGGCGCAGCTGGTCCACAAGGAGTAGCTGGTCCACAAGGACCAACTGGACCAACCGGAGGAGCAGGTACTATAGGAGCAACCGGACTGCAAGGACCTAGAGGATTGAGTGGACCTCAGGGACCATCAGGCACAAGTGGCGGCACTGGAAATGCCGGATTAACAGGGCCCCAAGGACCAACTGGACCGGCAGGTGGATCAGGAACTATTGGAGCAACTGGTCCTCAAGGTCCATCGGGACCTGCTGGCGCAAATGGCGGAGCAGGAACTACCGGAGCAGCAGGACCAGCTGGTGCTCAAGGTAATCAAGGACCTGCTGGAGCAGCCGGTCCACAAGGAGTAGCCGGTCCACAAGGACCACAGGGGCCGCAAGGAGCACAAGGCAATCAAGGACCACAAGGACCACAAGGTCCTATTGGCAATCAAGGTCCAGCAGGTGTTGCAGGTGCTATCGGACCGCAAGGACCGCAAGGTGTATCAGGGTCACAAGGACCTCAAGGGCCTGCCGGGGCGGCAAGTACTTTGCAGTTAAACACTGTAGCACAAACAGCCAATAGTAATTATTATCCAACATTTGTAAGTAACAACAATGCCAATGCAACTGCTATGAGTTTTTATACCACCAGTAGCTTCTATATTAATCCATCCACTGGTGCTGTATCTATACAAAATAAGAATCCTCTGGCCTCATCGCAGCTGATATTTGGCAACAACGCCGCAAACTCTATTAGTAGAATTACATTATTCGGTAGTGGCCAAGTGGCCGATTTCTACAATCGAGCTCCAAATGCCACATATATAAGCAACGGTAGCTCACACATCGCTATAGCAACTGAATCAGTATACCCATTAATATTTGGTACCCTTAACACAGAACGTATGCGTATTGACTCCACCGGTACTGTTGGTATTGGAACTGCTACACCAGACGTATATACCGACAGTCAAGGAACAACATTAGTGGTTGGTTCAGTTCGTAATTGGGCAACTATTCAAGGTAGAACTGATGGACCATCTGGGGTGGGCAATGGTGTTTCTATTGGTGGTTCTTATCAAAATAATCCTATAAATGGAGCAAGAATATTTTTAGGGGCATCGGGCGTTCCAAATGGTCAGCGTGGTCAGATTCTGTTCTACACAAAGTATTTAGATGACAATACTTCCCAACCAATAGAACGTATGCGTATTGACAGTCTTGGTAATGTAGGTATTGGTACTAATTCGCCGTTATCCAAGTTAGACGTATATACTACCACTGCCGGTTCTAACACCGGTGTTCTTAAATTATACAACGAAAGTTCCGACCGATACACTGGAATAGATTTCCATGGAACAACATCGGAAACATATAATAGACTAGCGCAGATAACTGTACAGGTCTCAAATGGCGGAACCGGGGGCGGCGCGGCTATCAGTGGAGATATTATTTTTAGAACAAGTAATCAAGCGTCAAATAATCCTACAGAAAAACTACGTATTGCGGGCAACGGTGTAGTCACAATTGGCGCTGTTGCTCAAACCAAAGGAAATCTAAATCTATATAGTCCTGCAAATACGCAATTAAATTTATATCTGACTAAAAGTACGCAGGTAGAAGGTTATATTGGATTTAATGCTTCCGATGATAATTTTTATTTCGGCTCTGGTAACTCTTTTTCATCATACGGTGTTTATCTACCAAATTCAGTTAACAGTTGGAGTTCTGTTTCCGATGAACGTCTAAAAGAAAATCTCATACCAATCACTGATGCGGTAACAAAAGTATTAAGTCTACGTACAGTTACCGGCAACTTTATTTCAGATGAAAATAAAAAATCAAGACCATTCCTTATTGCTCAGGATGTTCAGAAAGTATTACCAGAAGCGGTTAGTATCAGTGTTAGAGAAAATATAGAATATCTTGGTATTGCATATTCAGATACTATTCCATTACTGGTTGCTGCAATTAAAGAGCAGCAAGTACTTATTAGCACCTTGACTGCCCGTGTTGCAGTACTTGAATCAACAGCAGGATTATAAAATAAAATGGCAATACGACCCCCATCAATTGATGCTCTAACAAATTTGTTAAATCCTTCCCAGTCGGAGACTCGACTGGTTGTTCAGGATTCTAGCATTGTTCAATATATCACAGTAGATCAGGCTAGAACATTATTAGCTGCTGGTCCAACTGGTCCTAGCGGTCCTGCAGGATTTACCGGAGCAACTGGTCCACAAGGGCCAAAGGGTGATTTAGGACCAACTGGTCCACAAGGTGTACAAGGACCCAGTGGTCCATCAGGGCCGGTGGGCCCACAAGGAGCAACTGGAGCAACTGGAGCAACAGGACCTGCTGGAGCAACTGGGCCAAGAGGAATAACCGGATCTACAGGTCCACAAGGACCAATTGGAGCAACTGGACTGCTAGGACCACAAGGCGTTCAAGGACCGCAAGGAGTTCGAGGATCTACTGGCCCTAGTGGACCTACTGGATCTGCTGGTGGAGCAACTGGATCTACAGGATTAAGTGGGCCATCTGGAGCACAAGGTAATCAGGGTCCTATAGGATTCACAGGACCAGTTGGCGCGACAGGTCCTCAAGGACCACAAGGACCGCAGGGACCAATTGGCGCGGCCAGTACCGTAAGCGGACCTCAAGGACCTAGTGGTGGGCCAAGTGGGCCGTCGGGCGCAACCGGAATACCCGGATCTACAGGTCCACAAGGACCAACTGGACCAGCAGGCGCAGGAAGTGTAATAAGTGGACCGCAGGGACCACAAGGACCAGCAGGGTCAACTGGACCAGCAGGCGCAGGAAGTGTAATAAGTGGACCGCAGGGACCACAAGGACCAGCAGGGTCAACTGGCCCAGCAGGATCATCCGGACCGCAAGGCCCAGCCGGCGGACCTACTGGACCGCAAGGACCGACTGGACCGCAAGGTAATACAGGAGCAACAGGACCAGCCGGCGGACCTACTGGAGCAACAGGTATAGGCGCTACTGGAGCAACAGGGCCAACGGGACCAATTGGTCCAGCCGGCGGACCTCAAGGACCTCAAGGACCGGCAGGACCTGCCGGGTCTGCTAGTACCGTATCCGGCCCAGCAGGACCAGCTGGAACATCGGGTGGAGTAGGCGCTACCGGAGCAACAGGACCAACAGGACCTGCTGGTCCTCAAGGAAATGCCGGTTCAGTAGGAGCAACAGGACCAACAGGACCACAAGGCCCAACAGGTAATCAGGGTAATGTAGGACCCAGCGGACCGCAAGGACCAACAGGCCCGGCCGGTGCGCAAGGTAACCAGGGTACGCAAGGTAATCAGGGTACGCAAGGTAATCCGGGACCACAAGGACCAACTGGACCGGCTGGAGCTCAAGGTACGCAAGGTAATATAGGACCAGCCGGACCAGCCGGATCACAGGGTACTCAGGGTAATACTGGACCTGCCGGTCCAGCAGGAGCTCAAGGTAATCAGGGTAATACTGGACCTGCCGGTCCAGCAGGAGCTCAAGGTAATCAGGGTAATCAAGGTAATCAAGGTAATCAAGGACCGGCAGGAACTGCCGGAGGTGTAACTGTAACTGTTGTTACCAGTTCAGGTACATTCACAATACCAACAGGTATTACCAAAATGAAAGTAACAGTAGTAGGCGGCGGAGGTGGTGGCGGTGTAGGTACATCCAGGTCAGTAGGCGGCCAAAATGGCAACACAATATATACAGCTGGTGCTGGCGGTGGTGGAGGTGGTGCAGCAATTAAATGGTTATCGGGATTAACACCCGGTAATACATTATCTGTAACAGTGGGCGCTGCGGCTGGCGCATCTAGCGTTGCGTCGGGTTCACAATCAATTTCGACTGTTAGTGCTACCGGTAACGGAGGAAATGGTTCTGGAGGAGATTTAAATATTAAAGGTGGGAGCGGCGGCACTGGGGTTGGAGGTTCTTTTGGCGGCACCGGAGGCAGTTCTATATTAGGCGGTGGTGGTGCTGGCGGTACGAGTGCTGGTGCCGCAGGCGGCGGTTACGGTGGTGGTGGCGGAGGAAGTTCAGGTCGGGGCAGCGACTGTGGTGCTGGTGATGAACCAGGTGGCGCAGGAGCACCTGGTGTGGTTATATTTGAGTATTAAGGATTGGAATAATGAAATATGCATTAATTTGTCCTAATGAGCCTGTGTTAGATGGGTATCGTGTAGCACAGGTTGAAAAATTTACGTTTCCTGTAGGTGATCCAACTTACTGGACAGAATGTGCAGATGATGTAGTTGCAGACTATTGGTATTTTAAAGATGGCGAAATTACAAAACGTACGGACATTTCAATAAACAACGGTTTACAGAGTTTCTAATGATTACCATCGGCCCGTCACACACTTTCAATTATGGTCAAGCATCTTTCAATGTTTACCATGCCAATCGAGGTGAAGGATTGGCCAAACACGAGCATACATTTGCTCATGCTACAATATGCAATGCCGGGAGTTGTATTATACGCAAAGAAGGTCGTGAAAAGATTATCAATAAGTACACACAACCAATTGATCTTGCAGCCAATGAATGGCACGAAATTGAAGCATTAGAAGATGGTTCAGTTTTTGTTAATATTTTTACAATTGAGTAATAATATACGCATATTTCGTACAGGATGTTCATAACATATCTAAGGCATAAATATTCCAATAAGCCTTAATTAAAATGACATCACGCCTTGATTTATCATCATTACCCCCTTTAGTCAATCCTACAGAGTCGGAAACTCGTATTGTTGTACAGGATTCTAGTGTTTCACAAACACTAACTGTAGCACAGGCCAGGGTTTTAATAGGAGCAGGACCCACTGGTCCAAGTGGACCAATCGGAGCAACTGGCCCTCAAGGACCCGACGGATTGAGTGGACCACAAGGACCACAGGGTTTTATAGGACCGCAGGGATTTTCCGGGCCGCAAGGACCTAGCGGAGTTCAAGGACCGCAAGGCAATATAGGTTCCACAGGCGCAACCGGACCTAGGGGTGCTACTGGTATTCTCGGTTCTACAGGAGCAACTGGACCTACGGGACCAAGCGGAGCAACTGGACCAAGGGGACCGCAGGGCCCAAGCGGTGTACAAGGACCACAAGGACCGCTAGGTGCCACAGGACCAATGGGACCTACAGGGCCAAGTGGACCAGGAAGTTCAACAAGCGGACCTCAAGGACCACAAGGGTTGAGCGGACCTCAAGGACCACAAGGAGCAACTGGACCACAAGGACCACAGGGCGTAAGTGGGCCACAAGGAGTTCGAGGTTTACAAGGACCACAGGGATTATCAGGACCGCAAGGACCCAGTGGAGGGCCAAGTGGCCCACAGGGTCCAATAGGAGTCAGTGGACCATCGGGGCCAAGTGGTCCAATGGGACCACAAGGACCTAGCGGAATACAAGGAATTAGTGGACCGCAAGGACCTGCCGGTACAGGAATACAGATCAAAGGAACTGTGGCATCTGCTACAATATCTAATCTTCAAGCAGCAGATCCTACCCCAGTTGCTGGAGATGGATTTATAGCAATCGATACTAGTCATTTATGGGTTTATACTGGTACAGGGCCTGTGGCAGGATTTATTGATGCTGGACTTGTAAGAGGACCTAGCGGACCAATGGGACCACAGGGACCGCAAGGTGTAAGTGGGCCAGTAGGATCAAGAGGAGCAACAGGAGCAGCAAGTACGATTCCTGGAGCAACAGGACCAACAGGTCCAGTTGGACCGCAAGGACCCAGTGGAGGACCCAGCGGGCCGCAGGGAGAAATAGGACCAAGCGGATCAGTTGGCGCAACTGGACCACAAGGTGTACAAGGACCCAGTGGTGCTACTGGACCACAGGGACCAAGAGGTAGTCAAGGATTAAGTGGACCACAAGGCCCTCAGGGACCACAAGGCCCTCAGGGACCACAAGGCCCTCAGGGACCACAAGGTGCGACAGGACCACAAGGAAATATTGGAATAGGACTGCAAGGATCAACTGGACCAAGCGGACCACAAGGTCCTAGTGGTGTAAGCGGACCACAAGGACCAAACATTTCTGTTGGGGCTAATCAAATTTTATATAGTGTAAATGGATCAAGCATTACCGGAGATGCAGGCCTTACTAGAACATCAACAACATTACAAGTAGGAACTGGAAATTCCGACGGATACCTACATGTGTATAATGAGGCTACTTTTGAAAATAATATCAAATTGATCAGTGGTAGTATATTTTTTAGTACTGATGCTAGTTATTATCTTCAATTCTCAGGAGGCAACTATAAATTAGCAACAGGTGGTCTACGTGTTGACGGAGCAATAGAGACAGGCGGTGACGTTACAGCATTTTCATCCTCCGATCTTAGATTAAAAAATAATATTGAAAAAATTACCAATGCGCTCGATAAGGTTCATGGTCTGGATGGTGTTACTTATAATTGGAATGAATTAGCCGTGGATAAAGATTCCACACAACGTGAAGCTGGATTGATTGCTCAGCAGATTGTCGAAGTACTGCCCGAAATATCAACTACAAGAACCGACGGATATCTAGCAATTAAATATGAAAGAGTCGTACCATTACTGGTAGAAGCCATTAAAGAACTTTCCAACGAGGTTAAAGAACTCAAAAAAAATCTTTCTATTAAATAGTAAAATATATGACAGCACGTTTAGACCTTACCTCGTTACCGCAATTAATAAATCCAACCACAGCTGAAACTCAGTTTGTGGTTCAAGATTCTACGGTAGCACAATATATTACCGTTCAACAAACAAAAGATTTAATCGGTGCTGGTAGCCAAGGACCGCAAGGACCAGTAGGCGAAACAGGGCCTTCCGGAGTAAGTGGACCACAAGGACCAATAGGACCGGTAGGACCGCAAGGACCAGTAGGTCCAACTGGACCAACGGGAAATCAAGGACCGCAAGGTGTTACCGGATCAACCGGACCAACAGGACCGTCCGGAAGCCAAGGGCTTAGAGGTCCACAAGGAGTTAGTGGTCCTGCTGGTGTACAAGGGCCGAGCGGACCTCAAGGAGTTAGTGGACCAACCGGACCGAGGGGAATAGATGGTGCTAATTTTTTTACCGCTACAAATATTTCCGGTGGATTTACAGGTAGTATACTAATACAAAGCACCGGTAGTACCACATCATTTATACCTATAGGACCGAATGGATATCTATTACAATCTAATGGAACTACTGCTTCGTGGGTCAGTACTTCAAGTATTATAACCGCTCCTAATAAAGCAACCAAAATATATGTAAACACATTAACTCAATCAGACATAACAGATTATTCTCCTATTATGGTTTCTTCTGTAGGACAATATCTAGATGCTTATTCTCCAGGAAATATAACTTTTAATGGTAGTCAAGGGGTACTTACTGTTCCTGTAGTCACTGCTACCAGTGTGCTAATTACTAGCAGCCAAAATGCTGTTTCTGCACAGACAGGAGCATTGGTAGTTAAGGGCGGAGTTGGTGTAGGGGGTGATATATGGTTTGATGGAAAAATTTATCAAAATGGTTCTGAATTAATCGGAGCAGTAGGGCCACAAGGACCGTCTGGTGCTAGCGGACCAACTGGACCACGTGGTATACAAGGACCTCAAGGACCAATAGGATCAACAGGACCACAGGGACCGAAAGGATCACAAGGACCACAAGGACCAGTAGGGCCAAGCGGACCGGATGGCGCACAAGGGCCACAAGGACCGCAGGGTGTTACCGGACCGCAGGGCGTATCTGGTACATCTATAACTATTATAGGAACTACCGGCACTAGCAGTTCATCGGATATGCAAAGCATTGATCCATCTCCGGTTGCCGGCGATGGTGTTATTGTTTCTTCTACTGGTCATCTTTGGATATATCAAGGTCCAATAAATAATCCCAACTATGGATTCATTGATGTTGGTATGTTTGCTGGGCCACAAGGACCACAAGGAGTTCAAGGACCACAAGGAGTTCAAGGACCAATGGGACCACAAGGACCACAGGGACCGCAAGGTGTGTCAGGACCACAAGGACCGCAGGGACTGCAGGGACCACAAGGACCACAAGGTGTAAGTGGTGTACAAGGACCACAAGGCGTATTAGGGCCACAAGGTGTAACGGGACCGCAGGGACCAATGGGACCGCAGGGCCCTCAGGGTGCCGCAGGGCAAAACGGAACATCTGTAAGAATCATCGGAAGTATTGCGTCTGCTACAACATCTAATTTTATAACGGTAGATCCTATTCCAGTAGCCGGCGATGGATTCCTAGCAGATGATACTGGACATCTTTGGGTATATACCGGTCCTACATCAAATCCATATGACGGATTTACCGATGTTGGAGTTATAAGAGGACCAGTTGGTATACAAGGACCACAAGGCGTAAGCGGACCACAAGGTGTGTCAGGGCCACAAGGTGTAAGTGGTGTACAAGGACCACAAGGAGTTCAAGGACCACAAGGAGTTCAAGGACCAATGGGACCGCAGGGACCTATAGGATTCCAAGGCGTATCAGGGCCACAAGGAGCTGCTAGTACGATTTCCGGACCAAGCGGACCAATTGGATCACAGGGTTTAAGAGGACCAATGGGTCCACAAGGACCACAAGGACCACAAGGACCACAAGGCGTATCGGGTCCACAGGGCGCAACGGGCCCAATTGGACCAAGCGGAACAAATGGTCAAGCCAGTACTGTGAGTGGACCACAAGGACCAAGTGGGCCAATTGGTCCAGTTGGAGCAACAGGACCTCAAGGACCCACAGGACCAATTGGCAATATTGGGTCAACAGGACCTACTGGACCAACAGGACCAGCGGGCGCAGGATCAACTACATCTATTAATGCTTCTTCTAATACATCAGCATTCGAATATGTAGTAGGAGTAGCCTCGGCGGGCTCAAACCAGCCACCTTATATCGTCACAAACTCTAACAGTCAATTTGGATTCAATGCCAGTACAGGATTTGTAGGATTAGGTACTACAGTCCCTATTTCTAAATTACATATCAATGAAACAGGTGGTGCGGCAAGTCAGGTACGAATAGAAGGACATGCCAACTCCGGTATTACTATTACTACCCCTAGTCAGGCAAATGGTGCTTTTGTAGGGTTCGACGGAACTGGTGGATTCCAAATCAATCAGAAGACTGCCGGCCTTCCAATTTATCTTAACTTTAATGGAAGTATAAGATTTTTAGTAACCAGTACCGGTGCTGTTTCTTTTGGTGGAGTTAGCAACTACGGCACCAGTGGACAGCTTTTACAAAGTAATGGCGCAGGGGCTGCGCCGACATGGATATCAACCGGATCAATAATTGCCAGTAGCGCAGGTCAAGTACAGACTGTGTCTCAAACAACCAATGCCAGTTATTACCCAACATTTGTAAGTGCTAATAATGACACGGCTGCTGGCATGAGTGTTTATACCACAAGTAGTTTTGTAATCAATCCAGCAACAGGAAGTGTGGGTATCGGAACTACGACACCAGATACATTTGGAAGATTAGCTGTTGTTTCTACAACAGCCGGCCTAGCAAAAATATCAATCCAGGATAGATCATCGGGAACTGCCACACCAGTATTAGAATTTGGAATAAATGATGCTAATGGATTTAATCAATCTAATGCTGCTCGTATATGGACTACTGCTACCAATTCAACTGTAGCAAGTTTAAATTTTGCTGCTTACAATAATGCAGTTATAACCAGCACACAAATGGTATTAACTGGAGGAAATGTCGGTATTGGTATTACTTCACCAAGTGCCAAACTCAGTGTTGGATCATCTATTGGCTCGGGATCTATTAATGGTTATACAAAACTGCTTGTAGAAGCAACTGATTATGCTGCGGCTACATTTAAGAGTCCTGCTGCGAATTTTAGTCAAATTATATTCACTGATCCAACTACTACTGTATTAGGCCAAATTGCATATTTTAATTCCGGTTATGCAACAGGTACAAATTCAATGGCATTTTATACCAATGGAAATGTTGAACGCATTCGTATCACTTCTGCTGGCGGTATTGCGTTTGGCGGCGCAGCTAATGTTGGTACAAGTGGGCAGATTTTACGAAGTAATGGTGATGCTACTCCTACTTGGGTTAATCCAGGCGCGGTGGCAGGAGCACAAGGACCACAAGGACCACAAGGTGTAAGTGGGCCACAAGGACCTCAAGGCTCTCAAGGAACTGCTGGTACAGCAGGCGCTGCTGGACCACAAGGACCGCAAGGTGTAAGTGGACCACAAGGACCGGTCGGCGGAGCAGGAACTGTAGGAGCAACTGGACTACAAGGACTAACAGGCTCTCAAGGAATCGCAGGAGCAACTGGACCACAGGGTCCTACCGGGCCAGCGGGTGGCGCGGGCACTGTTGGGTCAACTGGGCCACAAGGACCGCAAGGGGTATCAGGTGTCGCAGGCGCAGCTGGATCAACTGGCCCACAAGGACCGCAGGGCGTAAGTGGACCGCAGGGACCTTCGGGCACAGGAGGTTCAGGTGGAGCAACAGGATTAGGCTACAGTGGATTGACCTCTACCACGAGCGTGGCGATGGGAACAGGATCTAAATCATTTACTGTAAACCAAGCAGCAGGAACAAATGCATATATAATCGGCGATCGTGTTCGAATTGTAAGTACCTCAAGTCCCGCAAACTACATGGAAGGTGCCATAACTGCCTACGCAACTAATCTATTGACAGTCAATATCGATTATGTTGTGGGCAGTGGAACCATTGCCATCTGGGGCTTTTCGATCACTGGAGCACTTGGATCTACCGGACCTACTGGACCCGCTGGTAATACAGGACCTGCCGGAGCAGCTGGTAATGCCGGTACTAGTGGATCTGCCGGTCCCCAAGGACCTCAAGGGGTCCAAGGTAATCAGGGACCGGCAGGCCCAGCAGGCCCGCAGGGCAATACAGGTGCTACTGGGCCTCAAGGACCACAAGGACCACAAGGACCACAAGGCAATCAAGGTAATCAAGGGGTCCAGGGTAATACAGGTGCAACAGGTCCAGCAGGACCCGGTACATTAACTAGCGGAACTGCTAATAATGTAGCATACTATAGCGCGGCTCAAACATTAACCGGATCATCTAAGTTAACCTGGGATGGAACACAACTATCAGTTAACGGATTGATTGTTGGTAAAACTAATACCGGCGGAGATTATTCTGCATCCAATGACACAGGTTCAATGAGTGTACGGGGAGATCAAAATAATGCTGCGATAATTTCATTCCATCGTCCGGGCAATTATGGGATCAACATGGGTCTTGATACCGATAATGTTTTCAAAATTGGTGGATTCAGCGCCGGTACTACATATGTAGGGGTAAAAGATGGTAACTTATTAACAACTGGTAGAGCTGCAATTGGTGCCACAGCCGTTGAAAACAATGCTAGATTAGTAGTTCAAAACTCTACTGACCAGAATGTTGCTTGGTTTAAAAATTATAGTGGAACAAGAGCAGCACCAATAGAAAATGCAGATTGGCCATGGCCTGTTTTAGCCTTAAGTGCCTATGGTGATTACTACCGGCAAACAATGCTGTCATTTACCTTGCCAAATGATGCCAAAGGAGCCGACGGCGGAGTTGGTAACGCCAGTATATGGCACACAGACGATAGTGTTTGGAATTTTAGACTTAATGGTGTTACTGCCAGTGGGTGGGATAACAACGGTAATACTACTCCAAGAACTGTATCAAATTCCGATGTGGGTCTTGAACTTTTAGGCCCGGGTAATTTGCGTATTGGTACTTCCGCTGCTAAAAATATATATTTTAGGACTAACGGCACAGATAGGGCCTATATTGACTCCAGTGGTAATATGAACATAACAAACTCATTAACTGTAACAAGCGGTAACACCACAGGAGGCGGCCTCATTTTAGGCGACGATGGAGATATTGTTGACTTAAATGATGGATACGCTTCGATGCGATTTAGCAACGGTGTTAGAGTTTATTCGGCCAAATCTGGTGGATCAACAGCTATTTCATTACTCAGCAATGGATCGATTGAAATGGTCGGTAATATGGTAATTAATAATAGCTCACCGACTATATATCTACAGGATACAGATCATAGATCGGCGATGATACATTGTAATGGCAATACATTTTATATATTAAGAGGTAGTGGAAATAACTCTTTATCATGGGCAACAGTCGGGAACCAGTGGCCGATGCAGATTAATTTAGAAAACAACGATGCAACCTTTGGTGCCAATGTTACAGCATATTCCGATAGAAAGATTAAGAAAAATATTGTTACCATTGATAATGCGTTGGAAAAAACTTTAAAATTGCGTGGTGTTTATTTCAATAGAATATCAGATCCAGATGATGATCTTCGTGACTGCATTGGAGTTATCGCACAGGAAATACAACAAGTATTACCGGAAGTTGTAATTTCAAACATAAATCCAGAAACAAAAGAAGATATATTATCTGTTGATTATGGTAAAATAACATCATTGTTAATTGAAGCAATTAAAGAACAAAATGCTATCATTGAACAACAACAAAAACAAATAGATCAGATCAATGTAGAATTATTGGCATTGAAGTAGTCGAAGAATTAGAAAATAAAGTCAAAGAACTCGAAAAAAGAGTGTCATAAAAACTGAACAATAAATACAACGAAATATAATAACAGGAGTGCTAAATTGTCAATCACAACCCCTTTAATCAACGGAATCGACGCAAGTTATCCTGTGGCTGGAAAAAATAACGACAGTGAAGGATTCCGTTCAAATTTCAACTTGATAAAAACAGCCATGCTGGCCATTGACAGTACTCTTACCACAATGGTTGCCAGAGTAGGGTCTCTTAGCGCCACAACCGTTAATGTTAATGCTCCGTTGGTAACAGGGACACATGTAATCGCAGTAGAAGACATTACCGTAGGCGGAACAAATGTTATCAGTACCGGCGATAATTTTACTACCATAATTACTGCTAACGGTCAAAGCGGGGCAATATCTATGGTTCCTGCTGCATTTACTGTACAGACCACAGGTGCCCTGACCGATAGTCCCGGCGATAGTTGGGCCAATAGATTTGGAGTCACTGATGCTTCAAATATCTCAGTCGGCGCCACATACAAATTAAGCACATTTCATGCCGGTGTTACATACACCGTGGCAAGCGTCGATGTTGGAAATAATATCATCACTGCTGCTACTACTGCTACTGTTCCGTTATTTACAGTTGGAGATTCCGTCACATTCACAAATCCGTTTTTTGGAGGAATGGCTCAAGGAGCAAGTCAAACAGATCTTGCCATTGTGAACAGTTCACTTACAAATACTGTGGCATCAATGACAGGTGATACCTTTGCCAATGTCTATGCCAATGGTTCCAGATACAACTCATATGGCAAAAGAACTGTGTCTAGTAGTGCTCCAAGCGGCGGCAATAATGGAGACATCTGGTATCAGGTATCATAATGGCCCTACATGTAAAAGATTCTGGTGCTTGGAAACAGGTCAATGTGGCCTATATAAAAGATGGCGGACAATGGAAACAGTGTAACGATGTCTATATAAAAGATAACAATACTTGGAAATCTGCATTTTATGTTCCTGGTGCTGCTAACTTTATTGCCAACTCCGGAGCACGTAATAATTCTACTTCCCCCGGATCAACATATTCAACCGCATATACCTGGACCGTACCAATAGGAGTACATACCATTTATGTCAAAGGTGTCGGCGGTGGCGGTAACAGCGGAGCATATCACGATGGTGGATATGGAGAACATGCTCGTCTAGGCGGACCCGGGGGCGGTATAACCGGAGTGACTATTCCTGTCACGCCCGGGGATGTCATTAGTGGTACAGCCGGAGGCGGTGGCGGAGCCGGATATTATAATGGAACAGATAATTGGGGATACGGAGGCGCCGGCGCACCTACCACATTTTATTACAAAGGCACATTGATATTCACAGCCAATGCCGGCGGCGGGCCAGGATCGGCAGGCAGCGGAACACTAAATGTAGGAACCTACGGTGGAACAGTAGTGTCCGGAACAGCCCCTAGTAATACCTTTAATACCAGTGATGGTAGCAATGTTGGAAGTCCATATAACCCCTGGGTATATGTCGATGTCGGAGCAGCAGGAACCAGTACAGCAGATATAGGGTCGCAGTCCGTTGCTCCTGATAGCGGCATGACAAATTATACTCGACTGGGATTAGGACAATTTCCAGGTTGGGTTCGTATCACTTGGTAATCACAATGTTTCACCCTTTATTAGAAAATGTCAGTAAATTGAAAGATCAAGATCTTGAAAACAAGATCATGGATCTCACCAACAAATACCATATTGCCATGAGATTAGGACAAGGCGGAATCGCGCAACAGATCGTGATAACTTTAGAAGCCTATAGAAGTGAACAACAAACACGTCAAGCTGAATCTATTAAAGAAATGGATAAACGACAGAAAAAGCAAGGTCTCTCCGATCTTATAAATGTCGATTAACATGCATCAATTTAATTGGCCTATTTCTTTTGCCTGTACACTGATTACAGATAATGCTGTGTTACCTAACACATACATGATCAATATCAGTATAGAACCTATAGAAAATCCTCAAAATGTAGTTCCAGTTGGTTTTAAAAAGATAAGACATTTTACAGAAAATTATCTCCATAATAGTGTATTCATCAATGCCGATCATCCCCTGACAGAATCATTGGTTTCACTAGATACAAATTTGGTAATATTTCCAGCAGAACCATATGACTACTTTGTAGGTGGAATACTGTGTAAAAAATTACGAGCAATATCTGCCAAATACTTTGACATTGAATTTATAACCATTGACAGCGCCATAGGAGATCATATACAATATTGTATCGACGATCCAGAAGAATGTGGATTAGATCTCAAAGGTGACTATTGGTGGAATATGGATTCTGTAAGTACAGGTATTGATAACAGCACAGAATGGAGCGATTTAAATATCGACGACGGCCCACGATTTGAACCTCGAATCATCAAGGGCGGAAAGAGTGAAAACTAATCAATACGGACAAATACAAATATCCGAGCAAGAGGCGTTTGAAGTCTTATACTTGCAACGGATCGATACATTGGAAAATGTGTTTCTTGATACCGATACTGTAATTAATCAATATAATAGTGCGTGTGATCTAAATGCCGATCGTGTACCAAGACTGGAGCATTTACCAAATTTAGACATATCGGTACAGCAGTTTGATAGAAATTTACAAGATAACTGGTTCATGCCCGAAAGTTATCGGACATTTGATATAGGGGAATACTTGTTTTCTCTATGTAAAAATGATATAGAAATTAACAGAGTATCAGAAGAGTTGAAACTATTTGTTCAATATGACATGATTACCTTACTGTGTTATCTTAAATACTTGGTAGACACCATGAGAGAAAATAACATTGTATGGGGAGTAGGGCGCGGTAGTAGTGTAGCCAGTTACTGCTTATACTTGTTAGGTGTACACAAAATTGATTCAATAAAATTCTCATTAGATATAAGAGAATTTTTAAAATAGGAGAAAAAAATGACATATAAAACTATGCAAGGCAGAGAAATCGATATGGATAAACTTGCCATGAAAAATGAATTGGTTCCAGCAGTGGGCAATATGAAGGTCAACGCTCGCGGAGACCAAATTGGAGACGGCGGGAAAATCGTCAAGAAACGCGAAGATATCGTTGCTGAATATTACGAAACAAATCCCAAGGCCAAACGTTCTAGTATCCCTCAAACCATTCCTGAACCAAAATCCGATACTGTGGCAGAATCCAAGACGGTTGTAGAAAAACCAAAAAAACAAACCCCAGAGGAATAAATGAAACCAGTAACAGGAAAAATAATTCCACTATATGACAAGATACTTGTCACTGATATGGAATTTGGAATGGAGAAAACAGCCAGCGGTATATACTTTCTGTCTGATGATGGTAAAAGTGCTGGCATTCATCCACGCTGGGCTCGTGTATGGGCAATTGGACCAGATCAACAAGATGTCAAGGTAGGCGAATGGGTCTGCGTTGAACACGGTAGATGGACCAGAGGTATTGAATACAGAAACGATGCAGGAGAAGATATCACTATCCGTATGGTGGATAATAATGCTATCATGATGTCAGCTGATGAAAAACCCTATGATGTTGATCGTCGAGAAGCAGTTGGTGCTGGATCTAACTTCAACTTCAATATACCGGGCATGTGATTGCCAATACATTGAACAAAGGGCTTGACAGGCCCTTTTTTTACGACTATAATATATTATGAAGACACGCGAACAAATTATTACCGGTATGTGCATGACTTACAGGCACGACTACGGACTGGACAAACATCCCGACGATGCCGATTTCGTAGCAGGCATGACAGGCTCTCAACGCAAAGCATTATGGAATCAAATGGCTCAAATATTTGATAACGATATTTGGCCGCATATGATATTTCGACACGGGGATGATTGGAAATGATTTTCAACAAAGTAAAACAACTAAAACAAGATGGCCTGAAGATTGGTATTACTTTTAGTACCTTCGATCTGCTTCACGCTGGACACATTGCCATGCTAGCCGAAGCTAAGAACCATTGCGATTATTTGATCGCAGCACTACAAACCGATCCTACAATAGATCGCCCAGATAGTAAAAATCCCCCAGTACAAAGTATCGTAGAACGACAGATACAACTCAGCACCAATCGTAACGTGGACGAAGTAGTTGTATATCAGACTGAAAAAGACCTCGAAGACCTCTTGCTTATCTTGCCTGTAGATGTTAGAATATTAGGTATAGAGTATGCGGACAAAGAATTTACAGGTAAAGAAATCTGTAAGAAGCGTGGAATTGAAATCGTCTACAATGGGCGTGATCATTCCTTTAGTAGTAGCAGTCTACGCAAACGTGTAGCAGAAGCAGAAAGGAACAAGAAATGAAAGAATTTACAGTCAAAGAGGATGCCGCATTTAGACTCCGAGTTAAGTCATGGAAATGTCTTACACCAAATAATCTTAATGCCGTTGAATTTATTCAAGAATGTATGAAGGATGGTGCGGTTAACTTTGCATCAACATATCAGTTTTTCATGACCGACGAAGATATGAAAACCCTAGCACAAGGACTAACAGCATGAACTGGTTAAAACGACGACTACGGGTTTGGGCATTTAGTTCTGATGAAAATGAAAAGAAAACATCGAGAGGACTTGTGGTATCTGCAGATAGTGAAACACTTAGTTCAGAACCCATGCGGTTGAGTATCTATCGTGCCAACGGTGGTACCATTGTCGAGACTCGTACATATGACCGTCAGAAAGATCGCAGTCAAAATCAACTACATATTGTAGGCAATGACGAAGATCTTGGTCGCAGTCTAAGCAAAATCATTACCATGGAGACATTGCGTGGATAACTTTGAAGTACAACCCAAAGACACAAGTCGCGGACATTTTTATGTCAGTATCGTAAAGAGTTTTGTGAGGATATTTGCCGGTATTGCCCTAATCAATGGCAATGTTCCCATCGCCGGATTGAGTCTTATAGCAGCTGAACTATTAGGCATTATCGAGGAGTTGGTATAAAATGTATGATAAAGAAGCAGTGATAAAGCGTATGAACGAACTGATGGAACCAATTGATCGTCAGATCATGATGAGTGACAACAGACAAGAATTATTAATGTTGGCATGTGCTATGCAACAACGAACAAGAGAGATATATGATGCTGAACTTGGCATCGAAGGTAGGAAACAAATGTTCAAGGACTATGTATGATTGAATTGTGGGTTGAGAAATATCGTCCAAAAACTGTCAGCGACTATGTATTCAGAGATGACGCACAGCGTAGACAAGTTAACTCTTGGATCAAGGATGGTAGCATCCCTCATCTATTGTTGAGCGGTGCGGCTGGCATTGGCAAGACCACATTGGCTCGAGTCCTATGCCATGAACTCAACATCGAAGAATATGATGTATTGGAGATCAATGCGTCGCGTGATAATAATGTAGAAACAGTAAGAGACAAAATCATCAACTTTGTTCAGATGATTCCGTTTGGTCCTTTTAAGGTGGTACTATTAGATGAAGCAGATTATCTCACTCCTAACGCACAGGCCATACTTCGCGGAGTCATGGAAACCTATAGCAATCATAGTAGATTTATTCTTACTTGCAATTATCCTAATAGGATTATTCCTGCCCTTCATAGTAGATGTCAAGGGTTCCACATTGAACGTACTGATCTTACTGAGTATACTGCTCGCGTGGCTACTATTCTTGTGGAGGAGGCTGTAGACTTTGACCTCGATGTATTAGACACATATGTCAAAGTAGCATATCCAGATTTGCGTAAGTGTATCAACATGGTACAGCAAAATGTCAGCGACAGTCGACTACAAACTCCCACAGCAGGTGAAGAAGGTATTAGCGACTACAAGATTGAAATGGTTGAGTTGTTCAAGAAGGGAAAGATCAAAGAGGCACGTACATTGCTGTGCGGGCGCGCTCGTCCCGAAGAAATAGGTGACATCTTTAGATGGATGTATGACAACTTGGATTTATTTGGTAAGTCCGAAGAACAAAAAGATTCAGCATTGTTGATTATCAAACAGGGATTAGTTGATCATACTATTATAGCCGATCCTGAAATTAATTTGTCAGCCACTCTTACCAAATTGGCTAGGTTACAATAAAAACCGCACAGTCGATGCAGGTCGAAACTGTGCGGTTGGCTCTTTTTGTTAAGTTAAGTTAAGTTAAGTGCAGATCTTTATTCAGTCTCCTTATATATAGATAAAACTTCACGTACTACAGGATGTCTTTCTACATCCTGTGTCTCAAACCTGGCCATAGCAATCATTCGGTAATCACCTCCTTCTCCGAATAGAGAGCAAAATTCTAGTAAACCGTTTTCACGAGGACGGTCGGCTTGGTTTAAATCTCCTGTTACTACCATACGACTATTATCGCCTAGTCTAGTCAATAGCATTTTCATTTGGCTAGGTGTGGCATTTTGCATTTCGTCTGCGATAACGAAAGCATTCTTAAATGTTCTACCTCTCATGTATGCCAATGGTGATATTTCAATAGCACCATCTTCTAACATTTCTGCTATTTCCTTTGGATGATAGTAATCTTCAAAAACATCCATTATGGGTCTTGTCCAGGGCTCCATCTTTTGATTTAGTGTTCCTGGTAAAAATCCATGATCTTCATCTACACTTACAGCTGGCCTTGTGATAATAATTTTCTTAATCACCCCCTCTTTATATAGTTTAATGGCCATTTGTACACCCAACATAGTTTTACCCGTGCCTGCTGGGCCGATGGCAAAAACAATGTATTTTTTGGGATTTTTTAACAATTCTAGATACTTTTCTTGCGATAAATTACGCGGAACGATTAGAACTTGTTGCTTTTTTTTCAAATAAGGCTTGATGGGTATCAAGTTATTTGTATCAGTGCTAAATCGAGGATCTCGACTAGCGGTCTGATTTCTTTCTGTTCTTCTAGCTTTGGGCAATTTTTACCTCCTTGGTGAAGATCGACCTGCACAGATATTTACAAATTATCTATAAAAAGGTTCCAAAACGATATCAAATTGAACCATAACCCAAGAACATACTCAAGCATAAATAATAACATAAAGAGAACCACTATGCATGACATTATTGACGTAATCAAAAACATACAAACACTCAGTGAAAATAATGATGCGTTCCGTGTCTTGAAAGACTTTGAACGTGTATTGGACGAGTTAGACATCTATGTTTTTAAAAACTGGGAGGACGGCGAACTAGTATCGGGCCCCGATGTTGATCGTTATAGTGTTCGCTGTGCTTTTATGTGGACTCATGAAGAGATGCCAGATCCTGAAGGCGCCAAAAGACTTTATGACTATGGGTGTCAAGTGGTTTATAAAAAAGAACATATACTGATTCCTAGAAAAATCAAAGACCCTGGCGACTATCGCCCAGGTACCAAGAAAGGCAAGATCGATGCTCATCCAATTTGGATTGTGGAAATCACCATGCCTAAGAAATTGATGCAAGATGTCTATATTGGAAAAGAAAATCAAGAACACAATCGTATGGCAGAATTCATGCGTTATAAAAATGATACCACAGTAGAATCGGGCGAAGTAGCACAGGAGGCTCCAGATGAAGAACCAGCAAAAATATAATTTATCCGAAGGACTTAGATCCGGAGATCTCAAAGAACTGGTAAGCGATCTCTTTACAGTAGATCAATACCGCAGCAAAATGGGCGAGGATAGAGATATCGTTGTATTGGGATTCAGCGTTCGAGAGAAAAATCCAGCGGTTGATCTAATGGAATTTATCGAAAAAGGGTATGCTTACATTCTAGATGCCGATATGAGCACAGGCGAAGAATCAGATGGAAAATATCAAGTTTTTGTAGAAATGGAAAGAACTAAAGAACTTCCTTCACAATTGAAACATCTATTAGATGGTATCGGACAATTAACAGGCAATAGAGATTGGCGTTTTAGATATCAAAAGGCCAATTCCAGTTTGCCATTCAATGAAGAAACTGTGATGGAAAATATTCCATTGAGCCAAGAAGATTACGATTCTAAAATCACAGAAATTAAAACATCCGATCTTAAAGGATTCTTTAATCAAGGAACAGTAGAGTTAACACTCGAATCCAATAGTATGATTAGATTTAACAAGGTCTATTCAGGGGAAATATCTGCTAAATTCATTGCCATCGGTGACTACGAAGATGTTAAAAATATAGTACCGGGCGCAATATCATTAGATGAAAGCAGTCAAACACAAGTACTGTTTTTAAATAAATTCTTAGGCAACTACGAGATCAACAAGATTGGTAATAAATTCTTGATCAAGAATGGCAACCAAGCAGTGGTATTAGAAAAAGATAGGTGGTAACATGTGGTTAATGAATTTCATGCCCGATTGGATATTCCATGCTATACTGTTAGCAGGTTCATTAGGACTAATATCTAGTTTTATATTAAATTTTATTCCTGCCTTCAAACTCTATCATTTACCACTACAGGTCGTCTCTGTATTGCTAATTGGGTTAGGTATTTGGTTCGAGGGTGCCATGAGCAATCAAGCAGAATGGGAAGCTAAGGTAAAAGATCTTGAAGTCAAGGTAGCAGAAGCACAGGCACAAAGCCAAGAAACAAATGTCAAAATCGTAACTAAAACAGTTAAACAAATTGAAATAGTTCGAGAGCGAGGACAGGACATTGTCACATACGTGGATAAAGAAGTTGTCAAAGATAGAGAGGTTGTCAAGTTCGTAGAGAATTGCCCTATACCCGAAATCATTATCAGCACACATAATGCAGCAGCATTGAATAAAATCATCGAGGAGAAGAAATGAACTTGATTAAATTATTCGTATTAGTAATCTTTATCATACTGGCATTTTTAGTGACAGGATGTAGCACTACAGTTCCTGTGACTCAAAGATTTCCGGATGCTCCTGTATTGATATTAGAAAAATGTCCGCCGCTAAAAACAATCGAAGGTGAAAAAGTTTCTATTACTGATCTTATTAAAACTGTGACCCAAAACTATACCACATATTACGAGTGTGCAGAAAAGAATAATGCTTGGGTAGAATGGTATCAATCACAGAAACCCATATTTGAGAAAGCAGGAAAATAAATATGGAAGAAAGTCAGGCGGTATTAACAGAGATATTTAATAAGTCAAAAGATACGGCTGTTAAAGGTGCTGCTGAGGCTGCTATACAATATACTAATGCCTTTAACAATAGTGTTATAGATAAAGTCGAATACACAAAACTCATGTCTTTTATTGTAGATACCAATAACGTAAACAGAAATATAAAAAATCTTAAAGTAATGGACGAAATGAACAACTCCATTTTGAAACTTATAGATATTTCTCAAAATAAATAAATTAAAAGGTAATCACATGTCAAATTTTATTTTAATCAAAGAGCAACTGGCAAAAATCATACCAGGTAATCCGCACATTGATCATTGGTATGGTGCTCTAGAACAAGCATTGCCAGATTACGATATCAATACGCCTCACCGCGTAGCAGCATTCCTTGCTCAATGTGCTCACGAGTCGGGCGGATTCACTGCCATCAAAGAAAACTTAAATTATCGTGCTGCTACATTAAGAAAAGTATTTCCTAAATACTTTACTGACGCAGCAGCTGAAGCATATGCCGGCAAACAAGAAATGATTGCCAATCGTGTGTATGGCAACAGAATGGGAAATGGTCCAGAAGAATCAGGTGACGGGTATCGTTATTGTGGACGCGGCTTGATCCAACTTACAGGTAAACAAAATTATCAAAATTTTGCCGATAGTTTACAAATGGCAGTAGAAGATGTTCCTGAGTATCTTGCCACATTCGAAGGTGCTGTACAAAGTGCCTGCTGGTTCTGGGAAAGCAACAACCTAAATCAATTTGCCGATACAGGCGATATCCTAACAATGACCAAACGCATCAACGGTGGTACTATTGGATTAGAAGATCGTATCAAACACTACGAACACGCACTACATGTATTAGGAGCATAACATGTCAACACAAGAACATGATATTGAAGCATTAGTTAAAGATGTAAAAGAACTAAGAGAAACTCAGATGGCTGCCGCCAGCAAAGGCGGCCTGGTTGAAAAGATAACCTTTGCAGGCATACCCATCATGTTTTCATGCATAGTGTATCTCATGACGGCATTGAGTGCAGCCAGTCATGATCTTACTGTGCTACAAAGCAAAATCAATGTGGTAGTGAGTGCTGAG
>Ga0304728_1000668_pt1 | contig 28077 bp, 28 predicted proteins | sample C_130625_MF_Meta_FD_190476 | JGI IMG/M metagenome (GOLD analysis project Ga0304728, IMG submission 190476) | Freshwater microbial communities from Lake Croche, Canada to study carbon cycling - C_130625_MF_MetaG (v2) (version 2) | ecosystem: Environmental > Aquatic > Freshwater > Lake | place... | reverse complement strand
AGAGGGCATTCCGTACACCTTTTGGGTAAAGTGTTCGGTGTTCAAAAATTTCATGGAATTGTAGGGACGATTTTGTTTGATTATTGTTTTCAAATATTCGTTTGTTATGCCGCTCAATGCCAAAACGACTACAAAAATTATGAGATCCACAGGTTGGGTATAAATCATAGAGCACACGATGATCGCCACCAACAGTTCACTAAAATAACCAATAGCATAAAGCAGGTCTCTTATTTTTCCCGCAAATTTGTATACAATATTTCCCATATACATATACGGTTATTTTTTGTAAAATTGATTTAAAAATAATTGGCGAATGTAATATAGACATGTCGGCATACGATTATACGATGGAAGAGTTTTTGGAAAGCGTTGTGTATAAGATGCCGAAAGGCAGTGAGTTTGCGGTGTTGAAGTTGGTAATTGACCGCGACCATCCAGGAATGACGGAAGAAATGATTAAGCTGTATAAATTTCATATTACCAATCACAATACCGAAATGATCTCCAACGAGTATCCAAATTCTGGTTTCGACCTTATGCTGTTGGAGGATGCGAAGTTCACGGTGCCTTTTACAACGGTACTCGTTGATTTGGGTGTTAAAATGGAAATGTATCATCGTAGTCCTGCATTGGGGAGATACGATTCGACCGCTTTTCATATGTTGCCGCGTTCGAGTCTGTCCAAGACACCGCTCATGCAATCCAATCATGTCGGGGTCATTGATTCCGGATACCGCGGTAATTTGAAGGTGCCTCTGAGATTCCTTCCCGAACCAGGAATTGGGACTTACACTGTCGAAGTGAAGTCGCGGCTCGTGCAGGTATGCCATCCATCTCTTTGCCCGATTTATGTGGTGTTAATGGAAGAGAACGATCTGTCCAGTTCTTCGCGCGGTTCCGGCGGATTTGGCTCCACGGGTCGCTAGACCGCATGTGTTTTGCTATTTTCCTTGATCATGTGATCATACACCATCAAAATAAGTTGTTCGTTCACCGATAATTTTTGAAAAACTAAACACTTGTCCCATTTAATTTGAAAAACATTTTTAAAATATCCCAGACACTGAATGTTGGTACCATTGTCTGTAAAAATAATGTCCGACACCAAACAGCCATTGGTGAGTTTATAATCTCCCTCTTTTTTTATCCACCGGATATGTTTGCCTTTGTGTAGTTCATAAATATTTTGGACATGGCGGTAATCGGTAAGTTTATCACAAATTTCTTTTTTATGTGTTCTGGGCAGTGGCAAAGTATTGAGTGCAACCAGTTTTTCTTCCAAGAGGTCGTCGAGTGTTTTGTTTTCCAAATAACTGTTTTTTTCTACCGACTGCATCAGTTCCTCTATATCCAGTGTCGCAAGTAGGGAGCTGTCCTTTCTAACATTTTCAAAAACAGCATTAATATAGTCAGCGTCGATGGTTTCAGACATGTATAATATATAAGGTAATAATTAAATTATTATTTAAAAATAATTTAATCAATTAAAATAATGTTGTATGGAGAAATATAAAATCAAAAGTGTAATTGGAAAGGGGAAATTCGGCAAGGTTTATTTGGGTGAAAATAAACAGAACCGCGATTTGGTCGCTATTAAAACGGAGGCAATTCATCAACAGTATCGTTCTATTAAACACGAGGTCAAAATGATGAATTATCTTTTTCGTAATAAATTTGAAAGGTTGCCCATGATCTACTGGTACGGCAACTACCAAAATTTGGTGTGCTTAGTTATGACCTATTATGAGTCTTCTTTGGCAAACTATTTGGAGACACACACCTCTGCGCCCCGCACCCCTTGCTTCAAAAATCGTGTCATGTTGCAGTGTATTGATATATTTGAGTACATACATAAGCGTCTCGTTCTCCATCGAGACATCAAACCCACCAACTTCATGATCAAGGACGGAGACATCCATTTGATTGATTTTGGTCTGGCGACCTTTTATGTTGACGAAGATGGAGAACATAAACCGAATGATTTTCAAACGACCATCATCGGCACACCGAAATATGTGAGTTATTACAATCACGCAGGGTATACCATCTCGAGAAGAGATGAAATGATTTCGCTCGGTTACATGTACATGGCTTTTTTTGGTGTTCTTCCTTGGCAAAATATAAGTATTCAGGTTGAAGATCAAGGCAGAACCATGATTGACATTTTGCATCCGATCAATGTTTACCGGAAAAAGGGGAAGTCTTTGGAGAACCTCTTCAACAATGTCAAAGAACCCGAATATCCTCCACATGTGTGTTTAATTGTCACCAATTATATGAAATATTGTTACTCGTTGGATTACGAAGAGGAACCAAATTATTACGCAATTAAACAGATTTTCATCCTCTAGTGAAGGGTTTTGTTGACAAAAAGTCTTTTTCCCAGTAAATCGATTGTTCCTCTCAGTTCATCCACTGCGTGCTGCAAATAATTCAGTCTCATCTTAGTTTCGTATTGTGCCCACATTAAATCGGAATAATAACTTGATCCGATTTTATTAAAATCGTAATTCATTTGAATATCTGCTTCATAATCTCCACCTGTAAAACTTTTGAAATGACCATCGAAATATTCGTTAATCTCGGCATCTACTCGTGCCTGCTCCTGTTTTCTTTCGGGGGTGGTTCCTACTTTATCGTTCGGATCGTCTTGACTAAAAAAAGTAGCGGGAGCCAGATGACGACCTCGGTATCCTTCCTTGGCAAAGCGATAATTGATTTGTATAATATTGAAAAACAGCAGTAATAAAAAAATAGCTAAACATATGATTCCGACCATAATGGATTGTTGAAATATTTGTGTGCTCTTACTCATCATCCTGCTATACACTAAATATATATTTTATAAAATAATATAAAAGATATTGCATACATATATTATAAATCGGAACACGGTTCATACTATGTCTGATACACCCGTTATTTCCTCTCGTCTTTCTGGTCGCGTTAAGTGGTTCAACAACAAGTCCGGCTTTGGTTTCATCACGGTATGTGAGGGTGACCAGAAGGACAAGGATATCTTTGTTCATTATTCCTCGATTCGCGCCGAGTCTTCTCAGTACAAGTACCTGGTTCAGGGCGAGTATGTTGAGTTTGATCTGGTGAAGTCGGAGAACGAGAACCACGAGTATCACGCTTCGGATATCTCTGGTATCAAGGGTGGTATTCTGATGTGCGAGACGCATCGTCAGAACAACACGGTCCCTATGCGTTCGTCCTACGGTTATGGCTCTCGCCCTTTGCCGCGCCGTGAGGTTTCCACCTCCGAGCCGGCTGCCGAGGATGGTGAGGGTTACCAACAGGTTCGTCGTCGCACTCGCCGCCCCGCACCAAAGGCATAACTTCTCATATCTTGGAGCGTTGGATACCGCGCGGGGTCACACTGCCGAGGAGAAAATATAAACTATTCAAATTATATAAACACATAATTTGTATACGAATAATGCCTCGACCCAAAATGTACTGCATATGCAGATGCGAACAATTAACATTCACATGCTTCTGTTATGATTGCAAAATGAAGGTTACCACCACAAACTATGTGTACGATTGTCCAAACCCAAGTTGCGGTAATTGGGTAAGAACAGAATATATTTGTAGTGAATGCAATCGGTCGGTCATGATATATGATGCCATGTACCGCTATTGGTTCATTGATAATGCAACGAAAATACCCAGTATTTTTGATAGGAGGGAAGGAGATGAAAGTGCAGAAAAGGAAGAAAATGCGCAGATGCAACAGGAGGATAAACCTGCGGTCGCCATTTGCTCGCAAAAAGGGCCGCCTCGAGCAGCAGCTGCGGACGCTACATTTGGATAATATTTATTCGAAAAATACATCTCCTGACAATGTATAAGGAGATGCATTTTCTCACCAAGGAGAACTTTCTCCGTATATTTAGAAAAAATACCCCATCTTTTGAAGATTTTGTGAATAAAGCCCAGGTTCGCACGAGCAATGGCAAATTAAAACCACTTTTGGAACACATGAAATCTTCCAATATTTCGCGCAAATCGGTTCGCCAACTCTACCAGAATGTGGTAAATCGCGAAGAGTATCTGGGCCGTTTTTATGACACCTCGCTCGAACCCGTGCTACCTCTCACCATTACCGAAAAACCGATGCCATCGGCCGCTTTAAACAACAACGCCGAAGTGAAATACAAAAATACCATTCGCAACATGTACTACAGGGAAATTCTGCGAGATACTCAGTCGGGTTTCGACAATGTTTCCAATTATTGGTCCGTCATTGAAGACCTATATTTGCACGATATTATTGACTACAAGCTCTTGACGCCCAGTGCCGTTCATTATACTGCGGAGGGACGATTGGGCAGTGTGTTTTCGTCTTTTTATTTTCGTGCCTCGATCATGAATCCTTACATCGTCTATTCCATAAATAAACGCATCTTGAAGGGTACCAAGATTTTTACACCGACACTCGGTTGGTCTTCCTACTCTTATGGATTTTTGGAATCAGGCGTCGAAGAATATGTGGGGAACGATGTGATTCCTTCGGTGTGTAAAAAAACCGGCGAATTCGTCCATAAATTTTATCCCGACATATCTTTTGAGGTCACTTGCTCACCTTCCGAAGATTTGGCGAAAAAACCGGGATTCATGAAAAAATACGGCGGCCATTTTGACACGGTGTTTTTTAGTCCCCCGTATTATCGTTTGGAGCTTTATGCCGGTAAAATGCAGAGCACCCATCGTTACAAAACCTACGAGGCCTGGTTGGAAGGATACTGGCGCAAAACCGTGCAGCTCTGTTACGATGTTCTCCAAAAAGAGGGTAAAATGTGTTATATTATTAGTGACTATGGATCTGAAAACAAAGAAGTGACTTTGGTCTCGGACATGAACCGCATTACCCAAGAGGTGGGATTCAAAAAGGTGAAAATCTACAAGATGTTCAACAAATCTGTCACCGTCAACAAGCAGGAGGACAACAGTGAAAGTATTTGTGTCTTTGTGAAAAATTGATAATTTTTGTGAAATATTCTCGTATTGCACAAAACAAATCCTGTCATTATGGAAACCTCCGTATCAATCTACCTCAGTAATGTTCATCCCTATGCCACGGAAAATGATATTTTGACAGCACTAAAATCCTACGGCAACGGCGATGAGTGCATCATGTTTCGAAATCTACAAAACGGCACATGTAGTGTTCTGAAATTCAATTTTGACAACGACGAAGCCATTGATAATCTTATTGTTCTACATGCGGGTGTCATATTGATGCTTGAATATACATATACTTCAATTAACGAGGTTTACGGAGGTATTCCCAGAAAGGCCAAAGCCACCATGTTTGTACAGTTAATTCGTAGCAGAACGGTGACCGAAAAATCGTCTATTCAACTCTTGACCGAAATCAACCAAGAAATAAAACAGGCCAAAGCCTTGGAAGAGCGACTGGCCGAAGCCATTTTCGCCTTTGAAGACTAGTTCAATTTGTCAATAATATCCATCAGTTTAAAGGTTGCTCGGCTCGTCATACTCTTGTATTTAGAAGCATCCTTTTTTCTCAATTTGGAAAGCTCATGAATATTGGGAATGATCTTTTCTAACCAAAATTCCGCATTGGTTAGGACAGCCTCACTCTGGGTAATCAAAATAAACAGATTCTCCACAATCTCCTCCAATTCGTTCGTACGACCTTCTTCTTCGGCATATTTAAATACCAGGTCTTCCAAATACATGATAATGTCCAAAATGTCCGTTTCTGACAGAATATTTTTCTTCACCAAGTTAACAATGAATGTTGTAATCGCCTTACGCACATCATTCTTCTTGGTATACTCACAATATCCGTCATAATCCTTATTCGGATCCACAAAATTAATATCGTTAATTGACACCTTGTAATTGTTCAACAGATCGCCCAATTGATCTTTAAATACGGTATCGAATTTTGCAATCAAATTGTTGTATAAATCCGCGTACAATTCCGAATAAAATTTATTGGACACCGCCGTATCAAATATGATCTTGGCGATTTTATTGATATCTTGAACTTTGTCCTGGGTTTCCTCCAAGATTTTTTCGATATTTTGGATTATCTGTTCCTGTTGAGTTTCCATATTCTTATTCGACAGTTTATTCAGAGAAATACGGATATCTGTCAACAATTTTTCGGTGCCTTCCTTTACCACCTTGGTAGTCACCTTGAATGTCTTCCCCGAATTCCAGTCGTTGATATCTTCAATAGATATGATCGGTTTCTTTTCGTGCTTTATAAATCTGCTCTTTTTTTCGATATATCTACTGAAAGGCACCGTCTCAAATGGTCTTTTGGTATTTTTTTCGTTATTTTCGACAACAGGGGTCGACTGATTCACAATCCTTTCTAGTTCCTGTATTGTTTCCAAGACATCCGTAGGAAGTGGAAACGGAACACCGCGAAATAAAATATCTTGGTATTCATCCAACGAATAAGCCATTGGTTCGTACAGCATAGTTCTCCTTTATACTAATATATTTATATGTTTCATTTTTATATTGTTTTATTTCTTTTGTATTCGATTCCAATATCGGAGAAACTTGCGCGTGTAATACTCGTTTATATTTTATAAATTCAACATATAAATGATTTTAGAACATTTCCAATTGGTCATTGAAAAAATAACCGGGCAAAGTCCACCATTTCGCAACGAAAAATCGGAGGAAGAAATTCCCCAAAAAATATATCACGGGTTCGAATTACCGATCCATTATACACCCGCAGAATATCTTCATAAATTATCACCGATTGTCAGCTCGGATTTGGAATTGATTCCTTATCAAAAGAATCATGACGACAATGGTCAGATTCCTTGTTCTCAATCTTCTTCGGTGTGTATGTACGAATATTTACTCAAACCCAAACACGATTTCGCCTTCAACATGATATCAGAGTGGAATCAACAGTACACTACCTACACCCCCTTTTTAAAAGACAGTCAGGCGATGATTAAAAATACACCCGAATATCTCAATACGCTCGATAGAATGACCGTAAATCCGTATAAATTTGACCAAGAGAAATGTGATAAAATCATGGAAATTTGGCAGGACACCAAGGAGGACCCCAGTTTTTTGGAAAAATATTGTTACATTGAATGGGACATGTTGAAATCTTTCAACGAATCCTCTTATTTTTTGCAGGTCATGACGGTTCTCAACATGACATCGCCCATCATGAGTTTCATTGTTCCCATCCTCTTTTTTGTATTCCCGTTTTTACTGCTTAAATTGCGCGGTATTCCAATTTCGTTTGGAGTTTATGTTGAAGTTCTGAAAGAAATTGCTCGACACCATTTTATAGGTAAAACCATCGGAGCTTTTCAATCCATGAGTTGGGATAAAGTTATCTATGTGTTGATCACACTCGGTCTGTACATGATGCAAATATACCAGAATATCAATACCTGTGTCCGATTTTATCGAAACATGCACCTCATTAATACTCATCTCACAGAAATGCAACATTATTTGGCATATTCTATTAATACGATGTTGGCTTTTAATCAGGTAAATGGGTCATTGCCTTCCTACCGCACTTTTACCCAAATTACCTCCCAACACTGTTTGAAACTACAGGAGCTGTACGCACAGTTGACCCTCATCAAGCCCTTTAACCCGAGTATATTCAAAATTACCGAAATTGGTTACATGTTGAAATGTTTCTATCGTCTGCATGATAATAAGGAATACGAAAAAAGCATTCGTTATTCGATTGGATTCGAGGGATTCATCAATAATATTTGCGGTATTCACGAAAATATGCACGCGAACCATGTTTCTGTCGCCAAATTCAGCGAGAATGTTTCCACGAATTTTACCCAACAATATTATCCCCCCTATGTTGAATCGAAACATGTGAAGAATGATTTTGATTTGACCAACAATGCCATCATTACCGGACCCAATGCGGCGGGTAAAACGACCATGTTGAAAACCACCACCATCAACATCATTTTCACTCAGCAATTTGGATGCGGATTTTATCAGGACTGTGTCATTCGCCCCTACACGCACATTCATTCTTATTTGAATATTCCCGATACTTCGGGTCGCGACAGTTTGTTTCAAGCCGAATCGCGTCGTTGCAAGGAGATTATCGATATCATTTGCGATACGACCGCCGATTCGCATCACTTTTGCATTTTCGACGAGCTGTATTCGGGTACGAATCCGGTGGAAGCGACCCAGGCGGCTTACGCCTTTTTACTGTATTTATCCAAACACAAACATGTTGATTTTATTTTGACGACCCACTACATTGAATTGTGCAAGAGACTGGAGAAGAAGATTAATCACCTGGATAGTAGTGGTAACGAAGTGGCCACTGTTCCAGTCCCTAGACGCGGCGTGCAAAATTATAAGATGAATATTATGAAAAATCCGGAAACGGGGGAAATCAAGTACACTTATATGTTGAAACCCGGTATTTCCAAAGTAAAGGGAGCCATTCTGATTTTACAGGAAATGAATTATCCCGAAGAGATTATCAACGAAATGCGAAAAAAGAAACCGAAATGTGGTGTAAAAGATGCTTGAATATATTTGTAATATTTTTGGAAGATTTTCCGTAAAAAATTCATTAAAATGAATAAAAAAGGGGTGAGTTATTATTTTACATACACAATCTGGTTACTATACTCGCACATCTTCCGCCGCAAAGAGATTCTGCTCCGCCGCTTCACTGTCTGCTTCCAAGACAATCCGTTCAAACTTGTCTCCAACTTCCATTGCGCTCATGTTACTCGTGCCCTTGGTGTAGCGTCCAATCAACATCGAAAGGATGTCCTTCATCGCGAAACCGTTCGCCTCCAAGCGCCGCGTCAGTTCGTCAATGTCACACTCATTGTCGTCGTACTCGTAATCTTCGTCAATGTTGATGGACGCATTGTCACTCTCATCATCTTCCTCGTCTTCTTCGTCTTCTTCGTCTTCTTCTTCGTCTTCTTCCTCTTCTTCTTCCTCTTCGGGCATCTCGATCACTTCCGTGCGGCAGTAGGGGCAGGCATTGTTGCCATGAGCGAACGAAGTGACCAGGCACTTGAGGCAGAAGGAGTGGCCACACTCGGTGGTACAGTTGTTTTTGTTTTTATCGATCATTTCGTAACAGATGCAACACTCGGTATCGGCCTTGCTTTGAGTACCCGAAGACATTTCACACGACATTTCCATGGTTTCGTCGTCTCCGCCCTGTCCACTGCTCCGGTGCTCGTCCTGGATAAATGCATCAAAGTCAAATTGGCCTCTCGACGCGAGGTTCTCCTCGTGGTCGCACCAGAGGCATCCTCCCGGCTCCATGTGGGCCAACTGGTTCTCCTCAAACCGCGGAAAGCAACCGGTGCAGCGGATCGACGACATTGTTCTCTAATTGACTGTATTGAGTGTATTCAGGTAGGGTGCAATTGGTGATAATTTTGGAAATTATAATCAATTTTTACATATTTTACCGTTAAAACCACAAAAATAAATATCAACTTATATTATACGATGGTTGTCTCAAAAATCGATTCAAAAATTATTTATGAAGAAAATGTGGAGATCTTTCCCGAAGACGACGAATTCGAGTCCTTGGTATATCCCATCGAAATCTCTTTCAAAGGACACGATAAGACCAAGTCCGCCAAAAAATACAACATTGTGTTTGGTAAAGTCAGAGAGGAAAAGAAAAAGGATGGTGTCATTTATTTCCCGATTTATTTAGTCGTCAATGACGAAGCCGCTGCAAAAATCGGGGTTCTCGAAATTGAACCACAAAAATACGCATATATTTTGGATGAAAACGACGACATTGATCCTGAAAAAATTCCCGAGCCCCTTTTTTACAATTTCATCAACGAAAATTTCCTCAAAAAATACGAATTAGAAGAAGCAGAAAAGGATGAAGATTTGGTTGTTGATGCAGACGAAGAATACGATGCCGAAACGGGCAAATTTAGTGCCAAGAAAAATGACGAATCGCGAGATAAACAGGACCTGTTTGAGATTCCGCAACAAGAACACAAGGCACTGGTGGACGAGGAACAACAGCCGGTCACCGATAAAACACAAACATTTACCATTGATCAAAATTTGAAAACGCCGGCACTGCTCACCGAAGAAAGTAGTCAAGACGCTTCCGAACTGCGAAAGGAATATCAAGAAACGGTGAATTCCAATTGGATCAACAAATTCATGGAAAACAATGAATACACGATTGAAGACAACGAGGGGGGCGGGGACTGTTTGTTTGCCGTGGTTCGCGACGCTTTTGCACAAATTGGGCATCATACCACCGTGGATAAGCTGCGCAATTTATTGGCCGAACTCGCCACAGATGCCATTTTCCAAGAATACCGCCAAGTATTTCTTGATATGGAAAATTCCGTCGTAGAAAACGAGAAGAAAATCAAGTCTTTTTCAGACATCTATCGCGATTCCAAACAAAAAATCAATAAATCCGGTGAATCTCTCAGTCAACTGGAACATGCCCAACTGTTGGAACAAGCCAAACATGCGAAAACCGAAGTCAAATTGTTACAGGATGAAAATCGTTTGAACCGCGAACTGTTACGCAGCGAATTTGGTTACATGAAGGAGATTGATACCCTAGAAAAATTCCAAAATTATATTCGTACCTCTAGTTATTGGGCGGATACCTGGGCCATTGCCACTTTGGAGAACAAACTGAATTTCAAATTGATCATCTTTTCGGAAGCGGCATACATTCGCGGTTCTCACGACAGTGTACTGAATTGTGGGGAGGCAAACAAGGAAATCCAAGAGCAGGGCACCTTCACACCCAATTATTACATTATGACGAGTTACAGCGGTAATCATTATCGTCTGGTTCTCTACAAGAATAAAAAGATTTTAACCTATCGTGAAATCCCCTACGATTTAAAAACGCTGGTACTCAACAAATGTATGGAACGCAACTCGGGGATCTTTTATTTGATTCAAGATTTCAGGAATCTCAAAGCCAAAATTGGACTCTCTGCCGATGAAGGTGCACCCATTGATGACGAACAAGACGATTTCATGGATGCTCTTTACGACAAGGACATTGTTTTCATGTACCATTCCAAATCCCAAGACGATGTTTCACCTGGGAAGGGGTCGGGCGAAACAATCCCCAAGAACAAGACATTGCAATTCAAAAATCTCCACAAAATCAAGGATTGGCGTCGTAAATTAGACGATTCTTGGAACAAAGCACGCTTCGAACTGGACGGTCATCAATGGGCGTCGGTAGAACATTACTACCAGGCTTCCAAATTCAAAAAGGGGTTTCCGGATTTTTATGTCCAATTTTCGTTGGATGCCAAAGACAGCAAGTTCTCGGAAGATGTAGCTTTGGCCAAACTCGCCGGGGGTAAAAAGCCGACAGATTATCGCCCTAAAACTGTGGTAATTGATCCCGACTTTTACGAGGAACGCAACATCCGGGAACGCATGGACGCTTTACGCAACAAATTTCAACAGAATGTGGATTTAAGAGAAATGTTGTTTTTGACGAATCCGGCCAAATTGACCCATTTCATTCGTCGTTCGCCCGTTGAAGTGGACGAATCTCTCATGCGGGTCCGCAAAGAATTAATGGAGAAATCCGGTCTCTAATAAATTTATATGATTAATATATATTGGATATTCATCATATATGGATTTAAATCCTGTTTCTAAACATTTATATGAATTTATGCAGTCTTACCCCACTACATATCATTTTAAATTCACCTCTTCAAGTAAACGCATATTGAAACCTCTCATAGAAGAACTCGAGTTTGCGGAGAAACAGAGTTCTCGGGTCAAATTTGAAGAGGTTCCCTACTCGGGTTTAACGGATTCGGAGATTTTAAGTTCGGTTCCTGTCAAGTTCCGAGAACATATTACACACTGGAGAGCCAAGACCTGTCGCTCTTACCGATTTCCAGTGGGCGTGCGCGCCGTTAAAATAGACATGTGTTTACCTCATGCTCATATAGAGGAATCCTTTTTTAAGAAGAGTTTGGAACTAATTTACATGTGGTTGTCGGTGGCCACGAAATACGCTACCAAAGGATGTTCTCAACAGATGAATATTTATTTGTATTTGACCGATTTACCCAAGAAGAAGGGGTCGGCAGCGCGAGGCCGGGACCCCCTGGGTCCCCCACACGCCAATACTGCTTACACACATGTATGTTCTCCGTCCACCGATATGGTGGTGTATCGCCAAGAAGAATGGTTCAAGGTTCTCATTCACGAGACCTTTCATAGCTTGGGCCTAGATTTTTCCACCATGAATATTGCAAAGGTTCAAGAGATGCTGGCTAGTCATTTTCATGTAAATTCCAAATTTGAACTGTATGAAACCTACAATGAAACTTGGGCAGAACTCATCAATCTCATTTTTTTGGGGGTGTTATCGCGACAGTCTGTACCCCGTATGATCTGTAATATCGAGAACCTGATGAATATGGAAATCCGTTTTTCGATGTTTCAATCTGTCAAGGTTCTCCAACATCATCATTTGACTTACTCAGATATTTTAACGGATAAGAAACACAACACATACCGTGAAGATACCAATGTGTTTTGTTACTATGTACTGAAATCTCTCATGATGTTTTTTATCAATGACTTTATGAGTTGGTGTCGAGAACATAATGGGAACCTATTCAATTTTGAGAAGAAACCGGAGAGTTTGGAGAACTTTGGTAAATTCGTGATCCAACAGTCTCATAATCCGGAATATTTACAGGAATTACAGCACATGGAGGATTGGTATCATGCCCAGTCTACGGGGGGTAGTGCCAATGAAACGATGCGTATGACCATTTTCGGATAACATAAAAATTGAAGATAAAAAAGAGTTTTTTATCTTCAGTACAAAACAACTCAAATATGGGAATTAAAAATTTGAATAAATTCTTAATGGGGAAATGTTCTTCCGACTCTATCCTCAAAAAACACCTGGGTATTTTTGGAGGCAAGACTCTTGTGATTGATACCAGTATTTATTTGTACAAATTCATGGAGAATTCTATTCTCATCGAGAACATGTACCTCTTGATATCGATCCTACTCCACTATAAAATTACCCCCATCTTCGTGTTTGACGGTAAACCCCCCAAAGAAAAAATGGAAATATTGGCAAAAAGAAAAATAGAGAAAAAAGAGGCGGAAATCAAATACAATACCTTGAAACAGGAGATGGACATTGCCAGTCAAGAAGAAAAAGAAGAAATCACGATCGAAATGGACAAACTCAAAAAACAGTTTGTGCGCATCAAGCGCGAAGACATTGAATCGGTGAAAACGCTGATGGATTTGTATGGCGTCACCTACATTGAAGCCGAGGGTGAAGCTGATCAACTTTGCGCCGAAATGGTCATCACTAAAAAAGCGTGGGCCTGTTTGAGCGATGATATGGATCTGTTTGTCTACGGTTGTACCCGTGTGATGCGCCATCTCAGCCTATTGAATCACACCATCGTATTCTACAACATCAACAATATTTTGCGAGAATTGCAAATGCCGATGACCGAGTTTCGTGAGGTCATGATCCTCTCGGGAACCGACTACAACATTCATCAGAAAATTACTCTCTACAAGGCCATGAAATATTACGACGAATACAATAAGGAGGCCAAGACGCAAAATATCCAGTTTTATGACTGGTTAGCTTCAAAAAACATACAAACCGAGCAACTGCGGGAAATCTTACCCATGTTTTGTGTATCGAAACAGGATCCCAGTAATTCTCAACATTTTACTTCGGTCACGAAACCGAAAATCAAACTTCCCCAGTTGAAAGAATGGTTACATAATTACGGGTTTGTGTTTCTGTAATTATACTGCACGATACTTGATGGACGGATTAGTCGGCGACCATCCCAACACTGCCATATTTGAACGCCGACCCCAGTGTCCGTCGAGCGACCCATCGCGGTCGTTTCCATTACCAATCATGGACCACGGATCCCAAGCATTGACATACAATGTTTTTTCCATATCTACATCTGTATCTAGTGTGTCGGGTATAAATCCACCGTCAAATCTTTGCATAGCCTGATTATACCCCAACACTTCAATACCTGCTTTTTCAAAAAAGGGTAAAATCGGCAAGAGGGCTGGTTCAAATATTTTCTCGATGAAATCGGCTTGAATCAGTCCTGCAAACGCGCCCCCACCCACATTGAAAATTTTAATTTTATCGATCTTACCCTGTTTTTTTAGGTCCAGCGCCGCTATGAACGCTTTGTTCCATATATCGCGATATTTTTCTATAATATGTTTACGAGGTTTTGTATTGAAATATTGGTAATCGGGCTGTTTCTTACAATCAAATGCATATCCTACCAAATTGATCACATGTACCTTTTTATAACCGGTTGGACGCAACACTGTGGCATAACAGTAAATCGCAATGTTCGGCATCAATTTATCTACAGTGGAATGCTGATAAGCCCCGTATCGCCATCCAAACCTGGTCTCGAGATCATTTTCAAAATAAATGCGCCTCATGGAAATATTACAGGGTTCGCGTTCTGTTACCAACTGTTTGACTTGTTCTAGGTTGTCCTCCTTGTGGTAATAAACCACCGTTTTATCAAATTCGAAGGTCGTCCACAGATCGGATTCTAATACCCATTCAGGAAATCCGTAGCCGGGCATATAAATTTTATGAATCTGTTTTGCTATCTCGAGCGTTGTCATTTGTTTTACTACATAGGATTGTTTTATATAGTAAAATTGTTTTTTTATTCTAACAACCGTTTCTTGTCCAAAATGGTTTCTTTGGCAATGTTTTTGATGATCTTCGGGTAGAATTCGCTGCGCTTGCCACCGGCCATCGAATTTTGTTGGATAACAATCGATTTTTCACCAGTTTCCGTCTCCATATCGTCGTATTCTGGATTGTCTTCCCGCCATTCGGACAATTTTTGCATCCCTTTACATGTTATTTCTTGGATACCCTTCTGTATGGTTTCCTTGCTTTTTTCTTTCTCCCATTGGTCCTCCTCCTTGACATAAATAGTCTCTCGTTTTACATCGGTACAGTGAATAGGGCGATCCGACAGGGCCAATTGCTTCAGATGGTCCACAATGACCTTGGTCATGCCGTCCACAAATCCTAATTTGGCATTGTTCTCTAAATCACAGTAGGTTACCTGAATATTGTCGATGAAATCTGAAAAATTGGGGGCATTCTTACAGGTCTCGTTGAGAAACTGATGAATGTTGAATTGAATGTTGTTAGTGTTGTTGACCGTTTTAGGTTCCTTCGACATTTCAATAATCTGCTTCTGTAATTCGTTGTTTTGCTTGATCAGTTCGATCAATAAATCGTTGCCGTGCGCGACGGGCTGTACAAAGGAATTACTAGGAATAGTCGCCAATACTGTGTTCTCATTTTCCGTAGAACTATCCACAAATGTACATCTGATTTTGTGTTTACTGAGACCTTGACTATATTTATAAATTTTACCGCAAACACACTCGAAAGATGATGTAAAAACTGGTTGGGATTTTTTCGGGATTTTTTGGGATTTTGTGTATTCGCATTGTACTCTCAAATGTTTTGCTGTCAATAAATGTTTATTAAAATCATTTTTATGATATGTATACAGCTCACAAATATCACAATAATATGTTTTTTGGGATTTTTTGGGATTTTTTGATGTATCCATTGTATCCTTTATGTATCCATAGACTAAATTTCTATATGATTTTTCAAAAAAATATAAAATTTTTTATGCAGTCATACTAAAAAAATAATTCTCCATTTTACTGCATTATGCTCACAAACCACTTTTTCAAAAAAGTCCGGAAAAAAGTTCCCCAAGAAAATCGAAAATGGACATTTTTAAAATGTCCAAAATGAAAATTTTCAGAATACTTTTTCAAACAACTTTTTAAGGGGGTCTACCCGGCCTTACCATAAATACCAATTTATAGGAATATTAAAGAATTTGTAACGATAAATGATAAGAAAATTGAAAAACGGCCGTTAAAATGAACCAAACAACAGAATGTTGAAACCTTCCAAGTTACTTCGACGACTATTTCCTACTGTTTATGACGATAACCGGGTATACATAGATAATGTTAATGAGACGACAACATCTAACATTATCGTATCAGAGGATGATACCCCCGAAAAGCTGCTTCAAGAGGCGGTAGAGGAGTGTATAAAAGATATCATAAACATTATTAGTGAGGAAACTGAAGAAGAAATACCCAAATGTGGTATCTGTTTGGATTCACAAACGCAGCCCTTCATTACCTCCTGTAATCACTCCTTTTGTGTTTCCTGTTTGGTCCGTGCCTCGGAATTCAAGTGCGCACACGACTTCCCCTGTCCTATGTGTCGTGGGCCCATTGAAAATATGGCGGACGCTGTCCAACTCATCCAAGCTATCGAACATATTCGTCATTTGCCGCCTTTCAATCCAGAGAATTACCCGATACATCCAGATTTTGGTTTTATAGCGGAAGAAGATACCAATGATCGGCTCATGTTTATGCATGCATACAATGTTGTTACTCGAGAGGATAAGTGGCAATTGTTGCGGAATTATGTTCCATCGCCAGATGGGTTTCAGTGGTCAAACGATCCAGAATTATCCATATTGATCGGCAAAATCGACGACGATTATCCGATACATTCCGGGTTTTCGCTGGGCTATACGATGCGAAAGATGTATTTTATATCTATGTACGGATATTATGAATTTAAAAATGAATGGTGCCGGTGTAATTATACCTCGGTATACTTATATCCTTGAAAACTTATGGATTTATAACTCATGATATATGACATGTAGATTTCTTTCCGCTTTCTATTTCGATTTCTTTTCTTCTTTCCATTTCTTCTCTATTTAGTCCGGCTATGGTGTTTCTTCTATTTTTTTCATATTCATTTCTTTGATATTCAATGCGAGCAATCGCATTACGATTTAATAAATGAAACCGATCGAAATCAAAATTGGATTTGTTTTCTTTGTTATAATCTATAAATTTGATAAATTCTTGAATCTCTTTACTGCTATAGTCGAATTGCGAACGGTAGTTTATATATCGTGAATGATTATGTTGTGAATGATATGAAAAAAGTTCATGCATTAATGATACCGGTTTATTAGACAGAATACATTCTATTTTGATAGATACCATTTTGATGATTGAACATATTGTAAGGGTAGCATGGGGCGAATAACTTTCTAGTTCATGTTTTGCGTAATCCAGCATCAATAAATCACAATTATCTATATAGTTTATTATATAGTTTATTACTTGATATTCCGTGTTATTAGCCCACAATTGGTCATCTTTCGATAGTGGTTCAGGTTCCAATATTTCTTCCGTGTCCATTGTATTATACAATAAAATATCTTTATATCTATGTACGGATATTATCCCGGTGAAGATTAAAAATGAATGGTGCCGGTGTAACGAATAGATTTTTATTCTTCGGGATTTTGTGCGGTTCTTTTCACATATTTTTTTTTATACAGCTTACCCTCTTTTCCGCAGAGGGTCGCGTCCATTCTGACCAAAACACACGATTTATACGAGACGGGCATAGTGTGATGTTCATCTACTAAATTGTAGTTCAGCTTCGACTCGACCCGTTGAAACAGGGAGCAGGAACCAACTGCCAGAGTGGGTCCATCATTAATAAAGTATCGACAATTCGCGCAAAATTTCGGCTTCAATGAAGCAGCCAGTGTGACACCAATCAACAGTATATAGTACAACATGTACTATATATTGTGCCATTTTTTTATACCCTTTATGTAAGTTATATGGGATGCTAGTTAAATAATGCTCGTAATGTAGGAGCCCTTGAAGTCCTCGGGACCCGTGTGGTTCAAGTTGATCGAAACATCAATGTAGATATCTCCGCCCATCTTCGACCAACGGTGGCAAAAGAGCCAGTCCTCCGAGTAATAGTGGCCCTCCTCCACCCCGCAATCAAACAGGGCATAAGCAAACTCGTTCTCGTGGGGCTGTAAAAAGTGCACATCATCCACATACTTGGTAGAAGGGAAAGCCTTGAACATGTTTTCAAACACGCTGCGCTGGATCATCAAAAACCCGGTGGCGGTGTGCTTCACCTTGGCCAAATTGTCAGTGATGTTCAAGTAACTGTCGAGGTAATTGATGTTGTAGGTTAACATCTTGTTCTGGATGAACACCTCGTCACTTACCGTATCCTTGAGTTGGGTCGTATTCTTATGGTCGATCCAAGACTGCACGATGTTGGACTTGTAGGGGTTCAGGGGATCCTTGATCAGCTTGTCCCAGTGGTAATGCTTCAAGGGATACACGCCGCCCACCACATTCTTATCGGCAATCAAGAGCTTGAAAATCGACATGGGGTCCCAAGAAATATCGCCATCGATGAAAATGACATGGGTCATCTTGCGGTCCGACATGGCCTTGGCAACAAGATTGTTACGCGCACGAGGCACCAAACTGTCGTTCTTGCAGAATTCGACCTGAATATCCACATCCAACTGCTTGAACACATTCAGGGTGTTCATCAGACACGAAACATAATTCGTGTAGCAAACACCCCCGTAACAGGGGGTCAAAATGTAGATCTTGGGGCGGTTCTTTGAAATATAGTCCTTGACCTTGGCCTCAAACATGGCCTGCTCGTTGGACATGGAGAGTCCATTACCAGAAGTCTGTGACAAGGGTGCGTTATTGGATCCGGCAGGAACCGATTTGGAGACTGGTTGAAACTTGAAAGGAGAATCCTCCACAACTTCGTACTTAATCTTATCCATTATGATTATAACTAGTGTAATTTATTTATATTTATTTTGTTATTTATTATATATGCGAACCGTGAGAGTGTGTATTTATAAATCATATTATTTTTATTAATAATATGAGTTAACATGATGGTTTTTTACTTTTTATGTGTTTTTATCAAGTTTGTATCAATTTAAGCGGTGGCAACGGGCGCCGCCTTGATGAAGTGGTGCTTCATGTAGCGCTGGAGGTTGAAGTAGGTCAGCTCGTCCTCCTTCTTGAGGTTGAGGAGCTTCGTGAGGCTGGCGTCAGGGTTGATCTTGCGACCGTTGCTGGCGTCCTGGAGACCCTTCTCGCGGATGTACGCGTTGATCTCCTTGCTCACGGCGGTGCGCGCCATCTCGACGCCCGCGGCCTTGCCGAGGAACTTCGCGAGCTCGTCGCTGATGCGCGTGGGCTTCACGAAGCCAGAGGGCTGGCGGTTGCCAGAGGCCTTCTTGGACTTGGACTTGGACTTCTGGGCGTTCTTGAGCTCGCGGGAAACCACCTTCTCAAGCGTCTTGAAGTCGCCCTTCACCGAGGCGAAGAGGCCGGACATCTGCTGAAGCTTGGCGCTGAACTCGTTGAGCTTGGTGGAAACCGAAGTCTCAGTGAGGTCAGCCGCGTCGGCAGTAACAGGGACGGAAGCATCCGTCGCGGGGGCGGCGTCAACGGCAGCCTTCTTGGCACGAGGCTTGGTCGTCTTGGAAACAACCGCGTTCTCAAGGGGAGCGGCGGCGGCGTGCGCGGAGGGGGCAGGGGCAGAGGTCTTGTCAGCTTTCGAAATTCTCACCATTTCTGATTATACATTATAATGTAATACCTTTTTAAGTAGTTTGTTTTATTTATATTTTCCTAAACTTTTCTTTGCTCGAACCGTCCAGATAGAACGAATCAATAAAATTAAAAATAAAATTTCACTAAAGAAACTGTGAAATTTTACAAAAAGATTCAAACCGCGGATTCGTACAACCAGGGTAGCGATCTTCTGGCTGGTCGCGATACCAATGTCAAGGCGGTCAATATGTGCATCGCGCCAAGTTTGCGATATTCGGCATCACCTCCAGAAAAAATGATATTTTCTAAAATTGTGATGCAGTTTCGTCGGATATTTTCATTGAACAATACGCCACTATCGACATTGAATAAAAATGGATTAAAAAAAGGACAAATTTGTGATCGAGTAATATACGACATGTTGGACCGATAATTCCATATATTGTATAAATTCTGCATAAAACGAATCAAATTGTTGTCTGTTATTTCGGTAAACCATTCACTTTGCGTGTAGTTGCCGAGAAGGTCGATCTCAATAAATATTTCATTAATACGATCGCTCACGCCCCTTTGACGCATCTCGTTTAATTTTTGTATGGTTCTCTCTCTGACAAAACTAAAGCCGGTTTCAGGTTGCGAATGCATATTAACAAATACATTCTCGTTGGTATGTCGTTCGGTAGGAAGCGATTTGGTCTGTTGTCGGATTTTTTGGAAAACATGGTAATTAATTTTAAAAAGTTTAATGATATTTCGTACAACATTGTAGTCCATTTGATCGCGATTGTAGGGATTGGTGATGGTACCGGTTTTTTTGAATAATTGGATCAACGAATCAATCTGAAAACCGTATGTGAAGCCCTTTTCATCCGTATAACTGAAAAAATCGTCAAATTCGACTTCTTTCAAGGGTTCCATGGTATAAAAATCACAATTGTTGACACATATGGAACGATCCTTGAAGGCGGGTCCTCTCAATTTAAAAGATAATATTACCACAAATCGTCTCCAACATGCCTGTATTTTTGCGACATTTTTGGTAATTTTGAAATGGTTCTCGATACGATCGATTAATATTGCTTTCGTCCCAGAAACATGCAATCGATGTGTACTTGCGACCTGTTTTAGCTGTGGAATTTTATAGGTTTTTAAATTGGTTTTATTTTTATAAAATTCGTACCATGATAAATTATTTTGGGAAGAGTTTGAGACCATTTTCACCATTCTATATCTGCTTTATATATATTTATATTTTTTATCTCGTTAAATAATTTTATTTACAACCGTTGCACTTTAAACCTTTGAAACATTTTAAACCGTTGACACTCGGAGATATTAAACCGCACCCTTGTGGTGCGGTTTGAAATCTTCGAGGGTTTAAATCTTCACCGAGATAATTTGTAATATATTTTATAAGCTATATAAAAACAACGCATTATAGGTAGTAATCAGGGATGGGAGAACCATCAGCACCTTTTCAATTATAAATAAAAATAACAAATAATTAAAATAAAAACATACCTGCTCTGTTAGCTCAGTTGGTTAGAGCATCAGTCTTATGAGCTGAGGGTCGTGGGTTCAACTCCCATACAGAGCATTGTACCCGGTTAGCGCAGTCGGTAGAGCGCAGGACTTTTAATCCTGTGGTCGAGGGTTCGAGCCCCTCATTGGGTGAGGCCCAGGGAGGCCCAGGGAGGCCCAGGGAAAGAATTGTTTAGTTCTTGAAACAAGCGCAAGCATGGCCGAGCGGTTAAGGCGGCGGACTTAAGACCCGCTATCGTGAGATGCGTGGGTTCGAACCCCACTGCTTGCAAAATATCAATGTTTATACGGATTTCACAATTCTTATAAACTTTCTATAAAAATAAAACAATCAAATTGACATGGTGAATCGAGCAAAAAAATTTATGTATTTCTGAAAAAATTGATTTAAAGATTTGGTGTCTTGTAATATCATATCATAGCAACATCTGTTATAATAATGTCGTCCACGCAAAGAAAGCCTGTTCTGTCTGTCAATGAGTGGGAGCCCGCCTCCATCAAGTATATGCCGCCCAAGGTCAATGACCGCGGTGGCAAGTCAATTGCTCTCATCAGCACTCAAACGAATCGTTCGCTGCATATCTCCACGCCTCTTATGATGACTTGGGGTATCAGCGATTTCGTGGATGAAAAGGGAGAGTCTGACGGCAAGTACAGCATGTCGTTGAATTTCCCCAACGAGGAGTACAAGACGCTGGTGTCTGATGCTTTCTTGAGTAAGCTGAAGGCTCTTGAGAATCAGATCTTGGATGATGCTGTCAAGAATTCTGAGTGTTGGTTTGGGGAGGAGATGTCGCGTGAGGTGGCCAAGCACACCTTCTTCTCCTTCTTGAAGTACAGTAAGAACAAGGACACGAAGAAGATTGATTACACGCGTCCTCCTTCGATTCGCGCCAAGGTCCCTTTCTACGACGGAAAGTGGGCGGTTGAGCTCTACGACACGCATTCGCGGATGATCTTTCCCTGTGAGAATGCGCATGTTAGCCCGGTGGATCTTGTTCCCAAGATGAGCAATGTGGCCTGCGTTCTTCAGTGCTCCGGCATCTGGGTCGGCGGCAAGGGCTGGGGTCTCACCTGGAAGCTCATTCAGTCGATTGTCAAGCCTCGCGAGGTGGTCAGCGTCTACGGCAAGTGCCACATTGAGCTGTCCCAGGAGGATTTTGAGAAGATTGAGAAGCAGGAGGTGAAGGAGGATGTCGACGAGGACATGGTTGACACGATTCCTGCTGCTGTCAACAGTGCCGTTGATGTCAATGTTGACGACAGCGACGACGAGAAGGCCGTGGGGGAGGAGAAGGCACCTGAGCCGGCGCCGGTTGCTGCGGCCGCGAAGCCGGTGGCGAAGAAGGTGGTCAAGAAGAAGGTGCCTTAAACAAAACAAAATAAAATCAAAAACTCAAACCAACAAACCTAAAAGCAAAACATTTTGAACAAAACTAAAACTAAACAATCCTTTAATTAAACAAATCAAAAACAAACCCAAAAATTACCCGGTTAGCTCAGTCGGTAGAGCGCAGGACTTTTAATCCTGTGGTCGAGGGTTCGAGCCCCTCATCGGGTGTTTTTTTTTGAAATATTTTATCAAATACCGATAAAATATTTTACAAGCTCTAGTTAGCATTTTAAGGTTTGATCACTTCATCCTTGATTTTGTAGAGTTCCTCGCCGCGGAACTGCGAAGAATCTTGCATTTTGTTGATTTTGTAGAAATCGTAGGTATCTTTGGCCTTTTCAATGCTTTCCTTGTAGTAGGCAAAGGGGAGATCCGTCTTGTTATTCTTACTCAAATGATAGAATTTTTCTACCCATCCGCCAAAGGTGCATCCTTCGAAATGCAGAATGTGCAACTTGTCAAAAGGTATTTTTTTGTTAACATCCTCCGTGGCATCTTTGTAACCGAAATCGTGGGGGCCTAAACAAATGACACGAGGATCGTGGATGCGTCCGCCCGCCTTCCCGTTAATATACGATTTGCACTGGGATACCTCGTTACATTTGATGAAATTGGTAGATGAAAAACAGGATCCGCGTTTGGATTCCTCGAAAATGGCTTCGGCGTTCTCCATTTTGATGGTCTTGATATTTTCGGGAAGGGATTCGATGACACCAATGTCACCGTGTAACAGTTCGTCGGCGTCAATGTGGATCAACCATTCAATGTCTTTCATGGATTTTGCCTTTTCGAGGGTTTCGTTGACAAATTTGATTTGACGATCAATCAAAGAGCTGTAGTTATTTCCCTCCGTATCGCTGTTGCCGATCTCCAAAACAACATCGTCCATGTCTTTCAGGTAATCCTCCCAACTCAAACTGTCTTCCAATCGTATGAAGAATCTTTTAATGCCTAAATTGCGGTGATATTTCAACCATAGAGGCAGATCGGTCGGATTTTTCATGAGAGAGGCAAAAGCAATATTACTGGATTTGTTTCCGCTCAAAATGTTGACAAAACTTTCGGAATAAACCATGGAGTTCACATTGATCTTATTCTGTCTCTTGGATACCATAGAATACACAAAAGAGGTGACAAGTACCAACAATAAACCAATGATAATCATGGATTGGTTATTTGATTTTTTTTTCATCAAGGATTATTTATATTACTTTCAGAAAATATACACCCTTGAACATGTAAATATTCAAGGGTGTAAAATAGTTAGATTTTTTCTAAATTTATTTATAAGTGCTATATTGAAAATGGTCTACAATGTTGCGAATCGGTAGTGGTATAACCGCAGTAGGTGCATGTTGGACAACTTGCAGTTGCGCGACTGGTACATTTGAAGATACGGACGCGATATTTCCCGAACTAGGCGCAAAAGATGGGTCATCAATCCAATTATTGGTAATATTATGAATAATATAAAAGGTGAGAATAATAATAATGAAAAACGCAAGAAAACGGATAAAGACTTTGGGGATATTTATCGGTTCCACCGGTGAGAACAGCTTGGATACGGTATGACCTTTATTCACAAATCGGAGAACAACGAAAAAATAAAACGCAGGAAATAGCAGATTGCCAACCAAGGATTGAATACAATCCCATGCCGCGTACCCAATGACAACACCTGCCGTGGTTGAAATAATACTATTGTCAATTAGAAATTTTTTAAAATTTCGTATTTCATTTTTTTCCTTTTCTGATATTTTTCCCCAGAATGAGCTAAAATATGTATAAATAGACATTTATATATAAATAGAAATTTATATATATCGAAGATGTTAATATAGTTCGATTTCAGCTATTATGCGGCCGCGCTTGGAAACATTATAGATATCCTCGGTGTTAATATGCGCAATTCCGGCGTTACTAATCAATAGGTTTTGATTTTTTCTAACGAATAGCAAATTACACGGTTTATTGTATTCTTTTCCGGCCAAACGAAAGGTCAACTCTTTTTTGTGCAAAAGATTCTGGATTGAATGGACGGTTCTTACAATGATGTCGTTGTTCTCGTTGATGCTGACATTATCCGGTAAAATTGGAAAACATCTGACATATAAATCCGCACCCGAAACATCGTACACTAGCTCGTGGTGCCATAAGGGTATCCAGTATATGTTCTCGTCTACAATCAAACGATACACCCTGTCTTCCAAGAGGTCCTCCAGGGTTGGATGCAAAATAATGCACGAATCGTTCTGTAATTTATCGTCGAGAACCTTGCGGAGTTTCAACACGAAATCCTCCGAAATGCGTAACACGCTGTAATAACGATACAATATGTCGTATATTTTCATCAACAATTCCTTATCCAACTTTTCAATGAATTCAAAAGCCTTGATTTCACAGAGTTGGGTTAATTTTTGCACGACAATGATCAATATATTTTGTAAGGGCTCGACGCCGTTCTCTTCCATGATATTGCGGAGAAAGGCCAACAGGAGATTCTTGTAGGATTGCAAAGGATGTTCGTAAGTATATTCGTCTCCGTTCCACTTCGTGTCATTGTGGATGTATTTCATCAAAAATTCGTAAGCTTCCTGGACTTTGTAAAATTTTTCGCCGGCATCTTCCGATTTGTTTTTATCGGGATGGTACATGAGGGCCGCCATACGATATTTTTTTTTGATAATATCCTCGGTCACTGGGTTCTCAATATCCGCAGTTATTTGCAGAATATCTAAAGCTTCTTGATAGCTCATTTTACTATTTCCATTGATAGGATCAATAGGCATGTATTTTTGTTATTAAATAAAATAATATACTCTCTAAATGGTATATAGGCCGATAATTATTGTTATAATATTTCAAAAATATGTAGGTTTGCTTCAACACATCGGATATGTTGTGTTTCTCCAGATAATTATTTTGAATGAAATAGCGTAAAATGTACCAAATACATTCCACCGGTTCTAGATTGTAGATGAGAATGTCGTAAATAACATCGCGAAAATTGGTGAATTTTATTTTGGTATGGTGAATGATTTCGTGGATGATGTTGTCACACACAATGTTAAATATGTCCTTGGGAATTTCATTATTTTCGATGAGTTTGAATGAATATAGTTCCTTGGTGTTGATAATCTCGTTTTCACTGATACTATCAAAGACGGCGTTGTCATTTTCAATGTCCTTTTTTTCCAACACCTTTTTATATTTTTCCTTTTCGGGTTTACATACATTGAGAACCTGGCAGGAATTCAGGATGTTGTTGGGAATAAAACTGATGTTCTCGGTGATGATGATGAAATGGATTACGATGGAGGGGAAATTGACCTTGTCGTTTTCAGGTAACGATTTATTCGGATGGTGTTGGTTATTCAAGCAGCCCGAGTATTCCTGGATATAACTGTAAAATATATCTAACAATTCCGTGTGAATCATGTGAAAATTTTTACATACGATGAATCCCACCTTTTCGGGTTTAATAGAAATGATGTCAATGATTTGTAAAAAGTTCTCGTGCCAGAGGATTTTGGAATTGCATCCTAACAGTGACATGTCGATTTCGTAGTGTATGTCGCTAATATGATAGATGTAGTCCTGTTTTTCGGTCTGGATTTTGATTTTTTTGTGGTATTTTAAATGGGTGGCGCTGTATTTTTCCAGAATATTGAGAACCTGGGTATATTTGCCCGCTCCCGAAGGTCCGTGGACGATGAGATTGCCCATTTGAAATATATTGGAGGGTAGCGTTTGAATGAATGGTACTAATTCCTCGTGTAAATTATATTTTTTGGAAGATTCGATGTATTCATCATAATGTGATTCATAAAATTTCATTATGAATAAATGTATAGTATTAGAGAACCATATATTTATATTTCTTGAACGCGATGTATTTATCCGGTCAGTTATTATGGTGGGATAGGGTTCTCACTGGCTGCCGTATATTGCAATGACTTAGAACCGTCCATATAAATGTGCATTTCACCAATCTTTTCGTATGTCTTGAATAACTCCGTGTTCATCTGTTGAAAGTATTCTGTCCTCAATAGGTCTTTCAAGGCTAGATGCATGTCCTCGACATTTCGAATCGAGGCTTCGGATTCTAAAGTGTCCAAACTTTCATAGGTGAGTCCGTCAACTTCTGGGGTGCCGTACCCATCATCCTTCTTTCCTCTATTAACTCGGTATTCGTCTTTATAATAAAGTGCTTCTAACATCTTTTTGACTAATTTTCCCTCCTCGTTCTCGGCCTCGTCGTCGAAGTAGGTCGCGACCCATTTCCTGTCCCTGTCCCTGAATTCGTTGAGGAGGTTTCCTCGAATTATAGATGCCAGTCTCAAATCGTGAGATTTGTTTCGTTTGTTACTGCAAATGTAGTGACCACTTCCGTAGATGCCTTCATCCTCTAATTGACCGTAACTTAAGTTATGACATTGCATTTTGGTATAATCTCCTTCTTCTCTATCTGATGGTAAATTTTTGGTTTTTCTTTTGTCGTTATTTGCTTCAATGGCACTGCGAAGAAATTGATGATAGTTGTTAGAGTTATATATCGCATTGTATTTTACATCTACCACGGTATTATATGATGTATCCATGACCGCATCGTATGCTGCGTCAGTGGTCGCTGCATCAGTGGTCGCACTGTATACTTTGTACGATAACGCATTGTATGGCTTATCCGTTTTCGGATTGTAGACTTTATAAAATGACCTATCGGTTTCCCAAAAATAGCTCCTTCCGTAGTCGATCATTTTCGCTATATCGAATGTGTTGAAAGATACCACTTCACCGCCCGGATAATGATACTTCATAGTAATGTATTGACCGTTATTGGGTACTCCTCCGACAGCTATCTCACGCAAACGATCCCGATTAGCTTGCTCGTTCCCGATCCTATACAATACTACATTATCGGTGTGAAGGTCATAATGATTGAATTCATTCGAGAGCATTCCCAAGGGAGCGTAGACCTGGTACAAATATTGAGGTAGGTGAAAGGTGCAAAATGCTTTGTTCCCCTTGAACTCTTTCACATAGTCGTTTATAGAACGAGCTTTATGAATGTGTTGAACCAACACGGCACCTAACTGTGCGTAATCACACGTTTGGAAAACAAACTGGGTGTTCTCAAAGAAACCCTTGTACGAGAACAATTTACTTTGATTCTGCAATTTATCTAATTCGGGAGGATTTGTGGCTTTGCCTTGGCTGTACCTTAGCGCATTCTTGTGTGTATCCCATTCTTTCCATAGGTAGATACCATAGGTTTCGACAAAACAGGGAAAGATGTAGTTCTTCTTATTTACATAGAGCCCGACCAAGCCTTCGTAAAATAAATTGTCGGCATCAGCATTACGGGAATTTTTCAAGACCGTGTATACTTTGTAACCGTCTTTCACTAAAGGAATTTCGAGGATAAATCCATTGGCTGAGTCGCCGCCGAGTATGTCTATCTCACTCTTGTCCACCAGAGAAAAATTGTAATCGTCGAAATATTTTCGTATTTTCGCAGTATCTATGCCAAAGGCAACGCATTCCCCCGAATTCGGGCATATTCTGTCAAGGAATGTCCGTATTCT
>Ga0304728_1000651_pt1 | contig 28416 bp, 25 predicted proteins | sample C_130625_MF_Meta_FD_190476 | JGI IMG/M metagenome (GOLD analysis project Ga0304728, IMG submission 190476) | Freshwater microbial communities from Lake Croche, Canada to study carbon cycling - C_130625_MF_MetaG (v2) (version 2) | ecosystem: Environmental > Aquatic > Freshwater > Lake | place... | reverse complement strand
TTGTTGTATTTTCCATTGTTGTTGTATTTTCCATTGTTGTTGTATTTTCCATTGTTGTTGTATTTTCCATTGTTGTTGTATTTTCCATTGTTATATTTAAAGATATATATCTTTGTTTTTGAATAATAAAAATTACTAAATTCTTATTCAATTTTACACCGATTCATTTATCGGTAATAATAGTTCCATTGAACATTTTTGCTCCTTTTAGGAGCCATTTATCGGTGTAAACCTTCATCGGAGTAAATATTTTTTTCATAATATAATATATAAAAATGCCTCTTCAAAAATGTCCAAAAGGAACGAGACGAAATAAAAAAACAGGAGAATGTGAACCAGTTGACAAGAGTAGACCAAAGAGGGTTAAATGTCCTACTGGAACCATAAAGAACAAAAAAACAGGAGAGTGTGAACCAGTTGACAAGAGTAGACCAAAGAGGGTTAAATGTCCTACTGGAACCATAAAAAACAAAAAAACAGGAGAGTGTGAACCAGTTGACAAGAGTAGACCAAAGAGGGTTAAATGTCCAAAAGGAACAAAACGAGACAAAAAAACAGGAGATTGTGTATCATAATCTCGAAAAATAATAATTAAAAGCTCTTTACCATCAAAACATAGTTCTTTACCATCAAAAAGTAGTTCTTTACCATCACATAAAAGTTCTTTATCAAAACATAGTTCTTTACCATCACATAAAAGTTCTTTACCATCACATAAAAGTTCTTTATCAAAACATAGCTCTTTACCATCAAAATATAGTTCTTTATCAAATATAGTTATTTACCATCACATAAAAGTATGTAAATCTTCAAGGGTGTAAATCTTCAAGGGTGTAATTAGTAATCAATAATCCATAAAAATAATCCATAAACCTTATTTTACATTTGGACAGTCAAAAATGCTTTTCAACCGACCCTATTCATCGGTGTATATATCGATTTTAGAACTATTGAGACGTTCTTGTAATTCTTTTGAAATGGCTTGAATATCAGTTAAAAACAAGTGTCGCTTTGATTTCTGGTGTACTTTCAATCCAGAACAAGATATTTCAACAGAACAAATCTCACAGGTTATTTTTGAAACAGGTTTCTTTGCTTTTCTGCTTGATGTAACTTTTTGACAGGTTTGGAATTGAGAAAGTTCATATTGTTGAATTATTTTTTCCAACTCTTCATGAGAATATTTTTCCATGTTATCATTTACTATTCGTTCGTTTTTATACTTGTACACACGAGTGTTTATTGGTATTATGAAAAAAAATGTAAAGACAAAATGCCCCTGTAATAATAAACCCCAGAAATACCAGAACCATAATAAAAATGGGTATACCCGCATATTTCAAATATTTAACCAAAACCTATCCACATATTTTAGAACACAATATAAGTTCCCAGAAACCACCTGTTGAAAATCTTTTTATGGATTGCAATTCTATTGTGTATGATGCCGTCCATAGTTTGACAAACACGTCTATACAAGACACCGTGTTATCCAACCATGAAATTATAGAACAGACTATTTTTCGTATTCATGCATATATTGAAGAGTTAAAACCACAAAACACCCTATTTATTGCCTTTGATGGAGTAGCTCCTTTAGCAAAAATGAATCAACAGAAATTAAGACGTCACAAGGGTCTGTTTGTTCCTCCGTTTTCTAAAAAGTCCAAATGGGATACAACAGCAATAACCCCAGGAACACCCTTTATGCGTGAATTATCTGTAAGTATTCAGAAAGCTTTCAACAAGAAGGAACGCTCTCTTAAAATTAGGAAAATTATAATTAGTACATCGGAAGAAAATGGTGAAGGAGAACACAAACTGTTTGCTTGGTTGAGAAAACAATCCGAACCTTTAACCGACCTGTATGTTTATGGAATGGATGCAGATTTGATAATGTTGGCCCTTTTACATTTACCTTATGTTCAGTCGGTCGGTAACATTCGTGTATTTAGAGAATATGAAAACCGTTCTTTACCGAATAACCCTGTTGAAACCGTCTTTTTAAACAGTCGGATTTTATCCAATTGTTTGGTTCAAGAAATGGGGTCAGGACTTTCAACAGAAGAATCAATCAATGATTATATTTTTCTCTGTTTTTTTCTAGGCAACGACTTTATGCCTCATTTCCCGAGTATGAATATACGCACTCATGGAATACCAAAAATGATTGAAGTATACAACCTGTGTAGAAGAATATCAACCAAAGGTGGGTATTTTATTGATAGCCAAAGAAACATTCAGTGGGCCAATGTTAATCGGTTCATTCATGAATGTTCAAAAAATGAACACGAATGGCTTTTGCAAGAATATGCTGTTCGGGACAGACAGGCCAGAAATCTACAAATAAGATGTAGGACCGACCAAGAAAAACAGGATGCATTAGATAATATTCCCCTACTTTTTCGTGCAGAAGAATTATATATTTGTCCGAAAACTCCTGAATGGCAAGACAGGTATTACAAATCTCTTTTTCGCGGGGATACAACAAAAAGGGTTTCGCCAAAACAAATATGTCAAAAGTATTTAGAGGGTTTAGCTTGGACGTGGAATTATTATAGTAATGAAAACAGGGATTGGCGATGGGCATATCCACACAATTATCCACCCCTGTTTCAAGACCTACACCGTTTTTTTAAAGAACCGGGAGAATTTCCGAAAAACACGGCGTTTAGTCCACAGGAACAATTGGACTATGTAATGCCTAAACCAGGAACGGTTATAACAGGGTGTGATTTTAGATGGGCCTTCTGTCGATATTTGTGGGAATCTCATTTGGAGTTCCCATAACCTTGTTGGTCTATGTCTACGATTTTCACCCTTGAAGATTTACACCCTTGAAGATTTACACCCTTGAAGATTTACACCCTTGAAGATTTACACCCTTGAAGATTTACACCCTTGAAGATTTAAATCGGCTCCTTTAGGAGCCCTTTAATTCATTCAATGGGATTACTGTTACCGATAAATGAATTAATTGTACCACAGCCCTTGGCTGTGTGTACCATTTTAAATCTTCATCGGTGTAAATCGGCTCCCATTTTAAATCTTCATCGATGTAAATCTTCATCGGTGTAAATATATTTTGTTATCGAATTCTTAACAAAATATATTTTTGTGAATAGTGTAAAAAACATAAAACTATTTGGAAACAGATTATAACATGTCGCAAACAGGTAATTTGTCAGGGTCGTTTTCGCAATCGATGAAACCTTGGGTTGAGAAATATCGTCCAACACATTTTGAAGACATTGTATTAGAACCTCATAATCGCCAATTTTTTAAAAACATTATTGAAGAATCAACAGCTTATTTTCCCAATCTGTTACTTTATGGTCCACCCGGTACTGGAAAAACAACGTCGGTTCTAAATTTGGTAGCAGAATATCAAAAGCGCGAAGGATACCCATCTCACCATTTAGGAAGCAATGTTATTAAATTAGACGCATCCAGCGAAAGGGGTGTAGATATAATTCGCAACCAAATAAACCTGTTTATTACTTCCAACAGTCTATTCACAGGTGGACTTAAATTTGTTATATTAGACGAAGTAGATTACATGACGAAATCGGCTCAACAAACATTAAAGTATATTCTACAGACGTTTTCTTTTAAGAACGTTCGCTTTTTCCTCATTTGTAATTATATTAGCAAAATAGACGAATCGCTCCAAAAGGAGTTTGTGTGTGTTCAGTTTAATCAAATGCCACATCACGAGATTCACGCATTTTTGAAAACCATTTGCCAAAAAGAGGGCATAGATGACCAATCCCTACCTACATTAATGCTCCTGTTTCAATACGATATTCGAAGTATGATTAATTTCCTACAGGTTAACCATGACCTTATATTAGATGACCCTATTTTACAGAGGATTCACGAGTGTCTGTTACATGCTCGCGAAAATGAAAAAGCAGTAGGTTTTACACAAGTAAAACAAACCCTGTTGGATTTAAGCATAAAATATAATTTACATGAAAAGGAAATTATTAAGCGTTATTATGATTATGTTATATTGAACCATTATTCATCCGATGTTTCTGCTGAATGGCTTAATCAGGTGGAGATAATTTTACATAATCTGGACAACCCCATGGTGTTGGATATGTTTGTTTTGCTTTCAATACGTAAAACACAAGAGACTTAAGGAATATAAAGGCTACATATTTTCATAATTATAATATTGATATGCCATCCTTAGATATTACACCGACCAAAAAGAAAAATGAGACAAAACGCAGTCGGGGTGCTTTTACATTATTGAAAAGAAAATGACAATTTTTTTATTTTTTTATAGAAAGTTTGTCTCATTTTTCTTTTTGGTCGGTGTAATTATTCATATAAACCCCCTGTAATATTTAATCTTCATCGGTGTAAAATTGAAACACCTCTTTTACAATTCGATATACTTAAAACAGTCTGGAAATATTCCGAGTATAAAAATATTAATAATGGTCGTCATTGTATCAACAACACAGTATTCTCAAGAATTAGAACAACAGAATGCTTCTCATTTCTCCCTATTCCAATTTCCCCTGTCACCCTTTCAAAAGCACGCCATTCAAGCCCTGATAGAAGGGAATCACGCGTTAATTACTGCCCATACTGGTTCAGGTAAAACTCTTCCTGCAGAATTTGCTATTCAACATTTCGTCCGTTCGCAACAGAAAAAGGTCATTTACTGTAGTCCAATAAAAGCCCTTTCCAACCAAAAATTCTATGAATTTCAGTTAAAATACCCCGACATATCCTTCGGATTATTAACAGGTGACAACAAAATAAACCCTTTGGCTGACGTTTTAATAATGACCACAGAAATTCTATTAAACACCCTGTTTATTATTCAAGAGGGAAATCAGGGTTGTAAGAAACGAGAAGCTGACTTTGAAATTGACGTGGAAGCCCAATTATCCTGTGTTGTTTTTGACGAAGTTCATTACATTAACGACCCCCATCGTGGTCATGTATGGGAAAAATGCATGATGTTGCTACCTCCTCAAGTACAAATGCTAATGTTATCAGCCACGATTGACAAGGCCACCGAATTCGCAGAATGGGTCGAAAACATTTCAAAGAAAAAAACAGGTTCTATGCCCTATAAACAAGTCATCTTGGCTTCAACAAATATACGTGTTGTCCCTCTTTCACATTATGCATTTCTAACAACAACCGAATCAGCTTTTAAGAGAATAAAAGACAAGAAAATTCAACAGGAAATCAGAGAAGCCATCAATAAACCCCTGTTACTTCAAGATGCTACAGGTCAATTTAAAGAAACCTTTTTCCAAAACACGGTTGTTAAAACCCTGTATCGTCTAAACAATGCACAGATTGAAATAAAACGGAAATTTGTTCTAAATCGCCTATTGGAACATTTGAAAAGTCCGGATGGTTCTGTCGGTTTAGACAATAAGGGTAAAACGATGTTGCCTGCATTGCTGTTTCTCTTTTCCAGAAAACAGGTTGAAGTATGTGCTCGAGAAATAACAGCACGATTATTGGACGACGATTCTAAAATTCCATATACGGTTCGAGACGAATGTGATGCCCTGTTGCGTTTCAAATTACCGAACCATTACGAGTATAAATCGTTACCTGAATACGAGTTTTTAGTGTCTCTGTTGGAAAAGGGAATCGGAATTCATCATTCCGGTATGATTTCGGTTTTTCGGGAAATTGTTGAACTTTTCATATCCAAGAATTACATACACCTGTTGATTGCCACAGAGAGTTTTGCAATAGGTTTAGACTGTCCTATTAAAACCGTTATATTTACGCATTTCCATAAATTTGACGGAAAATGTGAAAGACCCCTTTTGTCTCACGAATATACACAAATGGCTGGACGAGCCGGTCGCCGAGGTATCGACACGGTTGGATATGTTATTCACTGCAACAACTTATTTAAACCCCCGACTTCTCTTGAATATAGACAAATGATGTCTGGAAAACCGGAATGTTTCGTTAGTAAATTAGGTATTACTGCACAGATGGTTCTACAGGTTATTTATTCAGGCGTAGGTTCAGAAATAGAACCGGTTGATACAGTCAAAAACGTGTTGTCTTTTGTTAAAAACAGTTTAATGAATAAGGCAATTGAAGCCCAGATTAAACAACAGGGTGTTTTATTGGAAAGCTTGTGTTTAGAACTTTCGGAAAAAGACGCTGAATTAATTGCATTAGTCAATACAGAAAAATGGGAGTTGTTTTTACGTTTTGACAAATTACAAGAGAGTGAAAAGATGGCTTCTCATAAAAAACTCAAGGAGATTTCTCGAGAAAAAACAGTGATACAATCTGCATTTAATGAAATAGACGGATGTCAATGGTCGACATATTACAACCTGTGGAAAGAACAACAGGGTTTGTCCGAGATGATTAAAAAAGAAAAGAGTCATCTTAATGGAATTACAAGGTATACTGAGCAAAAGGTTTTCGACATTTGCCTACTTTTAGAACGTTGTGGTTACTTGACTAAACAAACAGAGACTTGTTGGACATTGACGGAAAAAGGCTTGGTTGCTTCGCAATTAAAAGAAGTGGATGGTTTATTAATGGCTGATTTATTGTTGAAAACCGATTATTTGTCGGGGTATACGGCAGTTGATATTATAGCCTTGTTGTCATGTTTTTGTGATATTCGAACAAATGAAGCAGAAACAGGTGGGTTTAATTGCGAAGAAAAACCGGAATTGGTTTCAGAATTAATCCAACAGGTTGATTATATGGAAAAATTACAAGACGAAATGGGTATTTCATTGCGAGGTAATGAAACGGTTGTTATACAAACACGATTGTTTCATCGAATGATGGAATGGATAAAGGCAACAGATTCAGAGGCATGTTCGCGGTTCTTACAAACCCTGTTGGAAGAATGCGATATTGGAACGGGGGATTTTGTAAAAATAATCTTGAAAATCATGGCGATGAAAAAAGAAATGGAAAAAGTAGTACCATCCGTTTCTCTTCAATACACCCTGTCTCAAATAGACGAGCTATTATGTAAATTTGTTGCAACATCTCAGAGCTTATACCTGTAGTAATGATGATATTTTTTTATCATCATTAAAAATATTTAGACTGATACCGATAAATGAATTGTACCACAACCAAAGGCTGTGTGTAAAACAGAATCACTATGTCATCATTTCTAGTCTTTTTTATCATCTCGATTTCCGCCGTATTTTTTCATCATTTCTTCCCTGTTTTTGTCCTTCATTTCAGCCGTGGCCGGTTCTCTTTCATCCAAATTCATTGTTTCCATTACCCCGGTTAAATTACCGTCTTCATCAATAGTCTGTGTTAATACATTGTTGTTCTTTTTGGCCAATTCCACATTTTCTTTAATGGCATTAAATTTAGCTTCTTTTACACGTTTATCAAATTCTATTTTAGCCAATTCTTCGTTTTTGATTTTAGCATGATGCAATTCGTTGAGCTGTTGTTCCAAGAATTCAACACGGCCTGTTTTGTAAGCCTCTGGGTCCCAAGGCAACCATTTTCCTACTTGTCCAATATAAATGTCGTGATTGGGGTCTCGTTCACGGATTTTTTTCACGAGACTCTCTGCTTCTTCAATGGTTCCAACAGTGGGTGTTCGGATTTTTAATCCACGTACCGATGTTTGAAATTTATTCTCCTTGTTGAATTGTTCAGCTAAACGTTCTTCGTTTAAATCCAAAAATGATTTATAATCATCTAAAACAGATTCTGCCCTTAATTCAGCTTCTTCCTCCTTTAGGAAATCTTGATAATCCTTTAACAAAACGTCGATTTTTAGATTGAACTTGTCTGAAGTAAAATGCAAAAAATCGTTGAATTTCTTCATTGATTTATTAAAATCCCAAGTATTGACGAATTTTTCGAAATAGAAAATCTCGCGCTTTTTCAGAATCTTTTCCGGAGACAGAAAAGAAATACCGATAAATTTGTGGCCATTTATTTCTGGGTCTGTTTCTAATTCATCGCTTAAATATTGTTCCTCTATTTGTGTCGACATACAGAATAATATAAGAATAGAATACAGGGTGTTTTTAAATTTGTTTAATTGAACGTGGTTCACAGCCTTTGGGTGTCATACAGTTATTTCGTTGATATGTAACAGTAATCCTTATAATTTATTCAAGGGTGTAAAAATGTCAATTACACGTTTTTATGCGACGGCTGATTGCCATATTTTCCTTCTAAAAAATCTATAACATATATAAACAAAACAGCCATGGCTTCTTTTGATTTAACCGAGGTTCTAAAACTCATCTTAAAATATGTATTAGAAGGTCTCGTTGTTGGTATGGTAGCCGCGTTAGTAAGCAAACACAAGTTGAAACTGGAAGAAATCATTGTCATTTCTTTGACAGCTAGTGCTACTTTAGCCCTTTTAGAAATATTTTTGGGTGGCCCTAATGGACAAAACAAAATCGCTGATTCATTAAGAGGTGGTATCGGTTTTAGTGCAGGAGCAGGATTATTAGGAGGATTACCCATTGCATAATTATTGTATAAGCGTATAATCCACAGAAATAAATTAACAACAGGTTGAAATAACACAACCTGTTGTTTAGCTACAAAGGGTTCTAACTAACTGTCGATTCCTTCAATAGAATTGTCTGTAAAAGAAGCCGAAACAGCAGAACTTACAAAATACTTGGCGATTACTAAACGAGAATCCAAAATCTCCTGTTGCGACATTACAGAGAACCATTCATATTTGGTTCTTTTCAACAATTCGTCTCCTGGAATATATATTCCAAAAGCTTCCTTTGCTAAATCTAAATATTTTTCACTTAATAAGTCTTCCAAAAGGATGGGTTCTCCTGTTTTAGCCGATTTTACGCCTATTTTAGAACCGTCTAAACAGAGTATTTTTCCTTCTTCAACGGCATCTTTAGCCCACCAACAGAATGAACCCAATAGTTCTGTTTCAGCAGACATATCAGCCCCTCCTGTTTTCTGTTTTAAAAATTCAATCCCTTCTCTGATAATATCAGAATTTTTAAGAGAAGAAAGAAAATAAGAATCGGGTAAAAAACTATTTAGACCACCCTTTTCTTTAACCAAATTAATCGTTCTATTTAGTCGTTCACCGAAAAAAGGAGTTTCGCGCTTTAGTGTTTGTTTCCAAAGAGGCAATAAACTATTAATACACAAGAACGTGTCGGGAACAATAATACCACCATAGTAATAAACAAGGGTCAATAAAGCCTCTTTTCTGACACGCGACTTAAGTGGTTCGGGTAAAACGGACAAATCTTGGTCCCAAGACGGGATTAATTTGCTAAAAGAGTGGTCGTCAATTAAACAGATATGAAAATCCCTGTCGCAATGGTTAATAATTGACTGAATTGTCAAGTGAATATATGGTTGGTTCAAGTCGGTCGTGTTTCTTGATTGAAAACTCTTCCATTTTCGTGCATTTATTTCGTATTTTGAATGAATCCATATTTTCGGTTTATTAAAACCATATAGGGGCGAATCATTCAACAGATATAACTGAACAGCCTTGTAATTACTTTCCTCGTTATTTTTATTCAACCATCCATTGAATTTGTTTTGAAATGTAAAAAGACACAACAGGGTTATAATCAAAATTAAAACCCATAAATAATTTTTCATTTTTAACAACAGGGTCTTTTATGAATTACACCGAGAAAAATAACAGGGTTATTTACACCGATAAAGATTTACACAAAGCCTCTTGTTGTGGCACAATTCATTCATTTATCGGTAACAGTAGTCCCATTGAATGAATGAATGGGCTCCTTTAGGAGCCGATTTACACCGATGAAGGGTGTACCCCCTGTCATTCATCTTGTCGAATTTCTTGAATATCGACAATATGATATGCCTTACAAATTAGAATATAAATTGAACACGGACGAATCCATCGTTTCCACGATAACCGTTAGTTGCATGATCAACCCAAGAAGCACTACTAAGTCCTCCATGTCCACCAATCCCATAAGAACGGTTTTCAGGAACTTCAGCCGGAATATTAACCACAGTTCCACCATCACCACCATCAGCATCTGTCCAGGGTTCATTATTTGGATTTGGTCTTGTCATACCGTTATTTCCAGCATATCCAGCGTATTTGTCGGGGACAATTACAGTACCACCTGCACCGCCGTTTCCTGGTTTTCCACGATAATCATTTGCAAATCCACCTTTTTCTCCACCTTTTCCTCCACCTGCTTCAAAATACCGTGTTTCATTGTTGTTTTCTACCAAGGCAATATAACTGCTTTCTCCGTCATTACCTGAAGTATTGACCGGCCCCCTGTTGTGTCCAGCCCTTATTCCGCCTTCACCACCACTTCCAACATAAATTTTTAAATTACTATTACGATTATTGTCATCGATTGGAACGGAATAGTTACCGTTAAAAAAAACCACAGCACCCGCTCCACCGCCTCCAGGTCCTCCTCCTGCTCCATCAGACCCCCTCCATCGCCATCCACCAGCACCCCCACCACCTCCACCGCCACCACCTACAGTAATAGCACGTATTCCTATACATCCCGGTGGTATGGATAAATTATATGTGCCTTTTTCTGTATAATCCCTGTAATAAATAGGTCCATATTTAGTAATATCCGATGCCCTTCTAAAAGAAGAACAGTCAGGGTAATAACTATAAAAAGTTGGATTATTTTTGTTAAAATTCGGGTCGAAAAAAGAAGCGATTTCACTGGAAACCGTCCAACTTAATTCCCCATTGTCACCTACAACTCTGTAGATTTGACCGACACCTGCTCCTCCTGGAACATCAATAGCACATTTGGTATAGCTTCCCTTTGGTAATTTTTTCCCATTAAAATGGATATTATCACCGATTGCAATACTATCACAATCAGGGACATTTGTGACAGGTGTGTTTGTTAATCCCCAAGAAGCTAAATTCTCTAAAGACGTGTAAGCATTCGTAACGTTTTGAAACCAACGTAATTTTCCATTTTCCACTTTATAAATAGCATCTTTTCCATGACCACCCGGGTTTTGTGAAGGTTGTATATCTCCAAATTTGGTTTGAAGACATTTTACAAGTTTTCCTTCCAATGCTTTCATATCGGGTTTATATTTAAACATACGCTCCCCATTCTTATCTACATACCTGTATATATGACTGCAATCATCAACGTCAACTTGATTATCCGGATTTACTCCCCATGATTTGGCCACAATCTGGTCTGGGTCATCTTTTTGACCAGGAAAGGGTTTTATTTTGGTTGTCGTCATGACTCTATACACGTGACGATTTGGTAGAGAATCTTCATTTTTGCAATGAAGATTTACTCCAACAGCTGGTAAGGGGATTTTACTTTCCATAGTGGGTCCTCTATTAAACGCAGAACAATTTTTAAAAGATGGTGCAGAAGCCCATGTATCTGACCAAGAATTAATAATACTTCTGTCGTCATTTGGAAACAGGTTTATTGTCTTGGGGTTTGTATTTGAAACCATATAATAAGAACCGTTTCCATTGATGTCATCCACAGAACACTGTATAATAGACCCTTCAATAGGAAATTCGGGGTCGGGACCAGCATTTTTAACAACAGGTGGTGTGTCAGAAAAGATAATTGGAGCCCCAGTATTAGGAATATTATTCAATGTAACAAGGTTACCATTATTAACGGCTTTGTCTAAATTAGATGTGGTTGTCTCAGAAACACTTACATATAAACCATCATACCCTTCTTTAACACTCATTCCATATCCATAAAAAATTATCAATGAAACGATTACAAGAAAAAAGCATAAAACAATTATCCCTGTTTTTCCAGTCATAATCATTAAATTGGGAATGATAAGATAAAATTCTTTTTATATAATAACAATATATTAGCATATACAACACAATCAACATGCCTTTTACTTTTCCACATACCCATGTATTACCTTATATCGCCTGGAAGGGGAAAACTTTCTACCAAGTAACAACCTCTCTTCGTCTAAATATACCAGACCCAACTGTTAAAAACGATAAACAAATTTTTAAACCATTGCCAATCCAAGGATATCGGCGAGAAATCGTTTCAGTATCTTCTTCTTCTGCAACAGGAGGGTGTAATAGTAATATTAGAATAGATGAAATTAATGCTCCTGGTGGATATATTCTAACAGGTAGTATAAATTTGGCTAAAGCCACCGGTGGGACTATTGGAGTTTTGGAATACAAAATACCAAACAACACATCGGAAACGCCCGACCCCTGTTTCACAGATAATTGCAAAACGACCCGTACCGATTCTTCGAATGTATGTTTTCGCCCAGATATGAATGCACTTCGTCGTTGTCGAAGTGCTGGAATGAACACACGAAAATTCGTCCCAGAGAACGGAAATGATAATGCTTATTTTTCCGATAATTCGCAATATCTTCACAGTCGTAATCGCCAATTTTCTCAAAATCAATATTCGTATATTCGTCAAGGAAGTGCTACAGTGACCCCTGGAAGTAGCCAATCTACAAACAATATATATAGCGCATGCGGTCTGTCTCATTGTCCTAAATACAAAATATCTGCTACTTTAGGGAACAATAGTTTTAGTTACAAGTGGGTGAACGGGACATCCTATCCTGTTGTAATCCCGGATGGAGCCTATGACATTTATGATTTAGACGGAGTTTTAACAAATAGTATGATTTCCAATACTCATTATTATACCAATCCAACAAATCTTATTAAAGTAACCCTATTAAATTTGGGGTATGATAAGTCGAGTGGAACCCTGACGATTACTGCTAAAAGCCGTCAGGATATATTATCTTATACAGCTGGAGGGGTATGGACAACACCAGTGAATTGTCCACAACTGGTGTTGCCAATTTCTCTACAGAATGCATATGGACTTACTGCTGGAGTATATCCTTCCATAAATACTACAGCATCTACAACTTTTGGCACCGTGAAAAGTCCTGCGTTGGCTCCTTCTTATGTTCCTGTTTATTATAAACCTTCAAATTACCAATACGCCGAACAAGGAGGTGTAAGTAGCAGTTCTCGAACATTGCGAATAAAATACAACAGTATAATGACAACAGCAGGGCGTACAGCTCCATACAATATGGCACTGGCCAATTCTGTTGCATACGACGTTCCTGTTCCTGATTATCCAAACACTGTCAAGGACAAGATTGGATATAAATTAACAGCCACACCTGTTGTTAAGGAATTCGGGGACAATACAAAATTAGATAGATGCAAAAAGTTCATTTATAGACCGGGATAAACAGTTTTATTTTTTCGATTTCTATTATGAAAAAATAAAAAATTAGATATATTATGCAACAGGGTTGTTTATTCTGCGAGATTCTTTCGTTTCGTTTTTATTGTCTATAGATATACTTCGCGTTTCACATAAAAGGATGTTTTCATAAATACCGGTAATGTCGATTGCCACATATTCATGGCCTTCTTTATTGGATTTATCGATTAAACACTCAACATATTCTCCTTGAACCAAATATTTATACTCTGTTTTTTTGTTACGGATAGAAGAAAAATGAACGAAAATATCAGTGTTTATATGTTCACCATCTAATACACAAATGAAACCATAACCCTGTTTTTTATTGAACCATTTGACTCTCCCAACTGTTCTATTGACTTTTGTGTTTGTCATTTTACGTTGATATAAAAATGATTTCTTTATACTCTCTTTTGACAATTTTCTGTGTAAAAATTGATTGAACAACTACACGGTGTTATTCTGTAACCTAACTTATATAAATCGAAAACTCGACTGTGTAAGAGACAATTTTATAATGATGAATGAAGGAGAAACTAAGATTCCAAAAATAATATGGGCCCTTTGGATTGATTTCAATAGTAAAAAAAACGGTGAAATAACAGAGGATTTAATGTTTTTCAGTAATCGCATAAGATTTCTTCATCCAGACTATCAAGTAAATATAATTACTGAATGGAAACAATTGGTTGAATATGTTAAAGAAGAAGAAATGATTATAAAGTTATTGGATAATACACATGTTATTTCTGCACACAAGGCTGATGTTATTCGCTGGTTTTTACTAAAGAACCACGGTGGTATTTGGATAGATTTATCAACATTCCTGTTGGCTCCTGTTGATTCATTGATTGAAAACAAGAGTTTCGTATGTTTTTATGCCAGTACAAAAGATGCCGAACAATGGATTATAAAACCATTTGAGAATATATATAATAATTTGTCTTTTAAAGAAAGACAAGTGTTTTTAAATAATCAAGAAAATTATATATCGTTAAAGGATGTAAATTTCGATTTTATTCCAGAAAATTATTTCATTTGTTCAACCAAAGACCATGAAATAACTTCAAGTATTTACAAGATGCTGAATGATTTCTGGACAAAGAATATTGAATTAATGGTTTGTCAAACAACAATGGCTTTTTATATAAATTTGTACATGTTGAAGTTAATCAAGCAAATTTTTAACATAAACTTGTCTCAATTAACAGAGGATTTTATTCCAAATCGAGACTGTATTTATTTAAAAGATATTGTTGATTGTGGATATTTATTCAATTATTTACAAATGTACATTAGTATTAGAGATTATTGTAAAAACCTAGATTATACTGAGTCTTATATAAATAACGAGGTTCAATCAATGTCTTTATTTAAAATGGACAAATACTGTGATAATATAGAATTTATATTTAAAGATACACGGATTTCTCTATTATCAGCTACATTTATTAGAACCCTTAAATGGTCAGATAAACTTGAAAATCGAATGTCTTGGGAAGGAACTTATTTGGGAGAATTAATAAAAAATGTAAATACACAAGAAGAAGCAAACGTTTTATTGAATCTGTTTATAGATTATAAAATATATCAATTTAAGTTTGGTTCATGGACACGAAATAGTACAATTATATCTTTATTAAAAAAATGGTATGACCCAGTACAACCATATTGTTCTGTGTAATAAATCTTACCAAGTATTTTTTTACATACTAAAAAAACGATACATGAACCCATATTTAAGGGTGAAAAAATTGATTTAAAAATAACCATGTAATAATATTATACAAAAATCGAAACGTAAAATCTATTTATTACAATAATGAGTTCTACAAAAGATAATCGTTCAACAAAAGATTTTCTTACGACTTTATTTGATAAGTTACAGGATGAGAATAAAAAATTAAGGGAAGAGAACAAGGTGTTGGTGGAAGAAAACAAAGTGTTGGTGAATAGTTTATTGATTGATTTCCGAGAAGAAAACAAAAGATTGATAAATAGTTTATTGAATTTATTAGATAAACAAATGGACAAAATTTATTCAGTCGAACCTAAACTTACGTCAATACCGGAAAAAACACAACCTGTTGAAATTCCCATTACAAAAGAATCACCTACTACACAGATAAAAGTTGAAACGCTTTTACCTCAATTTCAACAGGGTGTTGAAGACAAGAAACATGTTGGCTTGGAAATAGAACCCGAAGAAATCGATTTTGATGTACCAGAAGATGATGTTGAAATGTTGGAAATTAAACAGAATGAGTCAGAAAATATCTTCTTTGAGATTGAAGAAAAAAATATAGAACCGCCTGAGGAAACAGAGGTTGAAAAAGTTGAAGAAGAAGAAACGACACCTGTTGAACTTGAAGAAGAAGAGGAAGAGGAACAACTTGAAGAAGATGAAACAACACCTGTTGAAGAGGAAGAACAACTTGAAGAAGAAGAACAACTTGAAGAAGAAGAACAACTTGAAGAAGAGGAAGAGGAACAACTTGAAGAAGAAGAACAAGAAACAACACCTGTTGAAGAAGAAGAACAAGAAACAACACCTGTTGAAGAAGAACAAGAAACAACACCTGTTGAAGAAGAACAAGAAACAACACCTGTTGAAGAAGAACAAGAAACAACACCTGTTGAAGAAGAGGAAGAAGAACAACAGGAGGAAGAAGAAACAGAATTGGAAGAAATGGTTATTGGTGGTAAAACCTATTTTGTAACAGGTACCGTTGATGGTTCAGAAGTATATGAAAAAACGGGGGAGGATGATATTGGCGATTTATTAGGAACACTTAAAAATGGTAAAATTGTAAAGAGTAAAAAGACATAAAACTTTTTCAAACCGTAATTTTTTCATCGGTGTAAATCAGCTGTATCTACAAAGGGGTCTAGCTAGGGTTGAGTATAAGGTGGAATATCCATAAAGAAACGCTTGTAGTTAAAAATAGAATGTTCTAATAAGGAATTCGGAGGTTGTTTTAAATATACCCCTGTATCAAATACATGGCGGTAGTATGAACGGAAAAATGGATAATTTACAACAGGGTCTCTTAAAAAGTTAACCCTAGAACAATAAAGACCCATTTTTTTAAATATTTCACGCGGATTATCTCCACCTGGTAAATCAGCAAAAACCTTGTATGAACCAAAAGAAATCATATGAATGGGGAAACATCGGTTCGGTGTAAATTGAACAACGAAATCCAATGCACCCAATTGAGAAACAATGCCTTTACTATGTCCAACAAAAACCAATTCACCGCCTTTATACACCTGTTTCATTTTCTTTAAAAAGTCGATACGACAACGGTCATATTCTTTTGTTATACCTCGATGAACCCATAATGAAAAACAAACAGGGTGTTTTTTGCCTGTTTCTTTACCTTCATCAGAATCTTTTATAAAATGTCTTAAAACAGGTATACTGTCCATATTATTTTTCCATTCATCTAAATGCATGCGTTTAGTTCCTCTAAAAGCCACCACTGTTTCTGTTGAATGTCTTTTTAAATCATTCGCCTGTATAAAATATCCTGCTATAATTTGGCGTTTAACATCTGTCTCTTTTTCAGTTCCGTCTTTAAAAAAAGGCGTATAAACGACTTCTTCTCCATAATTTTTTTTTAAATCATTCAGTGAACATTCGAAAGAAGGGTCCTCCTTATTAAAATAGGCAAATTGAGAAGCAACTACATACCTTCGAATATCATCTGTTGTTGGATTAGAAACCCCGTGTTGCAAATAGATATTACGGGAATGAATAAAACGACAAACGCGTGGATTAACCCAACCCGAAAATTGAAGTCTTAATGTTATAGTCAAAGATAATCGAATCAAGAAATACAACAGGTATTTGTTCATTATATTATAATCACTTTTTAACTTTTACTCTTGAATACTACGTGTGTATTTGTGGTTAAGAATCAAAATTGTTAAAGGATACTCCACTGAAACAGCGGTTTAGCAAAAAGAGTGATTACTTACGTTTGGGAGTAAAATGGAAATAATGTAAAAATATTTCGTAATTTATTTTTACATACAGACACAAAATTGTGAAACTTCCAAAACAATCTGTAGATTCCCAAACAGGGGTGTATAGAACAAAAAAATAACGAAAATTGATTCAAGGTTCGTGACCTTTGGCTATTCACTATTTACACACTGGTTATTAAAACGATGAGACTTATTCATTGTCTTCCAAAGACAGTTCTGAATCGTATCGCTTTATTCACAGGGGACCGTTATGTTATAGATATACTCAAAGAATATATTGATTATGACCTCTTGTTACGCGGTATCAACCCAGAAAGAACACTTTTGTATGGACCTGTCCAGTCAGGAAAGACAGAAGCGATTGTTAAAGTCATACAAAATCAACAATTTATGGGAATAAATAAGGTGTTGATTATTCAAAACAGTTTGTTGGTATTGAAACAATATCAACAGAGACTGAATAGCTACAGGGTGCCCTATCATGTTGTGGGACCCAAGTCTAAACTGTTAACCTCATTGTCTCGCAATGACGTACTAATACTAATGAACAATCATCAAAGATATATTCACTACTTAAACATCACCTGTAAACCCACTGACTACATCGTACTTATGGACGAATGTGACATGTACAAAAGCGGAAGCCACCCTGTAGCTAAAAACGCACTTTATCAGTTCTATGTCACAGCCACACCCTTTCATAAAACATACAGGGAAAAGGGATTCTTTGACAGGGTGTCAAAAGTTACACCTACAGATAACTACATTGGGCTAAAGGATGTTGTATTGTCCTACAAGGATTTACCTGTAGCTGTATCAGAGTTCATGAGTGTAGCAAAGGGTATGATGTTGATTAACTCAATTACCCGTGTTAATCGTATGGTATCTCTTGCTCATGAACTATCTGTTATGTATCCGGAAACGCCCATTTTGGTATTAAATGAAAAAAAATGGGTTTATCACCTTGGTGTTAGAACCCTTCTTAAGGAAACCCATATTTCCTCCCTAATAGACCAGTATATTGAACATTCCCACATCATTTTTATAGCCAACAGGTTGTCTTTGCGTGGTCTTTCTTATACATCGTCTGACTATTCCCGACATTTAACCCATCAATATTCCAATTTTAATAAAATTACCGTGACGAATTGTATTCAAAAAATGCGCATGTTGGGTAAGCATAAAAATACGTCTGAACCATGCACTCTTTATTTAGGCGAAGAAGTTCAAGGAATTTGTGAAAAGATGGCTAAGGTTTTGTCAATAATTGAAAAAGGGGTTGACAAGTTTTCTATCGGGAGTAACAATTTCAATATCTCTCCAGTATTATCCAATATGGTCTAATCCAATATGGTCTAATCCAATATGGTCTAATCCAATATGGTCTAATCCAATATGGTCTAATCCAATATGGTCTAAACGTGTTGGGGGTATCTTACAGGGACTTTACATACTTGTCATTTTTTATACTCTGAAAGATAAAAATGTGAAAAATGTTTTTTTATCTAGATGAAATATATATAATATAAACCATATGACAATAACATGTGGTTACGATGATAAAAAAGATAAGATTATCATTAAAAGTAATCAAGGGGAAAAACAGGTTGAATTAATTAATAATCTCCAATACTTTACTGATAATTTTACAGTAGTTGATTATAAAGAGGGTTCTAAAGGAGGTTTTATAAATTCGCAAAAAATAATTCGATATCTGGATTGTCTTAAAGATTTAGGTTTTACTAAAAAGGATATGTTTCCTATTTTTGTAAATACAGAATCAGTTTCAAAATTGAATAAAGAATTTTTGAACAAAATAGAAAAAGCTTTTACAAAGAAAAATATAGATGACGGGTTTATTACATATAAATCTTGGTTACGTGAAACAGATATTTCACAGATTGAAGATAAAAAAAAGTTTGATATTAAATATATTTTTTATGAAATGGGTCTGGACCCATTAAATTACATAAAACATAGTAAAAATAACGGGAAGAAACCGACTCCGACGAAAGATTCATTTCCAACCTATGTTCGTAATGTAGCAAATGAAATTATCGACCCATTTACAAGAAGTTTTCAATTAGAAAGACAAAATATAGTTTTTGAAAGGGATGAAAAAATTATAATGGATAAATCGTTTTTTAATTTTTTCGGTTTTAATGATAGCGTTTCAAATTATGATTATATTTACTCTAAATCTAAATCTAAATACGATTATAATATCGATTTTTCGTTTTCGGGTCAAACAGTTAAGTTAAGTAACAAAGACAATCAAGAATTTTTAAAAGGGAATGCAGTTAAAAAAGTATTTTTAACAAACACACAAGAAACAAAAAAGACAAACAAAAAGAACGAAGATGCAAAAAAACAGGCGTTTATTGTGACAAAAGAGTTGGGGGATGTATCACAGGTGTTGTTGATGTATATTTATTGCAAATACAAAAATATTGGATTAGAGGATTATACAATGATTTCAGAAGATATGGTGGTTTATTTGTTTTGTCAAATGTTAAAACAGTCGTGTATTTTTCCAGAATATGTTGAAAAAGTAGTGGATAAATCTCAGCTTAAAAATTGGCTTCCTGAAATTATAAACAGTGGTGATAAAGTTACTTTTAGTGATAAAACACAGATTCGTAAAATCCACTGTTATTTACCAATAGATGCAAGGACACCAGAACAAATTGCACAAATAACAAAAGCAAAATCAGAAAAGTTTATCAAAGATTTAAGAGATGAGGTGGAAACCTACAACAATATTCATATACAGATGTTGTTAAATTTAATTGATGAAAGGAAAAGGCATTTCTATTTAGATTCAAAAATTATAATGAATGAAAACCACATATTGTTGATAAAATATTTAATTGCTAAAATTCAACAAAAAAATGTCGAATTATCAAATATTACAAATAACGGGGATGAAAACACAATGAAAAATAGTATTAATAGGTGTAAAGTCCCTCTTATTTTTAAAAAGGGTTCTGATGAAAAAATAAACCACAGTGTGCGCATAGAAGACACGAACTATGATTATGCTATTGAAATGCAAGGGATATGGAAGATGAATCGAGGAATTAGTGAGAAATTTAAATTTGGAATGGCAGATATTGAAGGAAATATTACTCAAAATAAAAAAGAAGAAATTGAATACATTGATGAAAAAATTGATGAATACATTGAACAGCCGGTTGTTAATGACGGAATTTTTAGTAAATTGTATAATTTGGTAAGACATAAAAACTCCATGCTTTCATATCTTTATAATTTAATTTACCCTGTTAGAACTGGTGGAAAAACAAGAAAAAACAGGAAAAAACAGGGTGGGTCTTCGCTTAAAAGTAACAGGGGAAATAATTCACCCATTCCTTTCAACCCTTTTGAAAAGGATATTAAAGAAGAATTTTTCAAGGAAGATTTTACAAGCTCAGAATATGGATATTCTATTTTAGATGAATTTTTTCAGATAAATATTATTCAACAGGTGTATAATTTGTATAAATCGAATGCCACGGATGCCAATCTGATTAAAAATTTCGTAGAATTATTAAACACGACGACAGACAAGGTTCCAACCGAAAACCATATTAAACTCTTATTTGAAGAGTTATATACCTTTTTGTCTCGCGAATTTTATGAAAGGGGTGAGGTTTTCTACGATGAACAATTATTGGGTGAAATAAAAAAATTTATACAGGGGGTTATCCCTGATAGAGAAAAAACTATAAAACCCAAACCTCTCATATTAAAACCTCAATCCCAAAGAATGTTACAATCCCAAACTCCCGAAATTAAACCTCAATTACAAGGAATGTCACAGACCCCGTCACAGGGTAATATAACACAAAAAATAAGGTCAAATTCTCAAAACAGACAAAATACACAATTTACAAGAAAAAGAAAACCTGGCATTAATCTCAATGATGCTTTTTCAGAAGAATACATACAACCCTTCAAAAGAACCCGTATAATAAACTAAATGTAAACGGTCTAAAACAAAAACCCTCATATAATTTATCCCGGATTAATGCCAATGTCTTCCCCCCCAGAAAATGAGTTTCAGGCTTTTACACCAACGATAGGAAACACGATTTCAGCCATTGGTGGGTGTCGTAATCAATATACAACGATTGACGAAAAACACGCCGAAATTATGAACAAAATCGCATATGAAGAACAAAACCTATTACCGGAATTGCTTAAACAACAGGATGTTTTGAAGACAACTTTAAAGACATTGAAAACAAAAGACCGTATTGATGAACGTTTGGCCGTAATCGACCAAATTGAAGATAATCGAAAGCAAATAAAAAATCTTAAAAGCAAACGGAAAAAATACCTGTTGGATAATTGCTCGGACCTTTTTCACTATTTTGAAGAACGCAAAAAAGTGTCTTCGGGGAAAAACGACCAAAATACCGACAGAGTCAAATCCTTTTTTAAAATTAAGACGGCTGAATCAACAGGTGTTTTAGGAGAAAAGGATGTGGAAACGGGTTTTTCTAAATCCCGCAATATTTACAACAATTATTGGAAAAACGTTAACAATGACCTGTTTAATGTTTTAGACTTTAAAATTAAAACAGGTGTGTGTATTCAATGTCATTCAGGAGAACTCATTGTTCATGAAGAGGACGGAGTGGTAATGTGCAACACGTGTTTCCAAATTACCGAATATATTATGGATAGTAGTAAACCATCCAACAAGGAAATACCCAATGAAGTTTCATATACTGCGTATATTCGATTGAACCATTTTAAAGAAATCCTGTCGCAATTTCAGGCCAAGGAAACTACACAAATACACAGGGATGTTATTGATGCCATACGACAGCGTATCAAGAAAGAGCGAATAACAGACTTGTCGACTATAAACAATGAAAGAATGCGTGATATTCTGCGTCGTTTAAAGCTCAACAAGTATTTCGAACATATCCAATACATCAAATCCCTGTTGGGAATTCGACCACCCACCATGTCGGAAAAACTGATTGAAACCCTATGTGTTTTATTTATCGAAATACAAGAACCTTGGGCCATTTATTGTCCGGAAACCCGCACTAATTTTTTCAATTACACGTATCCATTGTATCAGTTTTGTGTTCTGTTGGACCAACCACAGTATCTTCCTTATATTCCAATGTTAAAAGATGTTAATAAACAAAAGGAACAGGATATAATTTGGAAAAAAGTGTGTGCTCATTTGGATTGGTTTTATTCACCAACAGTATAACATCTTTTAGGGATATTGTATGTCTTGAATCATAATTTCAAACTATTATGTATAAACATGGTGAAAACGTCTAAAAATCTAAAGTTAATTCTTAGAAAAACACACAAAAAAAGTGGCGGTCAGTCTTTTAACCCATACGAATTATCCCAAAATTTTATCACAAGTACGGTAATAAAAGAACTTGAATACAAAAAAGATAGAGATAATAACAATATTACAAGTGATACAGGAGATGGGTATTATCTAATACTCAGACGGCCTACAAGTGTAAAAGAATTAAAAAAAATACATGAACATATTACAAAAATTATTTATCCAATCAATCTAAATGCATTGTATCTTATGTTAGCAGAATATGAAAACTATAAATTAAAATCAGGTTATGTTTTTAATGTTTTTAATTCAACAATACGTGATAATAGAAAAAAATATGAAGAAGACTTTAGAGAAGAATATATAAAGGTTTTACATAATATATATATTGATATTAAAAATGCTTTTTATAAAGAAAAAAATGGTAAACCCATTTATTTAAATGGTAAAACCATTAATGAACCTTCTGATTTTAAAACATTCGTTACAGAATTTAACAGAAAGATTGCTATAATAAGAGTCAATAAAGTCAATGACGAAAACAAATACTATTTTAAAGCGTTAACTGAGAGAAATTTTATAATCGGTGGTTTAGAAATAATTTCTAAATTATTTGATTATGTCACAGAAAAAGCAAAAGAAATGCCAAGAGACGAAAATATAAATAATACTAGTGAATATGGTTACGGTATACCCCTTGTGGACAATAATGGCAAAATTAATTTTATTGACGAAAATATTGACGAATACAATCCATATTATAAAAATTATAATTCTGAATTTAATCATCATCCTCCAGAAAAGCCAAGAAAACCTACCACAACCAATAAAGTCAAAATCCAAATGAATCAATCGAGTCAATCGAAAAAAAGTAATAATATTAAACCACAGGGTTTAATGACAGAACTAAAAGAGCGAATTAGTAATTTAAGAAAAACGGAAACGGAACTTCCAAATAAAACTACAGCTTTAGAACATCAACCTATACAACACAATGGACAGTCACTTACACCTTTGCACATTTACACCCTTGAAGATTTAAAACCGCATCTTTCGGTATAAAATGAAAGGAAACTTCAAGGTTTGCCTATTTTAAGGCATGTAAATTTTGATTTTGGGAATTCTTCTAAAAACCCTGATGAGTTATTGCTTCTTGATAAATAATTTGGTCGTTCTTTATTATTTATCGCATTATAAGCAATTTTATAAATATTTGTAGCACCATTCACATCTCTATTCCAATAACCGCATCCGTTCTTACAACAAATCAGTCCATGGACCTATTTATAACAGACATTCTTGCTGGATTTGATGTTCCATCTTTATTTTTCACAATATCTTCTTAACTCATGTTTTAGTTTTTGTATAGGTGCTGTTGGATGTTTCTTTACAAGTCCGTGTTTTTGTGAAAAATCACCAAATCCTACTAAAGTTTTCTTATCTTCAGTAATGGATTTACAGATTTTATCCATTGTAGCTTTCCCACGACAACTAATCTGTAAAGAAAAAAAGACGAAAATAATTATAAGCTAAATTTTCTCAAAATTTTTTGATTGATGTAAGAATAAACAACAGGAATTATATCTGTTGTTTATAGAAAAATAAGAAAAATGTTTTTAGAAATGGACCCAAACGATATTGTAAAAAATTACGACACTTTATCACAGGGGATTCGTTCTTATAACCAAGGACAAACAGATTATTTACAAAAGGAAAAGAATAATATCCAAAAAGATACCAATCTACAATGGGAAAGGGATTTACGCGAATACATTGACCGCGAAAAAACAGTTTTAACAATAGGTGGTGTAGTAGTATCTGTCCTGTTAGTAGCTACTTTTATGCTACTTCCAAGAATAAACAGGGCCTAGTTCAAGTCCGTCGATATTTTCATCAATATTATTTAGTAATAGTCTTTTGTGAAAAAGTATAAAATAACCCTGTGAATGTATATGTAAATGTCGGAAACAGGTCAACACAAGATTACATCCTTTGAAAATATCAATCGGTCTGGTAAGTCTGATAATAATTATAGATATTTCATTAAAACATCAAATGGAGGATATATTACCGTTCAAATTGAAAATTACGTATACTGTTGTGAAGTATTTGGTGTATATGCTATGAAGAATGGGAAAAACGTAAATGATTCCCTTGATGATTTTGTTGGAAAAGAAATTGTCAATATCGTGGTTTCAAAAGAAACCGAAATCGAAATAGAAAAGACGATTGTTGAAATGTCATATATACGCTGGGTAGAAATATATATGAAAGAAGACCCTTTACCACTAATGCTTTATTTATACAATGACCATAATGGGTTTTATTCACATGATTGTACTATTGAATGGAAAGGACAATGTGTTCCTGATGAAAGCTTTTCTTTTTCATTATAATGAATATCGTATTTAGTAAACAAACGGTTTAAATTCCAACTGTTTATAGTTACGGTCGTGATGTTGTGGCTGTTTTAGAGGAACGACCAATGTACTTTGGTCTTTGATGTATTTTAAATAAGCAACAGATGCGCTATAAACGTCCTTTACACAAAAATCCAAAACCAGCTTGTTTAAGCGTTCCACCTGTTCTGTTATTTTGTCTAAATAAAAGTCGGCATATTGCATAAAAATGCTTCGCATAATAATATGCAAATTATCTAAATCCTGTGGAGGAACAATTAATTTTTGACTACCTGATTTTTCATATACACCTGCGCGAATACCATTTTGGATAATTTGAATATTTTCTTTGGAAAAAAACACGTCACTCAACACGTTCTTTTCCCACGTTCCTTTCATTGCATCATAATATGACGAAGGTCTGGATTGATTCGATACACGCTCCTGTAATTTAAATCGAACATCAGGAGGGTCAGGTGTCGTTAAATCCACACGGCCATTATAAGAACTCAACAGACGGCTGGATTGTGAATAACTTTCATCTAAATTAGACGGATATAGAGAACTTAACATCCTATTTTGGGTTTGTTTTAACAGGAGATTTTTTGAACAAGATTTACACTGGTGTTTGATAGTGATGTTGCAATTCGTAGGTTCACTACAATCCTGTAGTACAATTCATTTATTGGTAACAGTAATCCCAATGAATGAATTAAAGGGCTCCATTTCAAATATTCAAGGGTGTAAAACGCCGGTTGGTATCCATTTCAATTTGAACATATCGTGGTAAAATAGTCTGATACCCTTTAAAGTTAAGACGTTGTTTTTGAATAGGTGGTTCCCATTTTGGAACAATATTTTTTGGCCGATTGTAAATATCTAAACTCGGAATTACACGTAGTTCTGGGGTGTGTAAATTTCGAGGAATGACAGAACTAGAACCAATACCAAACAGTTGTGTTTCAATATCTACAGAATTCACAGACAATTCTGTTGAGGCTATACGAGCTGGACCTAAACCGTCACCACATAACAGGGTTCTATATGCAGGGCCGTTTGGGGCATTCACAAACATTTGGTATTTTTGTGCCTTTATAATCTCGTGTTGTTCTTTCTTGAAATATTCAGGGCTATTAATGTCACGTCCGGAAGCCATTATCGATTTTTATATTACAGAGAGTTTATTTTACAACAGGTTTTGTGTTTAGAAGTGTAGAGGTATAACAACAGAAGGTGGTTCGCCTAATAATAAATCCTCCACATAGGTGTTTTTTTCGTAATGAACTAACCGGCAACCGTATTGTTGACCGTTATCTAAACCGGAATTTCCCCCGAAAACGACGGCTTCGGTATAATCCCACAGGAGTTCGCGTTCTTTTACCAACAGGGGGTTATATTGACGAACTTGTAAATCCATAATTCGTTCTAATAGAACCTTGTCTTTACTTTTTTTATATTCGGCCAAGTCTGATTTTAAAATAGTTAAAAGGTTGGCTATTTGACGGCGTGTTTCGTTCAATTGATTTTCGCGTTCTTCTTTTTCAACAACAGGTTCGGTTAAGCGTTGATGTTCCATTTCCAATAGCTGTTTTTTCTCCTTGAGTTTAACGAATTTAGCTGCGGCCTGTGTTTCATGGATATATTCAAAAACCGTATCTAAATTTAATCGAATTATTTCTTCGCCAATAGATAGCAATTGTTGTTGTAATTCCTCTTTATGAACCTGTTTATTTTTAAAAACGGAACGAAACAGTTTGAATTTAAAGGAGCAAGGGTTTATTGCGTTTCCACATAAAGCCAACAGATGTTTTCCATCAGTGGAAAACACAAGACCCCCTGTTTGTTCACAGTTTGGGCATTTTTTTCGTGAGCCTTCATATTTATCTTTATAACTGTAATAATGTTTTAGAGCTTCTTCATAAGAAATAGAACGTTTTTTTTCCTTGATTTCTCCAACTATATTTTGCGAAGACCCTGTAGGGGCTGAAAAAGAGGTGTTGTCGTGTTGAAAATCCACGATTGAACCAGAAGGATAATGAAGAATGGATAAAAACTCTGTGTTTCTACTAACATGCAACACTTTTAGGTTCTGAGCATTGACTAAATCTAATTCTTGTAAATAATTTCCGTCGACATACAATTCTTCTAAATCGGTTGGAATATTTTTCAACAGGGTTAAGTGATTATCGGATATTTGAAGACGTTTTAGATGAGGTGTTGAAGCCAAGTCCAATTCGACTAAACGATTACCTGTTAGGTCGAGTTCTTCTAAATGAATCGGCAAAACGCCTAAAGTTGTTAAAGCCTGTTGAGAACATTCCAACACGATTAGGTCTTTTGGAAGATTTTGAAGACGTGTAATACCGCCCCGTTTTTGAAATACTATTTTTTTAATACAATCAAAACCCATTTTTTGAAGAACAGAAAAATCCAAAGGGCCTTTTAGTGAATTAGAAATGATTATTTCTGAAACACGCTTGTCTTTTTCGTTCATCAATGTGTTGAAAACCGTTTGAGCATGTTCACTATTTTCCTCTGTTTCATCATTTATCATTTCATTCATTTCGTCTTCGTCTTCGTCTTCGTCTTCGTCTTCCCTTATTTCTCCTTCTTCGAGTTCATAATCATCGTCTTTTATTGGCGGTTTTAATTTGATTACTTCTTCGGATGGTTCTAAATTTAACTCGAAATCTTCCATTTCTTCAAATTCAGATAAAACAGGGGATGTTTTGTCAGACATTATTATTTTCGCGGTTCTTTTCTTTATTATAAGTTTTGATTTGGTTTTATTTTACTACTAAAATGTAAAACCGGATAATGGACTGGATTAATAAACGTTTTTTACAAAAGAATAGAACCACTTTAGCTATTTTCATTTTCTTGGCCCTGTTGAGTTTAATTCATTATTCTAAACCGGTTTTTCTATATTTACCGGATGGAAGTTTTCGTCTATTTGGTGTTGGATATAAAAACAAGACGATTTTACCGGTTTGGCTTATTGCCATTTTATTGGCGATTTTCTCTTATTTAGCAGTGTGTTGGTGGATTTCGACATATTAGATTCAAGGGTATAAAAACAAGCTGTTGGATTTACATAAAAACGATTTCAATGAAATTAAATAATGAAAAAATAACAGACTTGACGTTGGGTGGTTCACAAGAGCACCCTGAATGTAAAATCTATACTGATTTGTGGAATAGATACGAATGTAATAAATATGATTGGGTTAAAAATACAGAATTAATGAAACACAAAATGTGTTCAAGTATTTTTAAAAAGTATTTAGATTGCGTTATACAAAATTATTCAAAGTGAGTTTTACACCCTTGAAGATTTACACCCTTGAAGATTTAAATCGGCTCCTAAAGGAGCCCTTTAATTCATTCAATGGGATTACTGTTACCGATAAATGAATTAATAGTACCACAGCCCTTGGCTGTGTGT
>Ga0304728_1000648_pt1 | contig 28606 bp, 40 predicted proteins | sample C_130625_MF_Meta_FD_190476 | JGI IMG/M metagenome (GOLD analysis project Ga0304728, IMG submission 190476) | Freshwater microbial communities from Lake Croche, Canada to study carbon cycling - C_130625_MF_MetaG (v2) (version 2) | ecosystem: Environmental > Aquatic > Freshwater > Lake | place... | reverse complement strand
TAGCGTCATCGATCAATTGTTTTTCTATGGTTCTTTTTTGCTGTCTAATTTCTAAAGATCCTAAATCTTTATCCTTGGATATTTCTTTCCTCATATCAATTAGATCTGCACCAGATAAGCTTTCCACAATAACTCTAACAAAATTTTTAGACAAATCGTATTTATCAATTTCATCTGCTCTCAAAACAAGATGTTTTGGAGAAAAGTTATTTTTTATATATTTTATTTTAGCATCATTGCAATCAAACGCAATAATGTGCTTATCTTGAAATGCCTCTCCAAATGATAATTGCAATGGAGATCCAATATATTCAATATTTGGCTCTAAAATTTGCTGACAGTGGTAATGCCCCAAGAAAACTTTTTGGTAGTTTGAAAATATGTTTGCTCCTATTTTCACCATCTCTCCATCATGTTCTATTGCAACATCTGCCACTGAACTTCCGTGTAAAATAGCACCATCAACAGCCAAATGACCAAGAGCATATTGAAAATTTCCATCTTCTTTTTTAAGACTTTCAATCGCTTTAATTGGATCGTGAGTAAATGGAATCAAATCCCAATATGAATTTTCTATTTTCATTCTGGTTGGTTGATCTATGATTGTAATATTTGGCAAAGAAGAAAATGGCATTACGCTACTGATAGATGTTTGTTCGTTAAACCACAAATCATGATTACCTAAAACAAGATACAAATGAAATTGATTGGTTGGCAACCATTTCATCAATATCTCAAAAGTCTTCTGATATGTATACACATCTATTTTTTGACGATCATGAAAAAGATCACCACCAAATAATATTGTTTTTATTTTTTCATTTTTTGCTGTTTCAAAAACCCAATCTAAAACTTGTAAACAATCCTTAAGTCTTTCTTGTGATCTTTTGTGCGGATTGATATGAATGTCTGTGAATATAAGAACCTTTGACATGATGTCCTCCAAAAAATATAAATTAAACTATATTTGAAGAATTATCAAGCCTTATGACTATATTATTTTTTGCTTTCTTTAGGATTAAATAATTTTTTAAGTGCATCCCATACATTACTAGATTTAATTTTAGTTGCTGGGGGAGTTGCACCACCTGCACCACCTGCACCACCACCCATCGGAGGGCCACCCATCGGAGGGCCACCCATCGGAGGAGGCCCACCACCACCCATCGGAGGAGGCCCACCCATTGGAGGGCCACCCATCGGAGGAGGCCCACCAGCGGGAGGCGGTGGTGCTGGTGCATCTTCATTTAATTTAAATTTAACATAATTAACAAATGTTCTCATGCTAATATGTATGATTAAAGCTTACTATTTATAACCTCTAAATATTGCATCAATTTACTTTCTTCTTTTATTGGTTTTATGCCTCTTTCGTCACAAAATTCCAACAAATGAGAAAAAGATTTTCTATCGATTTTAGGACCGCCCTCTATTATGCCTTTTCTTTTAAGTTTTTCGGCATAAAGAAAAGCATTTACAAGATTGGCAAATATTTGTAAATCTTCATCTGAATAATTTTCATAATTATTTAAATTTAAATTTGTTAGCATGAATTTCCCTGTTTAAAATTAGTATAAATAAAAATTAGCAGAGTTTTTTGAAAATGTAAACAACTAAATAACTTATGCTAAAAAACGAATCATTTGGATTTGCTCCATATATTGGCCCTTGCAAAGACACCGATAATTATCAAATTGTAGGTGCTTGTAGCGATCAGCTTTCATCGAAACAAATTAAAAAGGCAAAAAATGGCGAGAGATCTATCAAAAAAACAAAATACAAAAAATCATCCATTCCAAATGAATCATTTTTAAATTATTGCAAATTAAGAGATTTTCAAGAACAGCAAAAAAACGAAATACAAAAAGCAAAGGAAAGATATGGCAAAGCCTAAAGAAACTAAAAAATCATCAAGTAAAGTTGATACTAACTTACAAAAAGCAATTATCGATATCGCTTCTGGCTTAGAAAAATCATTTAAGAAATTTTCACGCAACACCAGAGATAAGGCATGGAAAAAAATCACAAGTGCCGATGGAGAAAAAGAAATTAAAAAAATATTACAAGATCCAGAAAGACAACTTAGCATTTTTGCAAAATTAACTTTCAAAGAGTGGATTTCCCTAAACCCTTAAATTAACCAATTTGTTAACTTTTAAATTATAATTCACATATTGTTAAGTATAATGCTTTATGCTATATTGCTACTATATTATCGCACTTGGCGATATTTTCTCGCATAAAGGATATGCTTATGTTTTCGTTAATTGCAGGATGTATTTTAGCATTTTCACAACAAGATTCATATAAATTATTATCTCAAGAAAAACATGATATTCTCGCTTCTCATATTCCTGAGAGCAAAGATCTTATTTTGAATAAGATAAAAAATAATTCAAAGTTATTGATATACACCGACAAAGAAATTCCATCGGCATATCAAGATTGGACCAGTCAATTGTCAGGAATTCATTCACCAACATACAATATTTCCGCAGCAAAACCCCAAGAAAAATTTGGAAATCCAAATGTTGAATTTCCATGGGGAAAACCTGCTGGAACAGAAAATGTATCAGAATCTAATTTCACTTCATTTAAATTCATTTTGCTTCCACCAGCTCGACAAATAGAAATAATTAAAAAATATTTGTCTGGTGATAGAAGACCTTCTTATATTTGGTATTTTCCAACCAATACAATTGTTGGAGAAGTTCTACAAATGTACTATAAAGAAAAGTATTATACATTTGAAGTTCGTATAAGAACTAAGGAAAATAGTGATTGGAGAGTTAGCGTTTATCGCCCATTCGCAACACTTAAAGAATTTGCAAATTTCTGTAAGGCTGATGGCGTTCAAGCTTATTATCACGATCAAAGAATCACGCAGTCGCATCAAATATTCCAAGGTGATGTTATGGCAACTTCTTTGGATTCAATACCAGAAGCCTTAGTCAAAAAGGCTTTGCGAGAAAAATTTGTCAATGTTTTAGGACAAGAGTGGCACAATGATTCCCACGCTCCAACAACTGATAGTGAATTTCACATTATCCCAAAGAATTATCGTGCAGCAACAATTGCGGTAAACAGCAAATCATGCATTCGATGCCATGAATCGATATTGAAACATGCCAATGATTTTGACTTTGCTCGTGATTGGTACGGAAGAGTAAGAGGAAGTGATGGAATATTTTCATTTCATCCATTTGAACCAAGCTCCATATCGTATGGTGGCTTTTATCAAGGCGAAAAAATACGAGAAGATTTTTTGAAAAATAAAATTGTAAAATTTTTAGATTAATTGTTAAATTTAAAAAGCCCAACATATTTCTTGTTGGGCTTTTTTTATTTGCATGAATTGTATTTTTAAAATATAATCAATTTTCATTTTGAGGAATTCCAATGACAAAAACTGATTTTAATTACATACATTGCCATTTGCTTAAAATTGTAAATAAAAAAGAAGAAGACTTTTCTCCTTTTGGAAATAAAGAAAAAAATGAATTTGGAGATTGTTCTCAACAATGTAGTCATTTTTTGAAATTGAGTGGAGAAATAGGGAATGATTGGGGTGTTTGCACAAACGAAAAAAGTCATCGTTGTGGCCTTTTAACTTTTGAACATCAAGGTTGTGAATTCCATTCTACAAATGAAATAATTGGAAAAAGTGGCCAATGATTGCAATTATTTATACCGATGGTTTAATTAAATGTGACGATTTAAAAAATGAATGCCAACAACAAAAATGGATACCAATTACAGTTTACAAAGATAAAAATGACAATATCACTGTTATTTGTTTCGAAGATGCAAAAATTGCGAAACAATTTGCAAAAAGAAATTTTCCAAAAGAATGGATAAAAGGAGCAATATCACTTTCTGATGAAGATATTGAATGTATTAAAAATAAAGGTTGGAAAATTGAAATTATGACTTATCCTCGATTGCTTAATTCCCATCATGAATATAAACTAGGTTTTGAAATAATTGATTTTGCAGATGAACCCAAAATGCTATATGCATAAAAAGGAGATGACATGCCTGAAAACTTTTTAATTGGTGCTTTAGGATCTTTAATGTTTGGCTTTATTGGAATGGTACTATTGTTTGTTTCCTATTTCTCTTTTGATTTTCTTCTTAAAAGAGTTGATATTTCAGAAGAATTAAACAAAGGAAATATTTCTGTGGCTATTGTGGTTGCATCATTGTTAATATCCATAGCCTTGATAATATCGTCTGTTGTTCATTAGAAAGCCACAATGCAATTAACTAATGAACAAAAAAATATCATAAGAAGCGTTCTAAAAGAATTAGATGTAAATCCTTTTATAAGTATGGGTGGCTATGCTGGAACAGGCAAAACAACATGTGTTGCCACAATACAAGAGGCTTTAAAGGCTAAAAATAGAAAATTTCTAGTCTGTGCTTATACTGGGAAGGCTACTAATGTTCTTAGAAATAAGGGCATGGATGCTTCCACTATACACAGTATGATTTACAAGCCAATTAAAAATTCAAATGATGATACTGTTGAATGGGTTTTAAAATCAAATTTTGAACTAGAAGCTTGTGATGGATTTATCATAGACGAAGCATCTATGGTTAGTGAAGAAATACATAAAGATTTACTCACATACAATCTTCCGATACTCTATGTTGGAGATCATGGTCAGCTTGAGCCAATTGGCGGAAAATTCAACTTAATGCTAGAACCACATTTCAAGCTTGAAACTGTTCACAGAAATGCTGGCGAAATTGCTCATTTTGCAGAACATTTAAGAAGTGGACTACTAAGCACTTCGTTTAAAGGCAGCAATAAAGTTCAAATTGTAAAAGAATCTGCAATTAAAGAAAAGCATTTGGCTCAAGTTGATCAAATTATATGTGCCTTTAATAAAACTAGAATTTCCATAAATGAAAAAGTAAGAGAATTTAAAAAAATAAATTATACTTATGTTGCGATAGATGAAAAAATTATCTGCTTGCGGAATAAAAAAAAAGAAGGACTATTTAATGGAATGCAAGGCGTTGTAACCAAACTAAATAAAAATGCAGACAAATTCAATTTTGTTTCACAAGGAATACATTTTAAAAATATTCTTTATGACCCTAATCAATGGGGAAAAGAAAAAAGTGATTTTAAATTTTATCAAGAAGAAAATCCTTTTGACTATGCTTATGCAATAACTGCACATAAGTCTCAAGGAGATGAATTCGACTCTGTGATTGTCTATGAAGAAAAATGTAATGAGTGGGATCACAAAAAATGGTGCTACACAGCAGCAAGCAGAGCCAAACATAACATTATTTGGGTAGCAAGATCAAATTATGTTCCAACATATCTTTAATATTTTATTTGAAATAAAATTGAGATAGTGGTAAAGTTTAAAAATAATTTTATAATTTTCCATACGAGATTAAGTTTCATTTTTTTTATTTTTTAAAGAAAGTTAATTTCATGAAATATGTATCAATAGACATAGAAACAACTGGGATAAACCCTTTAGTCAATGACATTATTGAATTTGCTGCTGTAATAGATGATACTAATGCAAAAGTTCCGATTGAAAATTTACCTAAGTTTCACAGGTATATCAAAAAAGAAGGAACATATAATTTTGACGCTCAAGCAGTTGTAATGCACAAAAGGATATTTGAAAAAATATTACAAAATGGAGATGATTGCATTTTAATTGATGATTTAATGTATGCTTTTGGTAATTTCTTACAAGACAATGATATTACTCCAAATCGTTATGGAAAAATAGCTCTAAATGTAGCTGGTAAAAATTTTGGTAGTTTTGATTACCAGTTTTTAAAAGAAAAAATAAAACAAGAAAATTGGAACAATATTATTTTTAGAAGTCGATTTATTGATCCTGCAATATTATATTTTGAAAATGAAGACTATGCTTTGCCAGATTTAGAAACTTGCGTTAAAAGATATCAAAGACAATCAGGACAAAAATACAATTGGGATAGCCACACCGCTTTAGATGATGCAATGGAAATTATAAAATTAGTAAGATACAAAATTATATAGAATTTGCAACACAATTAGCAATCGATTTTCCAAGAATATCTTTTTGTTTGTTTATATAATCTTGTACATAATTTCTAGCTTCTAATTCACTAATAAGTTCATACTCATTATACAATGAATTTAATGAATCTTGATAAATTGGAATATATTTATTGTTCTTGTTATTTAATATGACTTTTTTAACAGCTATTTTTTCTAATATCCCTTTTATTGCTTTTGGCTTTATGTAAACAACAGATCTCTCGCCCCATTTATAAAATACATAAATGCGTCTTTCCATTTTTGAACATCCACTTACTTTTATTGTTCCGCTGCAATTATAATAAAAAATCATATTAAACCTTTATAGTTCTTTTTCCTTGGTATGTCGGCAAGTCTTCAATTGGTCTGTCCAAGCAATTCTGCAAGACATTTAAACGATCTGTACATTGTTTTTTAATTTCTTGGCTAAATCTTTTGTATTTATCTTCGTAAATCGGCAAATTATAAATTGGAGTTTTTGCCAAGTCAATAAAGTTAGAAATTACAGGAAGTTGATTTACAACAATTTTACTATTTTTAAAACTACTTTCTATTTTCCCAGTTTTTGCAAAATAAGTAACCTCTTCATTAGAGGCTACATGAACTCCAGTTATTGTCCACGGATATCCATTTAAATCATATCCAGTTGATCCTATATTAAATTTTACCAATTTACTAAATTTATATTCAGTAAATGATTCGATTGAATCGCCATAAATAATTATGCCACCAGAACCTTGAATAATATATTTTTTATTCAAGTTCTGCATAATCCATTGAATCAACGGCATAATTTCACCTCAAAATATATAATCTTTTCAAAAAAATAATTATTAGATAGTTGGAAACAAATTGACCAAAAATACTATAAAATTAAATATATAACATATGAAATTCAAAGAATGGTTAAAAAAAGAAATGGCATCATTTATGGTTCCTGATAATTTACACCTAACAGTTCCAATTGGTGATAATTTAGAAAAGGTTATTGGAGTTGATATGTTTTTTGAAAAAGATCCAAAAACAATCGACAAGTTTAACAACACTGTAATGAATCAAGGTTCAAAGTTTATTGCAAAAGTTCCTCACGGAAATAAGTATTTTGTCTACAACGGACTTGATGGAATATCAGATCGTTTAATATCAAAAGAAGAAGCAAAAGAATTGGAACAAGGAGAATATAACCTCCTTGATGATAATTGGTGGAAAAAAGCCATGGTAATTGGATCTGATATGCAACCATTAAATGTCTAAATTCATAATCATAGCATATATATGAAAGAATCAATTAAGGAGATAAGTATGGCAGACTCTATGTATCATCAAAGAATAGGACTTACATTCAAAAACAGGTATCCAGAGATATTTGATTATTGTTCCAAGATGAAGAACGGTAATGTGAAAATAATGTCTTTTGGCTGCTCCATCGGAACCGAATGCTCAGATCTGAGAAGTTATTTCCCAGATGCCACCATAGTTGGCGTGGACATCAACGAAAGACTATTGGAAATAGCAAAAAAAAGAAACCCAAACGAAAAAACAATCTATGACACAAGTACCGAAGCTCATAGCGGTTTCGACTTTATATTCTGCATGACTGTCCTTTGCAGCTACCCAAAAACAAGAAACTTGAAAAACTGCGAAGAAGTATACCCTTTCTCAAAATTCGAGGAAGCAGTACTTTCTCTGGTTGGAAAATTGAATGATGGTGGCAGCATCGTAATATGCAATTCAAACTTCAGATTCGCAGATGTAAGTTGTGCTTCTTCATTCGAGGCGATATCTGTGGAAAGAAAGAAATCAATCATAAATGTTCCTAAATTCAACAGTCAAAACAACATATGTGAAGAAGACTATCCGTTCTGTATTTTCAAAAAAATTAAGTAGGAGTTAAAATGGCAGACAATCAACTTTGGGGATGGGGAGAGGGAAGCGGAGGACAATTAGGAGATGGTACATCAGAAAATAAATCATCTCCAGTTCAAGTCTTTGGTTCTAATTCAAATTGGAGAAGCGTTTCCAGTGGCTTTTTTCATACTGTTGGCATCAAGAAAAACAATACCCTATGGGCTTGGGGTCTTAACTATGCAGGAAACTTAGGAGATGGAACCATAAATGACGAATCAGTTCCGATCCAAATCGGAGAATCCGATTGGAGCCAGTCTTCATGTGGGGTTAACCATACGATAGCAATAAAAACTGATGGAACTCTATGGTCTTGGGGCGAAGGTTCGTTTGGAGAACTAGGAGACGAAACAACAGGAAGAAGATCTTCTCCGGTGCAGGTCGGCAACCAAACTACTTGGAAGCAAGTTTCAAGTGGTGTTCTTACAAATTCAGCAATAAAAACAGACGGAACACTTTGGGCTTGGGGCGAAGGTTATTTTGGGCAAATTGGAAATGGAGAAACAGGATTGTGGAGTTCACCAGTTCAAGTCGGCAATCAAACGACTTGGAAGCAGGTTTCTAACGGCTATGGTCATACAACAGCAATAAAGACCGATGGAACATTATGGGCTTGGGGTCACAATTACATAGGTCAATTGGGAGATGGAACAACAACCAATAGATCATCTCCAGTACAAATTGGCAACGAAACAAACTGGAAGCAAGTTGATTGCGGAGGCGAACATACGGCTGCGGTAAAAACTGACGGAACCATTTGGGCTTGGGGCGAAGGCGCAAACGGACGATTGGGAAATGAACAGACAAGTTCTTTTTCTTCCCCAATACAAACAGGAAACGGAAACAATTGGTCGAAGGTTTCCTGCGGAGCAGACTTTACCTGTGCTATCAAGACCGACAAAACCATGTGGACTTGGGGGTATAATGGTATTGGTCAATTAGGCGATGGAACCAGAGAAAACAAATCGTCACCAGTTCAGATAAGTGGCGACAAATATTGGGGTGATGTTGTTTGCGGATCTTTCAACGCCATGGCTATAACCAGTAATCCTCCAGTAAGATTCAATTTCGTACATCCGACCTATACATTCGAAGTGGTAACATATACTCCAGAAAGCCTAATAGCTCTGGCTCCTTATCCAGACTCGTTGGAGCATCTGATTTTGAACCTACAGGCTCAGGAAGTAGTCATCAACAATAGAAATTACAGGCATGGAGATCAGTTCACGGAATTTGGTTCAAGAGCCATACGACTCAAACAATTGTATGTTGATTCCAGCAATCCCGTACTGAAGATAGTTTGTGAAGCTGGTTACAGATTTGAGAATAACAGATGCATTCTTGATTGTTTGGAAGGCGAAACGGCATGCAGTGGGGTTTGTTCCAATCTTCTTACTGACACAAACAATTGCGGTTCGTGTGGCAATGTGTGCGACAGTGGATTTGCATGCGTAAGTGGAGTTTGTGTGCCATAATCTCATGACATTACCATTTCAAAAAAATGATTTAAAAAGAAACTATCAATGTTTCGTATGCGGAAAAAGATTTGATATTTATGATGAATATTCAAATCACATAATTACATCTCACGAAGAGGGCAGAGAATTTGTAGTTTGCCCTCTCAGTCGTTGCAAAGCTCCAGTAAGAGATATCAGAACTCATTTTGCATCAAAGCACAAAGATGAACAAATTCCAAAAAGTGGTCAAATGAAAGCTACTATTTGGAAAGACATTAACAATAAAACTGGTAAAGTTACTCAAAGAAAACCAAAATTTAGAGAAGGATATTTTATATCGGGAAAAAATCAAAAAGAAATGCATTATCGTAGTGGGTATGAATGTGAAGTGTATGAATGTCTTGAATCTATTTTAGAAGTTATAAAATATGATGTTGAACCATTCAAAGTTGATTATATTTTTGAAGGAGATAGACATGAATATAATCCAGATCTAAGTATTTTTTTTAGTGACGGAAGAGTTGAAATTTGGGAAATAAAACCAGCAAATCAAACACAACTTCCAAAAAATCATGCAAAATGGGCAGCTTGCCAATCATATTGTGAAGCTAGAGGATGGTCATTTATGGTGATGACTGAAGTAGGGATAGGAAAATTAAAAAAAGCTGCAAGAGATTCTAATCGCCTTTAGTTATTCTTATACTATCACTGTCTTCATGATGCGTAGAAAATTCTATAATTTTAGCTCCATTTTCTCCAGCTATCATTTGGTGCCTCAAACCAGTAGGAACATGAAAAGACATTCCTTCTTTTAAAATAATTGACTTTAATTCTTCTCCACTCCACCCATATAACATTTCTATATCATTTTCCAAAATAAATAAGACCTCATCCTTTATAGCATGATAATGAACAGAGCATTTCTTTTTTGGATTAAAAAAAAGAATCTTACCACAATATTTTTCATTATTACATATCCATTGTTCATGACCCCAACCTTTTGTGACAATAATATTTGGATGTAATGTATAATTAGTTACTGACATTTGTATGTTGTCTCAATAAAAGGAATCAATTGATCTCTGATTTTATAATGAAGATCTACTATTTCTTTATCATTTATAAGAAAATAATCATAATATTTAATTTCTTCTGGGGCATTTTGATCATTATTTTTTATTGGGCCTTCTTTTTGTGTAGCCACACACCATTCAAGCAAAGGCCTTAATTGTGCTTCGGATGGATTTGGATCATTATTTAAAAAGTTTGGGCGATACAAAAGAACATTAATTCCTTCTCTCTTCCTAATGTTCTTAGCTTCATTGTAATACCTACAATCAGAAATTATCAATTGTTTAGATGAGTCTCTAAGTGCAATGTCTATCCAAATATCTTCTACTATTTGCCTAAATCCATCACCTACAAATTGCAATCCTTTTCTTATATTCATCAGCATATTTGGTGGCGGAGCATCAATTCTTTTCCATTTCTCTAAAAAAGCTCGGTCAACATTAAACGCATTGCAAAAAGTATTTTTTACAGCGTCTGCGAAACCGCATCTTTCCCATTGCCCAAGCGTATCTACCCTATTTAACTCCATTGCCAAATAATCAGCAGCAGTATCTTTGCCCATGGCCAATTGTGAAGCGAATCCTACAATTCTCATAATTGCTTACCTTTAAGGAAATTATTTATAAATCTATTTGTAACATAAATTGATCTTCCAATCAATCTGTTTTTCCATGATAATTAAACTTATAATTTTACAAGAAACACCATGAAGAAAAAAATAGAACCAATTTGCAAAAACTGTCTGCTTTATAATTCTGAAAAAAAGGAATGTAAAGTTGCAATATTAGCCTCTGGGAAAGAGTATCATATGCCAGTAGAGCTAAATGATCGTTGTCACATGGATGAACTTGGAATTGAAGTGCAACAAGTAAGATGGTGGACAGAAGACAAAAATGGAAAACCAGTAAATGGCAATGGTATTGTAAAAATAGAATATCCAGAAAATTTTTTTGGCAAGAAGGATTAGTCTAGATGGCAAATCCATGCTGTGGATATTTTGTAAATGGCGTACCGGGTAATGGATGCGGATGCTCCTGTTCCAAGATATGTCCACCTCCACATTGCACATCAATAAAATTCTCATTTGAAATAGGAACAAGTTATTCCATTCCGGTTCCAGCAGGTTGCAAATGTGAACCGCCACCATCGGCATTTAAAATTGATGATGCTAATTGGGAAACTGTAAAACAAGAAAACAATCTTGTTCCATTCCCTTCATTTGATTTCAAATTTAATACTAAAGAAGAAAAAAACGATAATGATGATGATGAATATGTTTTTTCATTAGCTCAAAATTGTTCAATACCTTGTAGTAAAATTGATGTCATAATTACAACTACAGCTTGTGGTTTTGAATTAATTGGATCATTTGGAGTTAGAGCAGTTGGAAGTGGTATCGTTTCGGCTACTTATAGTGGTGGTGGTGGAGATTGTTCTTTCGTAGTTCAAGTAAATGGCGGTGGATCAAGTGCGTTTGTGGAAGATGGTGGTGGGATATCAGTAGAATTAGTTTCAACCAACCCATGTTGCTCTATTTGTCTTATAAATGTTTCTTGCCCATCACTACCTCCTGCTATGCGGAGTCTTCTCTATAGGGCAAATCACATTTCAAAGGGAACAAAAACATATTTAAATAAATTTAAACTTCAAGAGAAGATTCGAAGATTAAAGAGAAGATAATTTCATTGCCTGTTTTTTTATTTCTGCAATATACTCTTCCTTCATATTTAAAATTCCCTTAAGCTTTTTGTCATCCATTTCCGCAATAGACTCAATATTTTTAAATCCCATGTCAAAAAGTTTCTTAGCTCTAACCTTTCCAATATTTGGAAGCTGGCACAATTCAACTAGGTATGCTGGCACCCCATAAGCTATTCTTTTTTGCAAATCTTTAAAAAACGACTCTTGGTTCCACTTTCCACTCATTGAGTCTATTACCGACAATATTTGCCCAATCCTTTCAAAATTTAACTGTAGTCCTCTTTGGTATCCAGCCAATGCTGTAGAATTATAACCATTCAATAGATTGTGGTAACAATAAACGGATTTTTTAACTCCCTCTGTCAAATACTTGTAATCATCTTTAAGTTCTTTTTGTAACTTTTTGTCAAAGATTTGCATTTCTTTTTTTTCAGAAGAATTAACAATATTGATTCTATTTGAGTCGATCTTAGATAACGCACAAGCCAAATGAATGTCATTTTCTTGGTTTTTTTTAAGAAAAAGAAAATAAAAGTTTTTTCTCAAATCTGCAACATCAAATGGAGAAAAATAAAATATACTGGATATTTTTCCAATACTTGAGGCAACAAATTTACCATCTTCTTCATATATTATTTCTTTCTTTATAAGTTCTTCTAACAATTCATTTAAATATGTTGAATTTAAATTTCTATTTTGAAAATAGGCCAAAGATCTTTCATACCAAATTTTGATTTCTTCAATATTTCTAATATACTCATGATGAATCTCGCTAACTAAGTGAAAAGCCAGATTTCTTGGATTCTCAATAAGTTTTGAATTTATTTTTTGAGGAATCCCCAACCTATCTCTATGCTTTTTAGCTTCTGAGTTTGGCAACAATACATATGCATCCCCTCTTGGATCAATCCCTAATCTTCCAGACCTACCAATCATTTGTGTAACATTATATGTTTCTACTTCGTCTTTTCCACGATGCACACCAAGAATAATTACTCTTCTAGCTGGGAGATTACAGCCCCAAGCCAAGGTTGGAGTTGCAACTATTACTCTTAAATCATTTCCATTTTTAAATCTTTTTTCGAGATCAATTCTACTTTCTTTATTCAAATCAGCATTGTGAAATTCGACACTAATTTTATTCGACTTTAAAACATTTTTCATTTGCTCACCTGTTCTTTTTGTGTGAGCAAATATAAGAAATTTATCTTCTGGATAATCATTCACAATATCCATGGCTTTTTCTATTTTGTTATTTTCTACAGAATCATATGTGTACGCCTCATCATCATAATTTTCATAATGTAGACCCAAAGGAACAGGCCTATACTCTGAATTTAAAACATAAGTTTCTTTTTTATTGAGAGAATACGATAGCCATTCTGCTATCTGATTAACATTTGGCATAGTAGCAGATAAAAGAATAATTCTACAATTTGGATTTATTTCCGTAAATTTCATCAATCCAACTTCAAGATGCTCTCCCCTTCCTGGAACAGTCAAAAGATGACATTCGTCAATTACTAAAGTTCCAATATCTTTCAAATAATCACTTTTCTCAGAATTTATATTTCTTGCTCTATGATTGAGCATTTCTGAAGTCATTATTATCAAGTTAGATTCATTTAATTCTTTTTGTCTAGCTGGGGTGATTCGGTAGTCGCCTGTGCAAATAGATATGTTTATGTCATTAAAATGATAATTTGGATCTGTCCATTGATCTATTTTTTCTTGTGCTAATGCTCTAAGAGGAGCAAGAAACATTCCTTTACCACCTCGCTTTTTAATTTCATGAGCAAGAAACATTTCTGCAACAACAGTTTTTCCAGCACTTGTTTTAGCTGCAATTAAAACATTTATATTTTTATCATAAATTTCAAATATTCTACTTTGAACTGGGTTGAATTTCTCAAATTCCCAAGATGCCAATGGATATTTATTTGTATCTACCAAATCATTTTGATCTAATATTTCGATAATTGGTGGCATTTATTCCTCTAATCTTTTTTTCCAAATGTGATTAATTTCATTGCCTATAGACTTCATTTCATTTTCAGAAAAGAAATTACTTTTTATCTTATTGCAAATTAAGCAACAAAGAGCAATATTATCTAATGTATAGTCGCCAGAATTGTCAATCCTGTCAATGCCTAATGACTCAACGCCCAAGCCAATTTGAGATTTTATTTTAAACCTATGAATTTCTTTTTCTTTAAGTCCGCAATAATGGCATTGTCTATCAGATTTTCTCAACCATATTAAAAATTCTTCTTCTGAAATAAGAATTTCTGGGTTTCTTTTTCGTTTTCTTTTAAAATTAGAATTATTTTTTAAATTTTTAAATTTTTGACAATCCTTGCAGACTAGCATTTTTCCAGAAGTGTATCGTAAATCAATATCTGTAGTATTACATTTTTTACATTTCCACAAATCACCTTGATTCATCTTCCTCCACAAAAAATTTAAAATAAACCAGTCACTACAATAGAGGCTTTTTTTGACCTCTATTGTAGTGACAATAAAATTACTGTCTATTTATTTCAAATCTTTTTTTGTACTCTTTATTTACATGCTCATGCATAAAATCTAGCATTTCATACAATTCTTTTGGCGAATTTGCTGTTCCTAGCCAACGATCCATTTCTTTATTATTACAAACATAATTAAGAACTTCTGAAAGATCGCCAGAATATCTAAAGTTAAGCCTACTATGCAAAACCTTTAAATTCTCATCAGAAAGCCTGTAAAAATACTCTTTTAAAAACTGTTCCTGCTTCTTCATGGATAAACCTCAAATGGAAATTAAAAATATATTTAACAAACAAAAATTTGAAGAACTACTTATCACAAAATGGACGCATTTTTTAGATGGTTCCAATTTAATAAAAGTAATAAATGACCTTGTGCTACAAAACAAACATAATTTTGAACTTATTCCAAACACAAGTTATAAAAAAAAAGGCACACAAATTATGATCTCAAGATTCCAAAATACGGAACATGGATTTATAATTTGGATCGACTTTTTAGTTCCTTTACAAAACGAACAAGTTGCTATAGGAACAACCGAAATGTTCCTATTATCTAATGGTATTTTAAGTCATTCAAAAACTTTAGGCAATATATATAATTATAATTAAACTACATCTAATCGTCTAACTTGTTCGCCATCTTGATTTATAAAACTATCATCTAAAATCAACGCATTTTTTTCGTCTGCAAATCTAAGCCCAAGATTAAAAGAGTCGAGACAAGCAGTTCTATCATCACGAGATGCCATGACCCAGCAGTAATTATCTTTTTTTACAAATTTTCCACTTTGACTTTCTTGCGTTATCCCAATTTCTAAGGTGACATTATCTGGCAAAAAAAGTTCTATTTGTCCATGTTTCAACAAATGCTCTACAATTAAACACTGTATTTTATTTTTACTCATAAATAACCTCACATAAAAATATTTTAAATAAAAAAAACTTTGTTCGGAGGAACATAGAAATATTTCATATCATCATAAAATCCATGTTTCCAATCCCCTTGATCTTTATGCGGATTGGAAATCACGATTTCTTGTTTGTCTAAATACACAGTCCAACAGTAAATTTTTCGATTTTCTTTATAAGTCTCTATCAATGATAATTCTTTGTTTCCAAGAAATTTTTTCGCAAATTTACAAATTACTGGCAGTGGCAAATATGTACTATAATCACCATAAAGCTGTAATAAATCTAAATAGTATTTTCCATAATCACACCTTTGATAATGTGCGATTAAAGAATAACCATCTACAATAAACATTCTTGTTTTAAAAATTAAAAGATCATCATCTTGTAAACTTAAAGTGCAAATCGGATAGTTATATGGAACTAAAATTTTTGCTAAATTTTTTAGTTCTTTTATTGACTTATCGATATTTTTACTATGATCTGACATATTCTTCTACCTTTTCTATGTCTACTGTATGTATTATTATTTTTGAAACTTATCATGAAAAAAATCATAATTAAAAACATTATGATTTTTGGGTTTTAATTTTTCTAAAGTGCTTTCAATATTGGACTTACATTCACTGCTAAAAATCCCACGATCAGTATTAAAAATATTCTGCTGAAGCCTAATATATAGCCAAAATTTAAGTTCTTTCATACCTTCAGACAAGTTTTTATCATCATCTAATTGCAAAAATTGTAAAAATTCTGTGATGGTTAACCAAGAATAACTAGAAAACGAATCACCATCTTTATAATCACAAGGCAATTTTTTTTCTAATGAGCATTTTATAAAATGTAAAATCAATAAAATATAGTTTTTAGCATCAAAATAACTAATGCAACATGATGAATCCATAATTCTAAATTCAATTGTATTTCTTTTCCTGTTAACCATGTGGTAAGTATTCAAGGTAAAATACTTATGCTTTCCAAGCTGATTGATTAGATATCCACTATCATGCATTTCATTTTTAACACTTTCAACAATAGGTGTGAAAGACAACATTTGACAATATTTGCTTTTTCTTCTTTTAATTGGAACTATATCCATAAAAACACTTTCACATTTAATCCACCATGAAATAATTGCACCTAAATCATCTTTTTTCAAATCATTTACATCAACATGAATATGAAAAGAACATCTTGAATCGGCTTGTATAAAACTATCATTTGAAAATGAATTAACAACAGAGCAAACACTTTTGATTCCAGTCATACCCTTTAAAACTGGTGTACACATTTCTATTCCACAACTACTATCTGGCTTTAGTATCCAAGAGTCATTGTGATGATTATTTTGCCATCGATGAATATCAACTTTATTTTTAACCGTTTTTTGTACCAAATTTGCTATGTATCCTATGCCTTCTGGTAAGTTTCCAAATTCGTATCCAGAAGGTCTATTCCTAAGATCAAAAGCGTTCAATTCAATCTCAACACCAAATCTTCTTGAACTATCACATGATATTAAATTTATGTTATTGTCCACGCTTGGTTCCCTCGTTTATAATTATAAATAATATTCTATCCAAAGGAGAATAACGATGAATTGTTTATTAGTAAAATTAAAAGACAAAAGAAAATTCCTTACCAGCAAAAATAATTTAGATCAACTAATTGAGTTTGCAAATACATTTAAAGCAGAATTGTCATTAGTTGAAACTAATTGCAAAAACATAAAATCATTAGAGGAACTTGCTAATGATATTTGTGATACCAATTGCAAACAAGAAGATTTTGATTATAAAGAAATTGAAAAAATTGCAAAAAAAAAATCAAACAAGGTATTTGAACAAATTATAAAAGACCTGAAAAACAAAAAAACAATTGATATTAGCAAAATAAAATATGAATTTAGCAAACAAGGATTGGAAGAAAAAGAAATATCTGCACAAATACAAAAAGCCAAAATTTATATAAAAAAAATTGGCTTTATGTTGAATAAAATTGATAAAAATAAATATAAAATAATTTAAATAATTATTATTTCAATAGAAAAACTTTATTTTCCTCTATTAAGCATTTTAGTTTTCCAAATATCGAAGCTATAATTTGTCTCACTCTTTCTCTTGTAATTCCTAATTTTTTCCCAATATATCTTAACGAGTGATATTTTTTCTTACAATTGATTCCAAATTTCATGCAAATAATAAATCTTTGCCTTTTATTGCATCGCTTTAGCAACGATTCAACACAATGATTTATGTGTGCTGTTTCGCACAAATTGCTCAAGGGATCTTCTATTGCGGGATTAAGTTGCTCTGTCAATTGAATGCTTCTAATCATTATGATAATCATTTGTAGATTTTTAGGATAAGTTCCAAAATCATTAATGTTTTCAATTTCTAATTCTTTTTCAATATTTTTCACATCATCAAAAGCAAGATTTTCAAAAATTACAGTTGATATTTTTTGCAATTTCGAATAAATATTTGTCGGAACTTTAACAAAATATCTATTATGAGATATGTATTTGTAAATTCTTTTATAAATATGAAAAAGTACATAATAACTAAATTTAACATTCTTGCTTACATCATAACCATTTATAGCTTCGTAAATACCCAAAACACCTTCTTGAATACAATCAGGCATTAAATCAAAAGGAATATTTATTTTTTTCCCCATCCAATAAATCAATTTATAACAAGAAAAAACAATTTGATTACAAGCCTTTATATCGCCATTTTTGGCACTTTTAACCAGATCTATTTGCTCTTGTATTGTTAATTTTGTTTTAAAATTTTCTTGTTCTATTTTATCGAATGTGGAGTCACGATAACATTTAATGCCATAATTTTTTTTTAAACCAAATTCAAAAAGTCTGTCTAATTTAGTTATTTTAAATTTTTGCCAATTTTTAAACGACTTGGTATTTGCCAATTTAACAGAACTCATAAGCTACTCCTTAACTTGTATGACAAATAATATTGATTAATTCATCAAAGTAAAGGAAAAAAAAGGAACTACCTAAATCAAAGGTAATTCCTTTTAAAATTAAATTTAAAATTAAAATTATTCTAATTCTTCGTCTATCACATCGTCATCATCTGAACCCAATACATCAGTTTCGATGACATCAGCACCAAGCTTAAAGTTCATTGCATCCTTAAAAGGCTCAAAATAATCAACCAACTCCTGCTCAGATGTAGCATCCACCAAACTTGGATATTTAAGCAATATTTCAAGTGGCACTTCATTTTTATCAAGCGAAGCCTTGAACTTTACTTCTTCTCCATTGGAAAATGCATCTGCAATGACAAAATTACCAGCACTCTTAGCAATAATCCTATTTGCATCAAGCAAACAAGACAATAAACCACTAACAGGATTTATTCCATGTTCAAAAAGCAATTGAATGTTTTCTGTTGAAATAAATGGCGTGTGAGTCTTATTTTTGACATTTTTAACACGAATGTTAATGCCAAGAATCTTGGTTTTTTTTGCACTTATTTTATATTCTATTTTCTTCATTGTCGATGTTTCTAATCGACACGAAGCATAGAATGGCAAGGCATTACCTCCGCCAGCAGTTGTGGTTGGATTGCCATAAAGAACACCTATCTTGGATCTTGTCTGATTCAAAATAACAACAGTGGCATCATTAGTTTCCATAACAGTATTAAGCTTACGGAATTCCCTAGAGCAAATCTTAGCCCTTTCGCCTGGCTGTTCATTACCGCCCACAATTCGTTTAAAATCAGCTTTTGAGGCATTCTCTGGGAGCTTAACCTCTCTAAGCTCTCTAGCTGATGGACTAACCCCAATCGAATCGTAGACGATTGCAATAGGACAGTCTTTTCTTTTTGAACGAACAAATTCTATAGATTTATACATCTTCAAAAAAACATCTTCCAAACTTTGAGGTGTATGCCTCACAATTTTAGTAAGATCACAATGTGATGCTTTTTGAATAAATTCTTTATTCGCAGAATTCTCACAATCCTCAAGAATTGCAATTCCATCTTGTCTTTGACATCCGAATAGGATGTTTGTTCCTATCAGCGATTTCGATGAAGAAGAAGGACCATATATTTCGGTTAGCTTTCCGCCTGGAATACCACCACCCATAAACTTTCCACTACAGATATAATTTATTGCAAGATTTCCAGTATCAACAAAATACTTTACACTATCAATCTTGGCAACAATATCGCCACCAGTTTGATTTGCTAAATCTTGAAAAAATGAATCATCATCGACCTTTCTCTTGGCCATGTTAAGCACCTCAGTAAAATGTAATTATTTTTTTAAAAAAATAGGTGGAATCACTGACTCCACCTATTTGAAGACAAAGAATTAAATACCTTCTAATTCTTTCAAAAAGTCATCATCAGCAAGAGATGCCGAATCATCCGTTTTAGAAACTACCCTTGCAGTTTTCTTGACAGATAAAATTTCTTCATCAATAGTATCTGAACCAGAAATTACATTTGAAGAACTTAAGTTAGATCTAGAAGAAGATCCCGATGAATTACGAAATTCATCTAAAGAATCATCTTGTTGACCTTCTACTATCATTCCGCAATGAACTCTCAAGGCATGCTTGATATCATCGCCAGATTTGATAATACGAAGAGACTGAAGGTCTTGTAAACTTGTTAGCCATTTTTCAAGCTCTTCTGAGGTGCCTGAAGAAGAAACTTCTTCAAACTTTGAAAAGTCATAGTTTGGATATTCTCTATTACCACTCTTAACAACTTTTTTAACAAGTCTAAAATCACGACCAGTTGTTGGATGTGTAATATCACCCAATTCTTTTTCTCCAGCAGCCTCATCACCAAGAATTGCTCGCAAAATCTTAGCATGAACTTGTTTGCCACATGAATAAATTTTTGGGCCTACATTTGTTCCTACTATAGACTTATTTTTAGGATCTACTTCCGATCTAACGATAACATTGTAATAATATCGTTCAACTGGCTTTAGTTCCCTAGCACTGTTACGCATATCTTCTTGATCTTTGCCAGCCAATCCTTCAGATTTTTGCCATAAATCACTATAATACTTACAAATAATACAATCGCCACGCCATTGTGGACCCCTGTCAGTATCAGTAAGTGTTTTAGGACAATGGTATATTCTTTTCTGATTCGTAGTCGGATTGTTTAAAGTGTGAATTCTTGTCGCACAATACAACTTTTGGCCTTTTCTCTTAGGCAAAAAACGCATCAAAACAAATCCATCACGGTCAGGAAGTCGTACATATTTTGCAAAATACTCTTCGTTTTGACCTGTGTTGCTTTCTGAATTTACTCGTTTGGATTCTTTTTTTAACTCGTTAAGATCGAGTGGTTCGTAATCGATACCCATGATAAAACCTGCCTTTAAATGATGGTTCGAGTAATGAATAATCACTACTCAATTAGTTAATGTTTCGAGCAATAAAACATTTATTGCCCAGTTAGTCAATGATTCGAGAGGCAAACGATATGCTTCTCATTTAGTCATTTATAATCGTATCTATCATGTTGTGCAAGATTAATTTTATAAATTTATTTATTTTCGTAATCGATTACTATTTGTGCATCAGGATCTTGAAATTTTTCCTGTGAATCGATGACACTTTTGTGCATGGCAGATAATTTATCCTGCAAGCTCATATTGCCTTCAGATTCCAAATTCTCATTAATTTGTTTTCTTATATCTTGTTCTTGATTGTATTGTTCTTCAAGAGCTTTTAATATCTCTTGATTTTTTAATAATTGTTCTTTTATTTTTTCTGTTTTTTTTTCTTCTTGTTCCAATTGCAACTCTCTATTGTTAACTATAGGTGTTTTTTTAGGACTAATTGATTTTTCTAAAAGGTTTTGACGAACAATTTCTTTTCGTTCTTTTCTTATAGCTTCCCTTCTAAGCAAAACCTTAGCATGTGATTTTTTTTCTCGTTCTTTTCTTTTCTTTGCAATTTTTTCATTTTTTCTCATAATTATCTCCTAATGTTTGGCATGTTCTCTTGTGATGCATTTCCCCAAAAAAGCTTTCCACCTTCTCTATCTTTTTGTGTCTCTGAAAAATTAACTTCATTGTCACCAATAAGACCAACTGGGGCTTGAATAAAATATTTGTCGCTAATTTTTATTTCCCTAGACATATCATCTACAATTGTATAAGTCTCACCTTGAATAGAGCCAGATTTAGCATAAACTGGGTATTTTTTATCAATTGTTAATTGATATCCTTTTGTCTTTACTTCATGTAACATTGGCAATTCTGGGGAAAAAACAACTGTTGATATTGGCTTTTTTGACCTTCCAGCAGTCTGTTTTTGAATTGCTATTTGTTCATGAGGATAAATTTCTCTTTTATCTATTTGTTCATGAGGATAAATCTCTCTTTTTTCCACTTGCTCATGAGGAAAAGATGAATTACCTACGCATGCTACAGATAAATCTTGAACAGAAAAGCCTACAGAATGATCAAATGTAAACTTTTTGTTTTTTATCACAACACCACCATCAGATTCTCTAAAGCTAATTGGCTTTTTGCTAAGTTCAAATACTTCTACAGTAGCGACAAATATGTCTCTTCGAGCAAGTTGCCCCATTACAACGGATGCGAGCTTTTCTAGAGGCACATCCTCAAATGGGTCTCCAACCTTTTTTTTGATTGTTTTAACTTCATCTTTATTATAATTCCCATCAACTTTTTCGTGATAAGAATAAATTACTTCATAGCCCATAAATTCCTCATAATTTATTCTAATATAGTATTATTTTTGTAAAATACCTGTGCCATATCTAGTATTATAAATAATTGGTTCTTTTTCTACACTTTCCGCAAAAGCATAAAAGGCATTTTTCATTTTTTTCAAATCCTTTATATACTCAACAACAATGATACCGCCATCAGCCATATTCTTCCAAGAGATATCTAAATAATAAAGTAAATCATCATAAGAATTTTCATCAGTAATAAAAAAACAATCCCACTTTTGATTTGTTATTTTATCGTTTATTTCATCATCATGAATTGAACCATGATAAAAATCAAATTCTTTCTTGAAAGACTTTTTTACATTGTAAGAACCCATCCTTGGAGAAAAATATAGATTTTCATATTTTTTTCTAAATGAAAAAAATGTTTCTGTTTCTTTACACGACATAAAAAAACATTTTTCTAAAAAACCAAGAGTAAAATTCCATGAAAAAACATTTTTTGGTTTTACAAATTTGCCAAGATGATAATAAAATGGAGCATACATATAATCTCCGTATGCTGGCGTTTTTCTTGAGTTTTCATCTATAAATTTACAATTTTGCAATAAAACCTTACCATTTATAATCTTTTTATTTAAAAGAATTGATAATTCTTTTTGTATTGTTTCTATTCTAACCATAAAATAATATAGAAACAAAGGGCAACAATATGTATGACTTTCTTATAGTTGGATCAGGTTTTTTTGGATCTACCTTCGCAAGAAGGGCTACTGATCGTGGAAAAAAATGTTTAGTAATTGAGAAGAAAGATCATATCGCTGGTGCTGCCCATGATTTACCATTTCAAGATTATTATGTTTCCTCTTATGGCGCACATATTTTTCACACTCATAGTTCTGAGATATGGAATTTTGTAAATCAATTTGAAGAATTTATACCATTTGTCAATAGACCAAAGGTATTGTCTGGCGGAATAATATATTCATTTCCAATCAATCTAATGACAATGCATCAATTGTGGGGTGTAAAAAAACCATCCGAGGCAATTGAAAAATTAGAAAATGTGAAAATTAAATTTGAAAATCCCAAAAACTTTGAAGAATGGGCTTTATCGATGGTTGGAGAAGAAATATACAAAAAGTTTTTTTATGGCTATACAAAAAAACAATGGCTAAAAGAACCAAAAGAATTACCAACATCAATAATTCAAAGACTTCCAATCAGACTGACATATGATGAAAATTATTTCACCACAAAACATCAGGGTATTCCCAAAAATGGTTATACAAATTTTGTCAAAAAGTTACTTGATGGAATTGATGTGGACACGAATGTCGATTTTATAAAAAATAAAGATAAATTATCATCTATGGCAAAAACCATAATTTATACTGGCCCAATAGATGAATACTACAATTATGAATTTGGCAACCTTGATTACAATACATTAAGATTTACAAAAGAAGAATACAAAGGTGACTTTCAAGGGAATGCCGTTATAAATTATGCTGATGAAGATGTTCCATATATAAGATCTATAGAACACAAACATTTTTACAAGCATGGCGAATCAACAAAGCATTATACGAAAAATAATGAATCAGAAATTAGCGTAATAACTTATGATCATCCAGTTTCATTTAAAGAAAACCCAGATCCTTTTTATCCTATTAGAAATGAAAAAAACTCAGAGATTTATAAAAAATACAATTCAATAAAATCATCAAATATAATCTTTGGAGGAAGACTTGGTGAATATAAGTATCTAGATTTAGATGCGACTATGGCATCTGCAATAAGTAAATGTAACAAATTTTTGGAGATTTAAAATGAATGATGCTAAATTTGCCGTCTTAGCTACAGAAAAAAGTAAAAAAAGATTAGAAAATTTTTTAGAATATTGCTTAGAAAATAAATCTAAAAAAATTGAATGTGTATTCTTGCTTGGTCCAAAAGACGAAAATAGCTTTGCTGAAAATATCATAGAAAAATATCAAACTGAAAACACAAAAATATCTATAGTCCGTTATGAAAATGACCAACCATCATTTAAAAGAAATAGTTATTTTAGAGATTTAGATCAAGATACTGTTGATAATTTTAAATGGTTAATATCAATTGATGAAGACTCAATAACAAATGTTGATGGTCTTATAAATTCACTAAATGATGATTTCAGTGAAGAATTCCCAACATACGCTTGCGGAGAAATACAAGATAATTTTCAAAGAGAAGAATATTTAGTTGCTGAATTAGTTGAAAAAAATTATTGGTATGAAGGAGGTTTAGGACCATTACACGAATGGGAAATATCTTGTTTAAATAATAAAACAATGCAAATGATGATAAATTCAAATATAATTAAAAAAGTTTTTAATTATAGAACAAAATTGCTTTCTGGTTGGGGTGATCATTGCCTTGGATTGGCCCTAAGACTATTAAAAATACATCCAGTTAAAACATCTTACATGACTGGTGACAATAAAATTTATGATCATAGCATATTAGGAAAAAGATTTCATCATACTCATCACATTTATTATAACATTGGAATAGAAAATATTTTAAATGTTTTTAAATTTCCAAATTTACCAACAAGAAAAAAAGCCTGGCTAAAACTTAAGGAAGGAAATGCAATAAAAGATGTAGGTATTGTTTTTTTAAATCAAAACAAAACCATTACAGCAATGGGAGAAGAAAATCGGTTCTATGGTCTTTGGAATATTAAGAACGATCAAATTTACATATATCAAAAAGAAATTGAAGAAGGTTTATTATTGGAAAAAGGAAAAGATAGTGAAAACAAAATAAGTATTTGGGAGCTAATTGATTAATCAAAATCGTATAAAATCAAATCAACTCCAGCTTCACTGAACATGTTGGATGCAAGCTCGCATGATTCGCTCCATCTTTCTGCTAATTGACCTTTAATCTTTGGGGCAATACAATTGCTAATTCCAGATTGAATTATCACACTTGCACAATTGGAACATGGCATAAAAGGATAGGTTGCTATGGAACATCCCGATACATCTCTTTGTGCAAATAAAATTGCATTTATTTCAGCGTGTACAACCATTTTATATTTTATATTTCTATCAGCATATTTATTTGGATCATCCGCCACACTCTTTGGAAAGCCATTGTAACCAATTGACACTATTCTGTTTTTATCGTCAAAAATAACAGCACCAACTTGTGTGGATGGATCTTTGCTCCATTCAGAAACATGTTTCGCTAAATTTAAAAATCTTAAATTCCAATTCATTATTATCCTTTTTCATTCTGTTCCAAAATGTATTTATCTTTTTGAATTATTTCTTTTTTTGTCGTGTAGTTAAAAAAATAAGCGTCATTTTTTTCTTTATTTTCTGAAAAGAAATCTTTTTCAACCCATAAAGCTTTAAATCCCATTTTTTTAAAAAACAAATGACCTTCTAAATATTTATCGCAAATTAAAACATCTATTTCTGTTCTATATCCGTTTTGTAATTTATCGGTTAATTGCGAAACTAATTCTTTTCCATAGCCTTTTTTTTGAAGTTCTGGCTTTATTCCGATATTTAAAATTTCGAATTTTTTGTTTTTTAATTCGTATACCATAAAGCCAATAACTTTATTTTCTTCTTCTATGACTTTACATATTCTATTTTTATCACTTAAACATTCTATAAAATCTTTTTCATTCCAAGGGTGAGAAAAACAATTTTTTTCTATTTCTGCAATTTTTTTAATATCATCCTTAACAACCCACCTAATATTTTTTTTCATTTTTTCTCCGCTTTTTATTTCAATAAATCTTCGGCATTACAAAGACCATCATCTTTCTTTTCATATATATCTCTATTCAATTTATCTAATTCTTTTCTAAGAGTATGGCCACGATTTTGAGCATTGTCGTGATTTTTATCCCAAGCCTTTAAATGCGACTTTATGAAACCTACCGTGGTTTTTCTGTCGATAGTGTACTCGTAAAGCTTGACGCATTCAGAATTTGATTGAGCTTTAGCTTTGCAATAACTATCAGATCCACCCTCGTCTTTAAACGATATATAAAGCTCGTTAAATTTTGTTTCATACGCAAGCTCTGCCATAGAAAGCTCTTTGTTAGATATTTCTAATTGCTTTCCATAATAGTCAATCCAAGCGTACTCTCTATCCATATAGTTGCTTAAAGTAAATTCATTGAAAAGCATATTGTCTGGATCTAAAACTAGATCTTTATTATTTACTTTTACAACAATCTTTTCATTTGGTGCTTCTGCCATGTTATTCCTCATCTGCTTCTATTACACTATTGTTTTCATTTTTCTTAAAAGGTTTCTTTTTTTTATCTACTGAGTATGTGTCAAACTCAATATCCTCAGATCTTTTTTGCTGCACAGAACTCAAAAGTTGTTTATATCTATCCTTAGATATTTCAAATATGTCCAAAGTTCCCATAGTATAATCAAATCCCATTTTAAAAGGGAATCTGGATCTTCCATCTCGATGCTTTATCACAAATCCACGACCAACCTCTGCATCTTTTTCTATAGTTTGCTGATTAATAGACCAAAATGCATCCAATGGCTTAAACTGATCAAAAGATGTTCCTATGTTTGATTCATCAATATACTGGGAAATTTCAAGCTTTGCAGCGGTCTGATTTGGCTGCACACAAGTCAAAGTACAATGCTGATTTTCGACACCAAATCCTCTGAGATCTCTCAATATTCTGTACGCACTCTCGTATTTCTTAACATTAGGATCATCTTTCATTTCACCTACATAGTCTATTATTATAAGCCCTGGTTTCCAACCCCTAACTTCAAGTTGTGAGCAAAATGCCCTAACACCATTCACATCTATCGAGCCACCAGCAAATTGCTTGACAATTAGTAAATTTTTCTCCTCTTTATCTTGAGAAAATTCAGCGAGTGTTCTTTTTACTTCTTCTTTGGATGTTCGCAAAAGATTTATATCTATTTTGGCGAATTGCGAAGTAAACCTTTGGGCAATTCCAACCTCATCCATTTCCATCGTTAAGTACAAAACTTTATGACCCAATAAAACATTTGCGACAGCAGCCTTTACCAATGCCAAACTTTTGCCAGTCCCTGGCAAACCAATCCATGATCCAATCTGCCCATGAAACAATCCACCACCAGTCAAAGCATTGTCTATGGATTCAAAAGATGATGTATATCTTTCCTTTCCTTCAAACCGAGTTTCCATTCTTCTAAACATCTCTTCGATATTTAAAAAATATTCGAGACCAGGCTCGTAGTTGCGATCTATGCTCATCGCCTCACGCATTTTTTCGTAAACATAACTCCATGTTTTTTCATCTTCTGGGGCTTCTGACATTTTTTGCAAACAATCATGAAATGCAACTTTGATTGCTTGAACTTTTGCAAAATAAGTAACTTTATCTAAGAGATATTCTCTTGTTTCGATACCAGCAACATAATAGTCGTATATCGCTTCTAATTCAGCTATATGATAGAGTTGAATCGATCTATCACGATCTTTTAGCTGATCACTTAAAGATTGTCTAATAAGATCTATGTCTGGACATTCTCTGTATTTCTCAAAGAAAGAAAAAAGTAATTTGCAAATTATAACATGTGCTTCATTGCTAAAATAGGTAGGCTTTAACTTGTCGATACTTTGAACTAACATGTGCTTATCCACAAGCAACATACTAAGAAGCTTTCTTTGAAATGTATCATCCCATGAAAATTTTGATTTTATTACATCTGGGTCTGTGAGCGATTCTAACTTGTCTTGCTCTTCTGGTGTCAACTCTCGCATTTTGTTTTCTCCTGTTTAGGAAACTAACAAAAAACCCACACCGAGTAAATAGGGATTTTAAAAATAAAGAGTGGAGGATTGTAATACTAGGATTTGAAATTATCTATAATATATAAGTTCCCGACAATCTATTACTCCACTCTTCATTGACTGTATTTATTCGCCATTAAGATAATCAAATTCAGATAGAGAAACTTGGCCAGATCGAATGGCCTTTTCTCTGGTTATTTTTTTGCCCATACTTTTTTGACCATTCCAAACAATCGCTTTACAGTATGTGGCAAATTTCGTATCTATTTCAAGTTCTGCATTTCTATTTGGTCTTTTACTTTTTGAAATAAATTTTTGAATAATTTTATCTAGAATAATTTCTTGCTTCATTCCAAACTTTTGTCTATTTGCACCATGGCGAGTTCTATTTTGCCACAAGTCTTTTAATTTGGTTATAATTTTTTCTATAAATAA
>Ga0304728_1000646_pt1 | contig 28722 bp, 20 predicted proteins | sample C_130625_MF_Meta_FD_190476 | JGI IMG/M metagenome (GOLD analysis project Ga0304728, IMG submission 190476) | Freshwater microbial communities from Lake Croche, Canada to study carbon cycling - C_130625_MF_MetaG (v2) (version 2) | ecosystem: Environmental > Aquatic > Freshwater > Lake | place... | reverse complement strand
TACCATTGAAACTGATACATTGGCTGGTGCTTTCCATACTCCTCTAGCCGTATCAACTAAAGCGTAGATACCAGCCATTGCTGCTGCAGGAGGTAATATATTCAATTGAGATCTAATCTCATTCATGATATTGTTGTAAGTAGCACTTGCAGCTTTTAATGCTTGATTGTAGTTTTGAGCATCTGTTGCATTAGGTGTTTCAATTGACTTGAACTTTTTAACGATTTCTTTTGCAGTAGGCTCTGGTAAAAGTTCTTCTAAACTTACACTTGCATCAATGTTTTCATAATTAACATCAGCCGGTGTTACGATACTTGTGTTTAACCAAGGATAGTAAGCAGCTCCATAGTTTAAATTATTAACACCAATTCTTTCTCTGAATTCAGTTACAGTTTGTGTTGTAGTTGATTTGCTATTTACTAAATCAAAAATACCAAAACGACTTTGTGTTTTAGCGCAATGATTTAATACTTGTTGGTAAACGCTGTAAGCAGCTTCTTCGCCTAGAGCAATTACATCAGGAATAACTACTAATGTTGGTTCATATTCTTTTTCTAAAATTGCAAATGGACTAGGTGTATTTTCGTTACCTAAAAAATCAGCAACAGAAATTTCAAATCCTTGTGGCTTATCTCCATAAAGACCTACAGGTAAAATGTAGCAATCACTACCACCGTTTGCATAGAATAACTTAATTGAATTAAACAAAAGGGCAGTGTTTTTATCATTAATCTTTACAGCCATATCAACACCGTTAAGATTAAAAGAATCATCACCAGCTACTGCAGGCACTACAGTAAATTTTGATTTAAAACCAGCTCCAAAAATTTCTACATACTCTGCAAAAGATGCAATTTTTGTAGCTTGATGAAGTAAAGATTTGCCAGCTCTAGTGGCTTTTTCAGTATAACCGATAAAAACGGGAATAGCAGTTCCAACAGCAACAGCTGAACTAGGAAAAGCGTTTTTTTCTTCGATGTATACACCGGGAGTCATTAATTTTGAGGCCATTTGTTGATTTTTTTTGTAAAAGAATTATTATTTGAATACCAATTTTATAAACAGCGGAATGAAAATAGAAAACATTCCGGAATAAAAAAAATTTAATGCTAAATTCATTATTAAGAAATTATTAATAATTTTTTTATTGATTTTCAATCTTTTATTTTAAAAACTAACGAAAAACCATATTTATTTTAACATAACAATTAATTCATACTTGTATAACCCATGTAATTTTGTCTATGATTACTTTCGTTTTCAAATTTTAACATGTCAATTATTTATAATTATACCCCCATTCTTTTAAAAGATAAAAGTAGGTTACAAGAAATTTATGATTTAAGGGTTACAGCCTATGAAGATTCTCCAAAATCAGTTTATGTAAACAAAGAATTATTCCCAAATGGTTGGAAGGACCATTTAGATGAAGTAGATAACACCTATCATTTTGTTGTCATAGATAATCAGAAAATTGTAGCTAGTGGGAGAATCGCCATTGTCGATGATGTATATGAACTTACCGATTTAAAGGAAGCCCTTGATATGTTTGAATTACCAAAAGAAAAACCCGTTGCCTATTTAAGCAGATTAGTCGTTCACAAAGAATATCGAAAAAGAGGTATCCCAGATAGTATGGATCGTTTTAGGTTGAATTTTTTGAAAGAAAACAAAATGGCCAAATTTGCAATTGGTTGTGCTACGAACGACAGACAAGCATCTTTATTAAAATACGGATTTGTAAATTTAGGGACCTGTAATTTTAAATTTCTAGAGGATAAAATAATTCAAGAACAATCATTTTTTTGTAATTACCTTACTGATGAATCTTAAACGCTTTTAAGGCTTGTAAAATAATCAATGAAATATAGTCTATTTGTATTTTTTCATTTACATTGGCATCATTGATTAATAAGCGATCTATCTCACTTGAAACACGATTCAATTTTTCTTGTAAATAATGCTGATCTGTTGAATAGGTTAAGTCCCCTAATCCCCAATTTAAAAATATACATAATTCAATATTGTTTAAAGAAAAATAAGTGGACAACTTGTTGCCTAATTGATAGTATACATTTTCCTTGCCTATTTCATTTATTGTCAACGCATCTAGCTTGTTAGCAGTGGCCCTGAGATGCAAATATTGGCTACTTTTAAAGGCGTTTAATACTTGTTTGTCATTCGTTAAATTAAAATAATTTTGAATGGCTAACTCCTTGATATAAGGATTAATAATATTGTAGTCATGCATCAAAATATCCAATAATCTATCTTTGTTAGATAGGTTATTTATTAATAAAAATTCTTTTAACTTATTTTTTCTATTGATGTATGAAATTGGTTCAAATACTGGAATCACCATTTTCTTTACACTAGTCGCCAAAATATTATCTAACAATTCACAAACAAAAAACATATCTTCTTCTGTCAATTCTTCTTTATTAACGATGTTTTTTATGATCATAATTGAATTTTGATCGTAAAATAACTGCAATAAATTCAAAAGCAAATTTAATAGTTGTAACCTATGTTGAACTAGTTGCGCTACCAATAAAGTATTTTGATTGACTCCCAAATCATGAATTGTGGTATCAGTCCAAAAAATTTCATTAATATTTTCTGAAATTAAATCGTTTATAAAAAATTGGTCTTTTTCAAATATCACTTTATCGTTTTCTAGTTCCGTTAAAATATTTAAGAGTAAAAGATTTCTTAGGCTTAAAGTGGAGGTATTGTAAAATTCTTTTAAGAAAAATAACTTTATATCAATTGGAAAATATTTAATTAAGGATATAATAGCCACTCTACTAAAATAGTTTTGATTTTCATAGTATAATTTTGAAAACAATTTATAGTCAATTTCATTGTTAAAGTCAAACGACCTTAAGTTATTTATGAATGTTGAATAACGTGGATTATAAAATTCAATTAAATTTAAAATTTTATTTTTATCCTTTAAATTTATTTCAGATTTAATTAAAGTGAGGCTACTATTTAAATCATCTTGATTACTTTGAAATGTTAGCACACTATTTTCTTGTGTTTCAAATTCATCTTCTTTATGGTACGTAATTTCTAAAAAATGATGTATTTGTGCTTTGTAAGTTTTATATAATTTAACTGTATAAAACAAGAATAATGAGAAAATAACTAAGTTAAGAATGGATATATAATGTAAAAAATTATCATAATTATTTGTATTGGTAGAAGCGGTTACAATTAATAACATTATACCAGCCAATACAGTAGACAATTGCATCATTAACCCATCAATATTATTTTGTAAAAATATTCTGTCTTCGGGCGTGTTTACTTGAAACATAATTTTTCGAGATGGAATTGTAATGCTTTTTCTGATAACTCTCTCGACCCATTTACTTATGAATAAGAAAATGATAATAAAAACTGGACTACCGCTAAATAATAAAATTGATATTAAACAAAGTAACGCACCTATTATTAATAAATTAGGCAAAAGTAAACCAGCTTTTTTCATTCCAATATTTGAAATTATAGTTGAGGTAAACAAGGAAAAAAACAATTCACCCCCTTTAATAATACAAAAAATTACCGCAACAATGGTAGTTGTGTCAATGTTGAATAATTTTGAAAAATTTCTTACTGAAATTAAATATGAAAAATCTACAAAATAGAAAGTAGCTAGTGAAAATATTGTTGTTAAACTAAGGTAAAAAACAAATGGATTATTGATTACAAATTGAAATGTAAATTTTTTTGATATTGTAGAATTACTTTTCTTGGTTTGGTCAACAGATTCATATTTCCTGGATATAACATAAATAGGAATGATTGAAATTAAGGAGAATACAATTGCAAGTATCAATAGATTGTCTGCACCACCAATTGATTTAACCAAAAATGGGATGATTAAAAATCCCAAAATGGAAGCAATTACCTCACTTATTCCTAAGAGTCCTACTAATCTTTTACTTTGTGAAAAATTAAAAACTGAGAAACTTACACCTGTAAATCCAACATTGAATAAAGTAAGAAAAGCAAATATAGATGCAAAACCTATGTATGCTACATATTTAATGCCTACTATATTATTGCTAAATATATTTTGTCCGTAATATAAAAACAAGCAGGAAAATACAAATATGGCAATGATTACCTCATACCCTATAAAATTACCTAGTTTTTGTTGTAGTTTTTTAAATAAACCAACCAACAAAATTCCTAAAATGCCTGAAATAATATATGCAATAGGTATTTCAGATATGCTCACTTTAGATAGAAAAAATTTACTTGTTTCTACCAAAAAAAAAGAGTTCGCAACACCTATTAAAAAAGAATGATAAAACAATTTTAAAAAAAGTGCTTTCTCTGACTGTTTAATATCGATTAGTTTCCCAATTGTATTTTTCATAATAATAATCTTAAAACTCATAATTCAACCGAATCATAAAATTTCTTTGCATTTGTAAAACTTTAGTAGGATTCGTAATACCATCTGCAACCCTAGGACCAGGGTTGTAATATGTTTTGTCAAACAAATTATTACAAACGATACTTATTTTAGTGTTTTTAATAACATTGAATAGTCCAACTGTTAAGTTGGAAATAGTATATGGATTAAATACCTCTGGGTTACTTACTACGGTCGTATTTGGTCCTACTTTCTTGGTTCCTACATAATTAGTTCTAAGATTGATATTAATATGTTTTAACAATAAATAATTTAAAATAAGGTTAAAATGATTGTCAGAAATATCTGCTACAGTATTGTTAACAAGCCCTAATTCACTTTTAGTTTGTTTTGGATCACAATAAGTATAATTGAATGTAGCTTTAAAATTATTATTCGTATAATTTAGATTATGTTGGATGCCAAAAATATTAAAGTTGCCAATGTTTTGATTTTGTTGTTTTCCACCTGCTATATTCACTAAACCTACTACGTTATAAGGCACTGAATAATAAAAATCAATGTCAGCAGATAAATTTTTGGAAAATTGCTTATTGAAGGATAGTTCAAAATTATCAATCTCTTCTGTATTCAAAGACAAATTAGGAACCCTTGTTCCAACGGTTGATATTTTAGTATTATTTGATACGTTCATGATACCATGACTATATATTGTTTTCACTACAAATGTTTTTGTAGAATAATCAAACACGACCCTAGGACTGAATTCTGTTCCAAAACCTCCATTTTTATTCACTTTATTATTGTCAACCCTGGCACCTAATGTAAAGCCAAATCCTTTTGAAGTTCTATATGTGCCTTGTGCATAGGCTCCAACGTCAGTTACATCGTATTGATTGCCGCCAGTATAAATTGTACTTGGTGCTGCTCCTTTTGAAGTAGATGAAACACCAACAATAGTTCCGGAATCTTGTAAGTTATCCGTGAAAGGAGATGTCAAATAATTGCCTGGCAATTGTGTATTTCTAAATTCTATACCTGAGACAAGGTAAAAGTTTCTATTGAATGTATAATTTATTTTTAATTCAGACCTAAATTGCCTCGATTGGTGAAAATAATGCGTATTGGTATAGTAAGGCGATTTAGCATTAATCAAATCCAATAGCGTAAGCCCTTTTGTTGCATAATTAGTGAGCATATTCATTTCAGAGTTATCATTTAGCATATGATCCTTATAGTAACTTGCACTCGAAATGGTTAAATTATTGTTTATTTGTTTATTGTAATTAACGTTAATGAAAGATTGCGTATTGCTCCAGTTGGTTCCAACCAATGAGTAGGTTTTATCAGTATATAAAGTACCAAGTCCTTCAAGCTTATACCATTGCATAAATCCAATGCTAAAATTGCTGATATTTAGTTTTGCCTGTATAAAGGAAGAGGTGGTTGGATTAACAAAATTATTGATAGGAATCCCTTTTAAGGTTTGTGAATACGCACTTTTATCAAAATTTTTCGCAGTTTCTTTACCTGCATTGGTTAACACAATACTATCTGCTTTGCCAACAGCTCCATAAACATTGTACAATGGAGAAATCAAAGGAAGTTTATTGTTTGTTAAATAGGTTTGTGCATCTTTTGTTACATTGAGCAAACTGCCATAGTTTACGTTATCATAAACGCTAGGATCAAAATCCCAAAATCCTTGAGAGGAAAGATCTGGCCTATCCGAATTATTTACCCTACCCGTTAAACTAAATGAAAGTAGATTTTTCTTATATGCATAGGTTGCATCTGCAAATCTTGTATTATAAGTTCCTTTACCCAATCTAACATCAACACCACTACTATGGTTGTTTTTAATAAAGTCTTCGGGTTGTTTAGTAATGATATTAATGACACCAGAAAATGCATTGGCTCCATACATAGTGGATGCAGGCCCATAAATAATCTCAACTTGCTTAATATTTGATATTGAATATTGTTGTGAAAGATTTACAACGTTACTCCAAAGTGAATTATCCTCAACTCCATCAATTAAAAACAATGTTTTTTCTGTATTATTTGTTCTAAAGCCTCTTTGATAGGCATTTGCATACAAAACTCCATAATAAACAGAAATATCAAAACCAGGAATGTCCTTTAAAATATCAATGATATCATTGTATCCTCTTTCAACAATATCATTTGCGGTAATTACGGAAATAGTAGCTGGTGCTAAACGTAATTCCTCTGGTCTTTTTGATACAGAAGAAACCAAGTTTTTAAGTTGTTGGTACCTAATTTTACTTATTTCAATTTTAAAACGTTCTGGATCATTAAAAGTAGGTTCAAATAAACCATTGATAAATAATAATTTGTCAATGGCACTGTCTGCATTTTTTACGGAATCAATTGCTAGATGACACATGGCCAATAATTTATACGCCTCGATGGTCTCTTCCTTTTTAAAGCCATTATTTTTCAAACAATAATTAAGTTGATTGATTGCTTCCTTAAAAAGCCCAATATTATAATTTCTTTGGCTATTTGTTAAAGAACCTTCACAATCAGTTTGTGCTTGAACGCTTACAAATGCATTTAAAAAAAAGAATACTAAAATATATTTAAATAATTTTATTTTATGCATACAACTTAATTTTTAATATTTTTTTTAATGTTCTCTAACAAATTAGCCATAGAGGGAACCCAACCTATAATTTGCTGGTCCTCACTTGAAGAAAATAAGAATTTACCATTTTGTGCATAACAAAGTTTGTACACCCAAAGGTTATGACCTATTAAAGAAATAGCATCTTCATTATTATTGCCTGAGAACTTTGAATTTACATCAATTAAATAAATTTGGTTATCTGAACTTGCTGAAGCCAATTGCAAAGATTTTCCATTTTGCTTACCAAACTTAATATCATTAACTGCAGATAAGTGTATGGTAAAATTAATAGGCTTGTCAGTTGATGCAATGTCTTTAAGCCAAATGGATCCATCTAAAGTTCCTGCTGCAAGTATATTTTCATTTTCACTCAAATCAATACTGCTTATAAAACTATTAAGTTTATAATCTTGAACAGGCTTTTGTGATAAACTTTGTGAAAAGTTATATACTTTAAGGTTGTTGGCTTCTGAAATATAAATTTTTTGTGTATTTTTTCCTATCGCTAAACTTGTACAAAATTTACTTTTTACTGTTTCAATAATTTTTGCAACCTTATTTTCAATGTTCACTCTTTCAACACCATTGCTAGTAAGTAAAATAATTTCATTATTATTCAAATATCCAGCTGATTTACCTATTCCATCGTATTTAAAGGTTGAAACCAAAGGATATTTATTATTTTCTTCTTCAATTCCGTACACAAAAGCTTGTTCATTTGCAGTTAATACCAATAAGTTTTTTCCATTGGGAGATAAGCATAAAGATCTAATTTCATTTTTTACAGAAATTGTTCCAAATACTTTAAGAACCCCTTCATTCGACTTTGAAATATTAATTAAACCAGATTCATCACCTGAAATAACAAGATTGCTATTTGGCTTTGTTATAATGGATCGAATGGGAAATTTATGAAGTTGGTTTTTATTTTTATTCTTTATGCTAGCGCTCCAATTTAACGTTAGTGCGTTATAGATATCTCTATTTTGAATGGGTCCATTGTTTTTTTCATTCAATTTATAGGCCTCTTCAACTAAATCAATACTTTCCGAAATTTTATTTTCATTGAATTTTAAAATTGATTTAGTTGCCAAATTTCTTGCTTCCGCTAATTCTCTTAACTTATTACTGTTTTTGGTAGCCTGTATCGCTTTTTGTTCGTTTTCAGTAGCAATGTCTTTTTGTTTCAATGCTTCTTTCTCACTATTAATTGCTTTTTGCTGGCTGATGATTGCTTTTTCTTTTTCGATTTCCGCAACAGATTTTGCAAACAATGCTTCTTGTTTGTTTTTTAAAGCAATATCCTTTTGTTTTAATGCTTCTTGTTCACTCAAAATTGCTTTTTCCTTTGCAATATCTGCTAAGATTTTTTCACTTAAAGCAGCTTCCTTATTTTTTTCAGCTATATCTTTTGATTTTTCAGCCAATATTTTATTTTCATTGGCAATTTTTGTTTGGTCTTTTGCAATTTTTTCTTGCATTGTTGCTTTTTGTTTAGCATCCCAAGAAAAAATGGCTAGTATAATTACAATTACTGAAAAAATTGCTGTTCCTACTAAGATTCTCTGTGTAAGTTGTAACCTTCTTTTTTGAGCAGCCTCTTTTTTTATGATTTCCAAATCTTGCTGGTCTTTACTATAATTCAGATAAAGTATTGTTTTATCAAAATTATTATCAAATCTAGACGCCCATTTTTCATTTGGATTTTGATTTTCTTTCCATCTCCAAGCCAATTGTAATTCAGGGTCTCTTAACAATCCTCCTTTTCCCAATTCGTAATTATCCGCAGCTTCACTTAGCCTTACGTACATTTCTGAAGACTGATTTTCTTCGGCTAGCCAGTTAATAAGTCGTTCCCAAACACGCATTATACTTTCATGTGAAATATCAATGATAGTATTTAATGTTAACGGTGTGTTTATGGGCGGCATTAAAAATCCTCTTCCTTGTTTTCTAAAAATTTCAATAACGGCAGTAACTTCCTCAAAACTGGCTTCTGTTATTGCACAAAGTTCAGACATTCTACTAGGTCTTCTAATTCCCCTTGCATCAGAAGTACTATCGGTTAAAGTTTTAAAAATAATTTCACAAATTCTTCGATCCCTATCTGTTTTAAGTTCCCCATATGCTTCTTCGGCATGTTGCGATATGGCAGAAGTCATGGTTCCTATAGCTTCAAAATCTGCAATTTCAATTTCTGAATTTTGATTATTTTTTTGTTTCCAATATTCAAAAGTGCGCATCAATGCATGTTGCATTATTGGTAATTGATCAGGATTGTCACCTACATCATTCAACAATGTATTTAGCAAGTGTTGATTTATTTTTGAATTGGCAACAGAAATCGGTCCAACAATTGCTTCTCTTCTTTCCTCTCTTGTCATTCTAGGAACTAAATAACTTCCATCATTTATGGCTTCAGGCAACCCTCTAAAATCAGTACAATCTGTCAAGAAATCGGCACGCATTGTAAATACAATGTAAATAGGAAGTGCTGATTGTTTAGCTGCAGCTAACAACAAATTGATAAATGTTACGCTGTCTTTTTTTACTTGCTTTGATTCATTCTCAAACTTTCTGAATCTAAAGATTTCCTCAAACTGATCCACTAAAATCAATAAATTATTTGAACCAATTACCTCAGATTGTTTATAAGCATCAGATAGTCCACTTGTAGTTCTTCTCAAAACACTTTCGGTCATGGCTACTAAAGTGTCCATATTATCGGCTTCCTCTTTACTTTCTGTAAACAAAGGATTGACTAACGCTTTTGCTAAATTTCCGATTGGATCATTACCAGGACGAAAAGAACAAATAATCCATGAAGAACCACGACCAGACATAAATCCACTTTGGATGGCAGGTATTAAACCTGATTTTACCAATGAAGATTTACCACTACCTGAAGAGCCAATTACAGCAATCAATCTGGACGTACGTAGTTTCGTTAACAATTCATCAGTCTGTTTTTCTCTTCCAAAAAACAATATGTCTTCGTCTTCTTCAAAAGCGCGAAGTCCTGGAAATGGATTACTAATTTGTGATGCTAAATACATATATAAATGCTATAAGTTTGTAAATATTTGTTGAAAGGTTTCAGCTGGAAATGAGGTTAACCCATTGATTACATCCATACCCTGTGACCTAAAGTTTTCTTTGGATTCATTTACTGGTCCTGCTAGATAAATTGCTTTTACGGGAATTGGATTAGATCTACCATATCCACTTATTTTTAAGAAGTCTCTCATTTTTGATCTTAACCAAATTTCATTCGCTTTTCCGTAAAAAATGATGGCAGCATCACAAATTTTTAAGTTTTCAATATGGTCATTTCTAATGTCTGATTCATTTCCTTCAAATAAGGGTACCAACACTTCAAATCCACAATCGTATAAATAATTTTCGATCGTGCCAATTTCATCCACATCAAGTAAATCATAAATTAAGTATGCAATTCCTTGTACTTTTCTAGTTGGTTTTTGAATTTCGTTCGTTTTTTCATTACTTTCTGCTATGACTTGAATTTCTTGTTCATTGCTTTTGATTTTTGCTTGCTTAATAGCAGCTAATTTATCCGTTAATATTTCTTTAAAGCTTTCCAATGAACTTATTATCAAATCAGCCCCAGTAATGCCTGTTACTCCTTCTTTCAGTTCCTTTATGAATTGTTTTTGTCTTTCATCATTCGGTTGAAGTCCCTCTGGCATCCATATTAATCTTTGTAAATTTTTTTGACTACTTATGGAAGAGGCCACCTCATTTTGTAATTGAACGATTGACTTTTGAGTGCCTTCGGGAATTAATCCATAATTTTCTCCAATCAAATGAATCGATAATTCAGATTCATTTAATAATGAGGAAACATCTTGTACAAATTCATTTTCAACAAACGGCAATTGCTTATTAGGAAATATTTGACAACTATTATTTTGTAATTCTCTTTTTAAATTATCCCGGAATTCCTTGGTCTCATAACTTGATTCCGCTAAAAATATCTTAAGCGGTGCTTCATTATTTACCTTGCCATCATTTGCTGTTTTGTTGTTATCAATTTGTTCTAATGATTCTAAAAAACTAGCAATGTCATTTGCAACATCATCTAATTTATCCCAGTATAATCGATCTGATTGTTGACCTATTAATTGTGAAAATTCTCTGATTCTTCCTGAATTTGGGTCGGTCGTAAAAAAGTCGTATCCTAAAACATTTTGAATTTTTTCAGGATGTTGTTCAATTTTGACTGGCGTTTTAACGATTTTAAAAATTCTAGCTTGGTTGTTGATGTTGAATCCAATATTTTTTTCACATGTTTCGTGAAATTCATTTACCTCCCGAATACACCACTCAGACTTTGAATACCTTGGGGTAATAATAGAAATCATAATGGCAACTTGTGAAAATTGATCTACAATTTGCTGATCAAAAATGTGATTGCCTTGCAATTCAGGGTCACGCCAAATGACAGGTTTCCTTCCCAATACTTGTCCAAGTCTTATAGATAAGACTCTATGAAACTCAGTAACCCAACCATTTTGGTTTTCAATTAATGACTCATCATCTAAATGAGCATAACTGATAAAAATATCTTTTTCAAATTTCATTTTAAAAATTAATAGTTTTTAAGTGAATTTTTTAACTTAATAACGAGTGGCAATAATAGAAAAAGATTTAAGTCTTTATACTTTTCTTCCTCTGTCAAATCTTCATAAGGAATGAGTTGATCGTGTATTTTAAGCATTTCTTTAACCAATGATTTTTGTGCTTTGTTTTTAGACAAATCTCCTAGCTGATAGGTAAAAACCATTTTTTCACTTTCCCATCGATAATGCTCCAATTTTGCCAATTGAGGATAAAACTTTATTATATTTTCAGAATTGACAGGAGTACATCCAATTAAATTTAATACGTAGGTTTTGACTTGAATATGTCTAGCAGCATATCTGTTGGATTCTTTTTTTCTAATATTTAAATTATTCCAATTCTTTTTAATCGTTGCCCATGTATTCAAGCTACTCACTGGGATCTTGGTTAAATTAGACATAAATACCAAGAAGTCGTTTTCAAATGCAGCCTCGGTAAATTGATCATTTACAGCAGGGTAATTTAATATATAATTACTCAATTCACTGATAACTTCATAATTAACTTCTATTTGATGATTCACCTTTATTAAATTGGAAAATTCATAACATACTGTGTAATAAAAGTTAATAACCCTTGAAATCATATCAATTGTTTCACCCTCCTCCACAATACTTTTTGCGGTAAACACATCCGATTTCCTTCTTATGAAAAAATGATTGAATTGTTCAGAAAATAAATTTTTTAAATTATTTTTTGATGTACCACCTTCATTAAGCAAATTAAATATGGAAGTTTTTTCAGGTAGTGATACAATAATAGGGGTATGTTTATTTGAATCTACATTTGCATACAAAAACTGTCGAAATGCACTGGCAGTATTGATTACATTGGCATCATTTTCACCAAAAATATATGCGACCCCAACTTTTGCTAATGTTTTAATATGTGATTGATCACTTACAAATGTTTTATAAAAATTTGCATTCAATAATTTAATGGGCACCAAATTAACGAACATTTTATGAAAGGGATATTGGAAATTAAATTCGTCATAAAATTGTTGCACATTTTTATCCAATAAAAAAATGGTAAGTGGTTTATGGTTTTGATAATGGCTTAAAATTATATTTTCTAATATAAAAGACTCGGCCGTTTTATCAGTACCTATAATAACTATAGCATTTTCGTCAATTGAGTTTGCATTAAAAAAAGCATGAGGAGGGAATTCATCATACATACTTTGCGCAGCCATTTGATCAAAATTAATAATACGTAAATCAAAGTGACTAATTGAACTATCAACATCAAAATAATCTCTGACAACATTTTTATTTTGATGGTCTTTAATTTGTATCAATAATTTTATGACTCCTCTATTCGTAAATAATGTATTGGTCTTAAATTGTTGTAAAGCTTGGCTTATATTTCCTGCAATTTCTAAATTGGTTTCATCATCATCACTTAGTAAAATACAAGCCCTTGATTTTAGTAACCCAATTTTTTGATAGGTAGCCATTTCAAATGGATTGCCAATAATAATCAAGCCCCCTAAATTTTCTATTTCCTCTATAAAGGGCGATTTTTCATTTTTAGTGACAACAATTACTTTATATCCATTTTTAAGAAGTGCCTTTGAAATATGGTGCCCAATAGCGTCTAATGAAAAAACGATGATATGATTGTTTACAAAAAATTTAATTGAAAATAATTTCCATGACTCTTTTAATCTATTAAAAAATACAGAAAACAAACCCACTGAAATAACTGTTAAAGCAATGTATTTGGCAATTAGAATATTTGTTTCTGTAAAGGTTTTTGGGGGTGCATACACCGAATATTTTAATAGAAATAAACTGATAATTGAAAATAATACGTCCCAAAAATTGAAATCTTTCCCGAGTGCATTATGATATCCACTAAATGACAATACAAATACCGACGAAACAGCTACAAAGTAAAATAATGGTTTAATCTTTTTAAAGTTCATTGAAACTCTTTGATTTTATGTAAAATTTGTATGTCATTATACATAATGGTTTAACCAAAAAAAGGAATAGTTTTATGATGTAAAGCAGTAAATATAGCCTTTTTTCTACTTTTTAAGGGTAAAATTAGGGGTTTGTTAATGTAAAATTAATATAGCTGACTAACTTCAGCTTATATTCATTATTCCTCCATTTTTAAAATAGCTATATCTTCCTTAATTCTTTCCATTTCAAGTAATAGGGTTCCATTATAAACCCCTCTAATTCGACTATGTTTATCTACTAAAATGAAATTTTCAGTATGTAAAAATTCATTTCCTGATTGATAATAACCTACTGTATCCCCTGCAAAATATTGTTTTCTAGCTATTGAATAGATTAACTCCTTTTGGCCAGTTAATAAATGCCATTGTTTATAATTCACTTTGTGTTCTATTGCATATTTATGCAATACGTCAACATTATCAATAGTAGGTGACACAGTGTATGATAAAAAAATTATATTTGAATCCATTTTAAATGATTCCTGTAAATGATACATATTGTCTGTCATTTTTGGACAGATCCCTCTACAAGTGGTAAAGAAAAAATTAGTGACGTAAATTTTACCTGCCACCGTTTTATTAGAAATTATTTTACCTTCTTGATCTAAGAAACTAAATGCAGGAATGGTATGTATTTTATAGTAATTACGATCACTTTTATCAATCCACTCAGGTGTCCAATCGGGCTTGTTAAAAAAAGGCAAGTTTACCGTTGAAGTGGCTACAAATTGCTGATTGTTTTTTAAAGTTGTATTTGTATGACAAGACACTGAAATAATCAGTAAACACATCAAGGTGAAGAATTTCAAAATCATAACAGGATTATTTATGGTAAAGTTTTTTTTAAGGAATCGCCAGGATTCATGCAAAGCTTTAATCCAATCAATCCATAACGTCTTCCATTTTTTACTACATAGTTGGCTCTGATAACACCATTTTCCCACCACATTTTTTGACTGCCGTCTTCATAGCCATTCTTATAATGAAATAACTTATATAGTTTTCCATTTTTATACCATTCTTTTAAGGTGTCTTCTAATTCCCCATCCATAAAATGATATGAAAATTTTGGTTTGCCATTTTCCCAAAATCCAAAGTGTGTATTGATCTTCTTACCCTTTTTGTAATACCTTATTTCTGCAATTTTATGGTTTGGATATTTTTTTTGGTGTAAACCCTCTTCTAATCCATTCAAATAGCTTCCCACAAAAGCTGTATCCTTCGAATGATATACACTAAAAACAAATCCATTATACAGTAGATTGTTATAATACAAAGTATCTTGTTGAAAATGCAATGCACTATCGTTGATGTTGCAATAAATAGATGGCACTTTATCAATTGTAGCACTATTGTTAGTAGTCAGTACCCTTTGATCTTGTGTTTTTACTACATTGTTCTCACAAGCTATTGACAAAAAAATTAAAAAAATAAGGTTATAATAAAATCGAAATTTCATTTATTGAGAAATTGTACCTGGTGTGCCGTAATATCCTGATCCATTTATATAAGGATCCGTCCCTGTAATATGATAATGATAAATTCCATTTGGATAATCACTAGTGATTGCAGTATGACCGTGATATGCATCTAATTTTGAATTATCAATTGTTAACCCATTCTCTTCAGGACCGTACACTGGGAATCCATCCAATAAATATCCTAATAGAGCCGATTTACCTTTTAAAGTAGTTAAATATAAAGGTTCTACATGGTAGTGGTACATTCCTGTTGGAGCAGGATGGCCCCAATACCGATCAAAAGAAACGACTTCACTCGTTAAAGGCTGATTTGGACCAGCATATTGATTAAAAAAAGGAACCCCATTTAAAGATACGCCAATTGGACCAAGAGGGGTAGCGGCATGAGTGGAAGCAACACTTGGATTTAAAGGTATTTTAAATATGTACGCTTTTGAAGCAATTGAATTGGGATTTTTTTGAAACACATTTCCGCCAAAAGTAGTGCCTGAAAAATTATCATACAAAGGATCAGTTGTTGCATAATAAACACTTTTATGATCAGGTAATCCGTTGGATTTGATCGTAATATAAGTGCCATCAGTCGTAATGCTACTTGCTCCATATATTTTTTTATATACATCTGGCACTACGGTAGTGGTCGTATTATTGTTCGTACTACTTGATGAGCTTGAACTTGTAGCCGCGTCCTTTGAACAGGATGTTATTAAAAATAAGGCTATAAAAATACAATTCAATAATTTCATTGTTTGCTTGGTTTTAAGTTGTTTAAAATTAGACAATCCAATTAAATTAAAGTTTAAAATTATATTAATAAAATATTCTTTTATGTACTAAATTGATTATCACTTAAATACTAATTAAAAATAAGTATTACACCATGTTTGAAAAAATAGAGTCAATCATTGAATAATAGTACTACTTTCAATTGGCGTTCAAACCAACCAACCCATAACTATCTAGCTACTTTTTTTCTTGCTACTACTTTTTAGATTGATTATTGTGACAATGTTTTTGTACATACCATGTCATATATGCCATTGAATAGCCGCACTTATTGATTCAAATTTGTAAAATGGTTCAAGATAAAGAATTGGTCATTAAAGCTATTGGGAATCGCGTCCGCGCATTAAGATATGAAAAATTTCTAACCTTAGAAAGCTTGTCATTTAAGGCTGATATGGATTATAAACAACTGAGCAGAATTGAGTTGGGAAAAATCAATACTAGTATTTATCAAATTTATAAAATTGCAAATGCTTTGCAAATTAATGCCTCTGAAATTATAAATGCATTAGACCAAAAATGAATCAAAGCGCTATAATCAATTTAAATTCTCAATGTGAAAACGCATTAATTGACAAACCATTTCATGAAGAACCTACAACATGGATTGATGAGTATAATTTATTGTTTAATAATGTGGAGACATTGATGAAAAGTACATTGCTTTTAGCTATCGAAGATCGTTTTAAAATATGCATACTAACTTTTTATTCAACTTATTTAAAAACCAGAGACAATAAAAACTTTTCTTAAAATTGAACAAAAGCCAAAATAATTCGATTTAAAATTCAGGACTTAGCCAAACTATGGATAAATAATTTAATTTCGAACATATAATATTTATGTTATGCTAAGTAAATTTTTTTTAACACTTTCAATAAGTTTGATTTTTTTAATTTCCAATGCCCAAACAAAAAACAACATCGAGGGTTTTAAAGTTGTTCCACTTGGTGTAAAAGGTGGATTAGATGAAGCAAATCTTTCTTCTTATTTAGTGGCAGCAAATGGAACGACTAATTATATTTCTTTAGATGCAGGTACGATTAATGCTGGCTTACAAAAAGCCATTAAAAATAATTTGTTTATTGAAAAAAATGCGGAAACAATCCAGAAAAAATATATTAAGGCTTACTTTATTTCCCATGGACACTTAGACCATTTAGCTGGTTTAATTATAAATGCACCGAATGATTCACCCAAACCTATTTTTGCATTCCCTTCCGTTATTGATGTTTTAAAAAACAACTACTTTACTTGGAAGAGTTGGGCAAATTTTGCAAATGAAGGTGAAAAACCCATTTTAAATAAATATACATATCAAAGCTTAACACCCTTCAATGAAGTAACGGTTCCCACTACCGAATTGAGTGTAAAACCTTTTTTATTAAGTCATGTAAACCCTTATGAAAGTAGTGCTTTCTTGGTCCGCAATAACAATGATTATTTATTGTACTTAGGAGATACTGGTGCAGACTCCGTTGAAAAGTCAACTAAACTTGCTGAATTATGGTCAGCAATCGCTCCACTTGTTGTAGCTAAAAAACTTAAAGCTATCTTCATAGAAGTTTCATTTGAAAATAGCATCCCGGACAAATCCTTATTTGGTCATTTAACCCCTAAATTATTATTTCAAGAATTGGGTAAGTTAAACAAAATGGCCTCCAATAATTTGAAAAACACAAACATTTTTATCACTCACATAAAACCTTGTGATACATGTGAACTAACGATTAAAAAAGAAATTCGTCAAGGAAATATTTTAGGGTTATCCATCATTTTTCCTGAACAAGGTAAAGCCATCACAATACAATAAAGGAAGCTTACTTATCTTTACATGCTACTACTACCAGAAACGAATATACAATCCAGCCACCACCACAAGGATGGTAATGATCATGGCAATATGCGTATTGGTTAAAGTGTATTTATGGCTATCCTCCTGCAATGAATTTGCATGTGTTTGACCTTTTACATCCAATAAACTAATGACGATTATTAGTAAGGTAGTAAAGAAAAATACCCAACCCATTTGTATTAAGTAAGGAATTTCAAAACCACCATGACCATTTGGTAAGGCAGTGTATAAAATTGTTTCATTGCCAAACATGCTTGGTAAAAATTTATCAAACAAAATTGCCAAAATTAACCCTACAATAATTCCTGAGATCGCTGCTTTTGAAGTTGCTTTTTTCCAAAAGAATCCTAATAAGAAAACTGGGAAAATTGCTGGTGAAATATAACCAGTATATTTTTGGATAAACTCAAATCCTCCTTTGCCGCCAATGCCTAGTGTGTCATTCCAGTTAATAATGATGGCTATGATTAAAGAAATAATAATCATGATTCTTCCTGTACTCACTGTTTTATTGTCTGCAGCATTTTTATTGATATATTTTTTATAAATATCTAAAGAGTAAATGGTGGAAATACTATTGGCTTTTCCTGCTAAGGATGCTACAATTGCAGCTGTCAAAGCGGCCATGGATAAGCCTTTCAGGCCAATGGGTAAAAATCCTATTACCGAAGAATAGGCATTGTCCTGATTCAATGTGCCATTGGTTAACATTTCCTGTTGCAAGTGTCCATTTTGATACAATACATAAGCTGCAATACCTGGAATAACAACTATCAAGGGCATACATACTTTTAACATCGCTGCAAAAAAGATTCCTGATCTCGCAGTTTTTATATCAGCACCCAAAGCTCTTTGTGTAATGTATTGATTACATCCCCAATAATTTAAATTAGCCACCCACATACCAGCGGCCATCATAGCAAGACCTGGTAAAGATGAATAATCATCAATTTGTTTTTGCGTTGCCCTAGCGCCTGGTTTATCAAAAATCATTTTAAAATGGTCTGGGGCTACTTTCACTAAATGTTGCAACCCTGCAATAGCGTTTTTACCAAACCCAAATTTTTCCCCAACCACCGTTAAGGCAATATAGGAAGTAATAAGTCCTCCAATGGTTAATACCAATACTTGAATCACATCGGTATATCCAATTACTTTCATGCCTCCTAACGTAATGAATAAAGCAAACACCGCAAGGCCAATCATGATTAAATGAAAATGTTCCCCTCCTGTTAAGTTATTAATGGCAATAGATCCTAAATATAAAATAGAAGTCAAGTTCACAAAAATGTACAGGAACAACCAGAATATAGCCATAATCATAGCTACTGTTTCATTATACCTCGTTTTTAAAAATTGAGGCATCGTGTAAATTTTATTCTTTAAATACACGGGCATAAAAAACACACCTACAACCACTAAGGAAATAGCCGCAAGCCATTCATAAGCCGAAATAGCAAGTCCTAATCTAAACCCGTTTCCACTCATGCCAATAAATTGCTCGGCTGAAATATTGGAGGCAATTAAGGAAGCGCCTATGGCCCACCATGTTAATTGACCTTCGGCTAAAAAGAAGTCAGTCGTATTAACAGTTGTCGTTTTTTTACGATTATAAATCCATAATCCATAACTAACAATCAAAATAAAGTACAATACAAAAACCAGGTAATCATAATTTTGCAATCCTTGTTTCATAATCGTTGGGTTTGGTTTATAAATTTAAGGGTTAATCTATAAATAATAAGCATTGCTTTTTTATTTTGATTGTGCATAGGAATTAGTATTTTTAAGTTAAATCATTCTTATGGGAGTTTCATTTAGTCAGTTTGTACAAAAAATTACTAACCCCATAGCGTTTGGATTTTTTTTAGCCACAAAACTGCCGGCTGCCTTTTTTGTGGGCCTTAGATTGAATGAAATTGTTGAAGATAAATGTATCATTGGTATTAGGCATTCTTGGTTTAGTAAAAATCCTTTTAAATCCATGTATTTTGCTGCTGAAGCAATGGCTGCCGAAATGAGTTCGGGCTTATTGGCTTTTGGACATATTTACAATCAGCCCGCAAGAGTGAGTATGTTAGTGGTAAAAATGGTTGCTGAATACCATAAAAAAGGAACGGGAAAACTTAAATTTATTTGTGAAGATGGTTTGGCAATAAAAAATGCAATTGCAGCAACCATTTCAACAGGCGAAGGGATTACCTTAATTTGTAAGTCGGTTGGAGTAAATGAATCAGGAGAAGCTATTGCTACATTTCATTTCACATGGAGTTTTAAAGCGAAGCGATCAATTCATACATAAAATAATTTTAAAATAAAAAGCAATAGATAAATATGAAAAAAATCACATTCGGCGCACTTGCACTTTTATTGAATGTAGGAATAATGGCACAGACCAACAATCCTCCAGGATTAGACTTAATTAAAACAAGTGAGTTAAAAAAAGATTTGTACGATTTCGCAGACCCTCATTTTAAAGGAAGATCTGCAGGAACCATTGACGAATTAAAAGCGTCTATGTGGTTGGCTGAAAAATATAGATCTATTGGTTTGTTACCAGCTGGTGATGATGGAACTTATTTGCAATTTTTCACGATGTGGAGAAATCAAATTTCAGATAATTCTACCATTCAGATAGATAATAAAAATTTCGTTTTATGGAAGGATGCAAGTGTGGCTCAAATGGCCAACAAGCAAATTAATGCTCCAATTGTTTATTTAGGAGATGCCTCTAAAATGGATACCAATCATGTGGATGTAAAAAATAAAGTGGTTGCTTTTGAAGCTTCCGCAATTGGCATTAATTTAAATGTTTCACTACCAACCTGGAGATATAGCAGAAGTGTTTTAACTAAATATGGTATGCCACTAATCAGAAAAGGGGCAACTGCTATTATTATTATTGCCGATAATATTGGAGAAAAAGCGTGGGATGATGCCAATGAAAATTTCAAAAGAGGATCTTATGATATTGAAGGGGGTCCTAACACACAAGTAAGTACCACGGTTCCAGTGATTTGGGTACATCAAACTGCAAAACCATTTATTGCGAATACCCAAGGAAATTTAGTGGCTAATTTAATCGTTGAAAAATATCCTTACCCTTCAGTAAATATTGTTGGTAAAATTAATGGTACGGATCCAACATTAAAATCAGAATATCTTTTGTACAGCGGACATCAAGATGCACATGGTATACGCAATGCGATTCATAATGACTCTACTTTTTATGGTGCAGATGACAATGGTAGCGTAGATGTTGCCATGCTTGCCAATGCAAGAGCTTTTGTAAAACATCCGGCTAAAAGATCCATTTTATTTGTCATCCAAGGCGCTGAAGAAAGAGGGTTACTAGGTTCTAGATATTATTCATCACATCCTACCGTTCCTATTAAAAGTATTGTAGCGGTATTAAATGGAGATATGATTGGAAGAAATAATATTGACAGTGCTGCTGTTTTAGGAACACAAGCCCCACATCGCAACTCAATGGATTTAGTTAAAATGGTTATGGATGCAAATAATGAGGGACCTAAATTTAAATTAGATACTACTTATGATAAAGTAACGCATGTAGAAGGTTGGTATTTTAGAAGTGATCATTTACCTTATGCAAGATTAGGCATTCCAGCTGTCATGTACACTTCATTATTACATGAGGATTACCACACCCCATTAGATAATGCTCAAAATATTAATTATCCTAAATTAAAAAAGATGGCCGACTGGATGTATCGCACTGGCTATAAAGTTGCCAATGCACCAGCGAGACCCGCGACTGACAAAGATTTTAAATTAGAAAGATAATAGACGGCATTTTAAACGCCAATTTTAAAATAGAAATAGCTTCATTAGTATCCATAAAAAAAGGACTCACGAGAGTCCTTTTTTTTGGGGGAAAGAAAATTGTACTAAAATGTTTTAGTGCCATTGGGTTGATATGCAAATCGGAACGTATAATAACGTTGCTTATTTAATTTATCAGCATCAGTTGCAGTTGCTAGTAAGGTTACGCCACCTTTGTAGTAACATAACACTTCCATTTTTGCGTACTTACCTGTTGCAGTTTTAATGACTAATACTCTTCCTGCTAATGGAGTAATTAAATTGGTTAAGCCATCATAATTGTACCATCCTTTACCACTTCCTGTTGTGATTGCATAGGAAGTTGGCGCATTGTCTGTTTTGAAAACTGAATCTGTTGGAATTGTTGTCAAAGCATCAAATAAACCTGTGTATACAAATGCACCTCCTAAACCTGTTCCACTTGTACCACCATTGGTGATAATTTTGGTTGCCATAAACGCAATATCCCATTTTGTACTTGCACTGTCTGTATTGGGTACAATGGTGTTTCTTTCTAAGCTATAAAAAGTGTATTTACCATTGGTGATAGGTATCCCTTGTGCACTTAAACCCACTACGGTATCGGCTGGAATATCCTTAACTGTTACGGCAGTTACAGGCATTAAAGCTGCCGTATCCGATTTAGTACAAGCTACGATACTAGATGAAATAATAACCATTAACACGATTGACTGAATTGTTTTTTTCATGATGCTTGCTTTTTTTATTTATGAAAGATTTGATATTTTATGGTTGCATAAAAAGTTCTGCCAGGTAGATTCGGCAAATTTGCCGCGTCTATATAATTCGTAATATTATCACAACCTAATTGTGTTGAAAAACCAGGCTTAAAATCTTTACCAATTGAAGTATGTAAAGAAAAATATCCTTTTGCAAATTCATCTCCATTATCAAAAACCTCATTGCCATTGGTATTATTTACTGCCCACTTACTACGATACATTATTCTCACATTAGCAAAAAAGCCATTAGCATGAGAATAGTTTATTTTGAATTGCACTTTATGTTTGCTGTTATTGGGAAGGCCCACATAATCACTAAGTGTTAAAATTTTGCTATACCCATTGGCGTCTCTTGTGTAAACCTTACCGGCTTTAATTTGATCAATTTGGTCTTTGTCTCCTGTTTCTACATATTGATAGCCTCCACTAATAATAATGTGATTGTCAATTTTATGTTTTGCTTCCAATTCAATGCCTTGTGTAAATGCGCGTCCAATATTTAAATAACTAAAAATTTGAGCGCCTGTTGCATAAGCTCCAACTTGCTGTACTTGAATTAAATTATTAATATCGTTTCTGAAAATTTGTACACTAAAAAAGTTATTTGTATTGGGTTCATAATCCCATGAAAAGTGCACTCCTGTTGAGTATTCTGGCTTAAGCACTTTTAATTTATAATAACTATCATACAAAGCCCCTATCTGTCCTTTTTGTAGCAACTGATTAATTACTTCTTGAGCTTGTGCAGTTCCAAAAACACTATATCCACCGGCGGCAGCATTGGTAAAGTCTAAATAAATTTGTCTAAAATCTGGTGCCTTAAATCCTTCGCCAATGCTTAATTTGATTTTATGTTTAGTGTTTATTTTATAAAGCGCAGATAACTTAGGACTCAACGCAGATGCATAGGCTTCATTTTTATCAAACCTTACCCCGCCGATTACAATTAATTTTTGAATTGGGTTCCACTCTAATTGTGTAAAACCATATTGAATGTAATTATTTTTTCTTACTTTTTCACTATCATATCTGGTGCTTTTTACGCCTTCCCAAACTGCACCCGCTCCGAATAAAACATTCAAATTTTTATTGGCAGTCCAATCCGTTTGATTTTCGACACGCTGAAAACGATGATTCAATAAATCATAATAAGGATCACCTGACAATGTTACCAAATCTTGTTTGGCATTGTATTCGGTAAAATAACCTCTAAAACTTGTTTTTAGATAGTTGGCATATTTCTGGTTAAAACTGAAAGTAAAATTTTGATCGGTATTATTTTCATTCCCACTTGATGTAATGGTAGCACCTCCATTATTTACCGATATATCATTTTTAATTTTTTCGGCTGTAAGTCTTACCCCCAATGCAATATTTGTATGGTCATTTAAATTCAATGTAAGCTGCTGATTGACTGAATATCGCTGTATAGGTGTGGTTACCCTACTACTGCTATTGGGGCGTATGCTATAGCCGTCTGTAGAAAAATAATTATAAAACCCTTGATAAAAAACAGATTTAGTAGCTATTGCATTATTGATTCCTGCATCTAAAGTTTGGTAAGTACCGTATCTTAAAGTTGCTTGTAAAGGGATATTGGTATTTGCATCTGTAATAATATTAATGACCCCCGCCATTGCTTCACTTCCATACAAACTTGAAGAAGGACCTTTAACGATTTCAATTTTTTTAATATTTCCTAAGGCCACTCTATTTAAATCCAATACCCCCGCTGTTCTTCCCACTAATGGCTCTCCGTTAATTAAAATAATGGTATAGTCAGGGTTTAAACCTTGTAATTGTACTCCAGCACCAAAGCCACTGGTCAAAGTTAATCCTGGCTGCTCTTTTAAGATGTCAGTTAATCTTAAAGCACCCGTTTGCTGAATTTGTTTTGCATTAATAATATTCACTGGAACGGTAACATTACTCAATTTTCGTTCAGATCTATTGGCTGTTACCACTACGCTATCCCCCTGCATTTGTAGGGTATCCGTATTCAATTTCACTTGTGCAAACACTAAAGTGGGGGTGAAGCATAGTATGTATAAAAGTCGTCTTCTCATTTTCGACGCAAAGTTGAGAAGAATGCAAAATACTTAGGATTAAAAAAGTAAATTATTGGTACAAGTAGCGCATAATTTTACAATACTATGACATTTGAGTCTTGTCCTTACTATTTTCAATAATTTTTTGAATCGTTTTAATTTCTGATGTTGTGATAAAGTATTCATAAAACCTTTTATCATCTTGTTTTCGTCTATTGCCAATTAAGTTTCCATTAAATTGGGTAAGGAGCGTATATTTATCATTGATTGCTTTCATAACATCACTTCTAACTTTTTTTTGAAGCCCTACATTTTTATCTTTTATACCCAATACATGGTTAATTTGACTGATTTCAACAAGCAAACCTTTTTTTGTTGCTTGTAAAAGTAAATTGATTAAGGCAATTTCAGTTTCCGAGAAAGCTTGCGTAGGTGTCTTATTTTTCAACAATTGATACTTTATCATTTCCACTTTTCGTTTCACAATAAATTGAATGAGCAAAACGATTCCCAACACAAAAAATACCAATAAGGTAAAGGCAATTACATAATAATATACACTTGAAGATGTAGCCCAAATACTGGTTATAAACAATTTAAAATCCTTTTTATAAAAAGGATAGCTTATCCAAACATTTGAAGATAAATTATAACTATATATTTCATCCTTGTAAATAAACATATTTTGCATGTGACTTCTTCGGATTAAGAACTGGTTCAATGTTGCATTATTTGATTTGTATACTTTATTATTCACATAATCAAATAAATAAGCGTCATCATTTGAGAGAAACAAAACACCATCTTGATACGTCAACCATTGGGAATTTGATTTATTGTCACGCACAATTTTAATAACTTCCTTAGTAAGGTCTCCCAAGTTTTTCCATTGTTGGCTAGCAAGGTCTAAATAATAACTAGAAAAAATAGTTAACCCAGTTACATTATCAACGCCTGTTATACCTGCATTAATAATGCGCTGAAAAGGAATGTATAACCTTCCTTGTGCTACTGAAAACCACATAAATTCAGTTGCCATAATTTCTTGATTCAAAGGAAGTATGTCCCATTCGCTGTCCTGAAAATTGAACTTTCTTACGAGTCCATTTCCTTTCCAAAAGCCATAACCACCATAACTGTATATTTCTTTATTATATATAAAATTTATGCAATTTATATTATAGTTTACATTCACAGTATGGTCTATTCTTCTAAATAAGCAAACTAAGGAGTCGTATCTGATTAATTTATAGACAAATCCGGTTTGCCCAATTAAAACATAGGTATCATCCCCACTTTTATACAATGTTTGTGCATTGGGAGCGAACATTGTATTTTGTAAAGGAATGATTTTAGTTTCATTTGATAACAAGATGCTTGCGTTTAGCTCTTTTAAAGTGCAAATTTTTGACAAAAAAGGGGATAATGGAACTTTAAATAGGGTATCTGGAAGCTGGGCATAGGATATGATTTTTGAAAAAAATATAAAATAAACCAGAAGAGTGATTGCAAGGCTTTTTTTGTTTTTCATTGAAAATCAATTGTTTAATAGGAAAATAACTTATTATCAGCTAATTATTTTTTTTAAAAGTAAGAAATAACCTATTTAATTGCTCAAATATTCACTCATTATTCGAAATATTTCTACTATATCTCTCAAATTTGATGAGCTTTTGGGGGAAAGCTATGGATTTTAAGGTAGCGCTGCAGGCAACTGCAATGCTACCTTTTTTTATGAATGGGCTTAGTTTGTTAACAATTTGGTAATTAATTATGTAACTTATTTAATAGGTAAAAGTTGAAATTTGGAACTATATTAAAATAAATTAAAACGTTATGAATTTCAATGCTATCATGAAGATTTTTCTACCTAAAGACAGAGTTTTTTTTCAACTTTTTGAAGAAGTTTCAGAACATGTTCATGAAATGGGAATGAAATTGAAAGAAATGGTAAATGAGCCAAATGCCGATATTAGATCCAGCTTACTTGCCCAAATTGAAAATTTAGAGCACATAAATGATGATTTAACCCACAATATTTTCACTGAATTGGGAAGAAACTTTATCACTCCTTTTGATAGAGAGGACATTCATTATTTAGCAACATCATTAGACGATATAGCCGATTATATCTATGCTTCTGCTAAAAAAATTAATTTCTACAAAGTGAATCCAAATGATACAGGTATTCACAAACTTGCTGAATTAATATTACAAGGGACCACTGAAACCAAAAAAGCAGTCATGGGTCTTCGTAATATGAAAAATATCAAAGAAATGACCGAAGCGATGATAAAGGTTAATAGTATTGAAAATCAAGCAGATGATATATTTGATATGAGTATCGAACGCCTTTTTGAACAAGAAAATGACTTTAAAGAAGTCATCAAAAAAAGAGAAATTTATCAAGTGTTAGAAATAGCAACTGATAAAATTGAAGACGTTTCAAACGTTATCGAATCCATCATTATCAAGTACGCTTAATTTTAAAAAAAGATGACCTTATTAATTATCATCATAGCGCTTGCGCTTATTTTTGACTATATTAACGGATTCCATGATGCAGCAAATTCCATTGCAACAGTGGTTTCTACAAAAGTATTGACCCCTTTTCAAGCCGTAATTTGGGCTGCCATTTTTAACTCTGTGGCATTTTGGATTTTTAAAGATCATGCAGTTGCAAACTCAATCAGCAAAACTGTTTACAAAGATTTTATTACTTTGCCTGTTATTTTTTCTGGCTTATTGGCTGCCATATTTTGGAATTTATTTACATGGTGGTATGGTATCCCATCTTCCTCATCCCACACACTTATTGGAGGTTTTGCTGGTGCTGCTATTGTTCATGCACTTATGCTAAAAGGAATCGATTATTCTTGGGCAAAAATTGTTGACACGGAAACAATCATTAAAACAATTTGCTTTATTTTCTTGGCCCCAATTATTGGAATTGTTATTTCCATGTTCATCACTTTTGTAACCGTTATGCGCAATGTTTGGTGGCGACTTGTCATCATTTCTTTAGCTACTTTTGGAACCGTTATCATGTTCGATCATTTTGAGGACAGTAAAATTAAAGAGAATGTTCAAAAATTTTACGGTATCGATAAATATGAAAAAGATATTTCAAACCTACAAAGTGACTTAAAAGTTAAGAAAGGGGACAGCACCTTATTAGCAAACTTAGCAACCAACCAGGAAAAATTGGCAAAAGTTCAAGAAAAATATAAAATCATTGAACCTAGTTTAACTGACTTTGACAACTTGGGTGCGCAACAAATTGCTAAAATCGCCAATGACAAAGACATACTCAACACGGTGGCTGCAAGTAAATTAAAGGATGCTGTTCGAAATGCAAATGACTTCCTCGTATTGGAAGCAAAAGCCCCTGAAAATAAAGCAGCAAAAGCTGAATATGATATTGCCAAAGTAAAAACTGAAAACTACAAAACGCCTTTAAATCAGTATTTAACCCATAAAATTAGTGTTGACTCTGCAGTTGTTTTATTGAATGAAATATATCCAATTCAACCCAAAAACTTAGCGTTAGTTAAAACAAAAATTGTAAGTTTTGATATTCAAAAAATATTCGAAAGTGAAATTGATAAAGCGGACAACTCAATCATTGTCTATGGCATTATTGGCTCTTCCATTATATTTATGCTGATTTACTTATATGTAGAAAAAGTAAAAACACCAACAGCGCGTACGGTATCCAATATGTTTAAAAAATTACAATTATTTAGTTCTGCCGCATTTAGTATTGGTCATGGTGGTAATGATGCTCAAAAAGTGATGGGTATCATTGGGGCAGCATTGATTGCAAATGGAAGTATACAAGAATTTGGCCAATTACCAGGCTGGGTGCCTGTTGCTTGTTATTTGTCTATTGGCCTTGGAACAATGAGTGGTGGATGGAAAATAGTAAAAACAATGGGTTCCAAAATTACCAAGGTTACGCCACTTGAAGGGGTGGCTGCAGAAACCGCTGGTGCATTTACTTTATTTTTTACTGGACAAATGGGCATACCGGTTTCTACTACACATACCATTACAGGATCTATTATTGGTGTAGGCGTAACCAAAAGAATAAGTGCAGTAAGATGGGGCATCACAACTAACTTGCTATGGGCTTGGATATTAACCATTCCTGTAAGTGGTGTTTTAGCCGCAATTACTTATTATATTGTACATTATTTTACAAAGTAATTTTATAACCTTATTAATTTTTGTTCACTTCCAACAATAAAAAAGCTTCTACTATGTAGAAGCTTTTTTATTGTATAAAACTTGCAGCGTATATCTTT
>Ga0304728_1000645_pt1 | contig 28722 bp, 17 predicted proteins | sample C_130625_MF_Meta_FD_190476 | JGI IMG/M metagenome (GOLD analysis project Ga0304728, IMG submission 190476) | Freshwater microbial communities from Lake Croche, Canada to study carbon cycling - C_130625_MF_MetaG (v2) (version 2) | ecosystem: Environmental > Aquatic > Freshwater > Lake | place... | reverse complement strand
TATTTAAATCAATAGTCGCAATGGTGTTTATTTTGATCTCATGACCAGAGAAATGTTTCACAATATCTTCTAAAGATTTTCTTGATTTACGGATCATTTTTTCAGCGTCAACATTATTTTCATGTACGCTTACGACTGAAATAGGATTGATCACTTTGGAATCTGAAATCAATATACCGAAATCTAGTAGGGATTCATTCCCCTGAAGTTCATTCATAGAAACCAGTACATGTTGGTTCCTTAATTTGGTTTCGTTCTGGCCTTCATCGCCATTTTCGGCTTGTTCAATCAGTAAATTCTTTCCGGCAATTTCTGTTACGAAGGAGGCCGTCATACAGGTAAAGAGGATTAACAAAATGGTTCCATTGACAATATTAATATCCAAGATTCCATGACCATCTCCATATCCGACCATAATAATGGCCAGGGTAGCAGCTGCATGCGAGGTACTTAATCCAAAAATAATATTCCTTTCATTCTTACTCAGCTTGAAAATTATTTGGGTGGTATAAGCAGCCAACCATTTACTGAAAATTGCAAAAGTGGTCAATACTGCTGCAATAATGAGGGGCCATGAACCAGCAAAAAATGCGCGGTAATCAACCACCATCCCCACAAAAATCAAAAAGAAAGGTATGAATAACGAATTCCCTATAAAATCAATCCGGTTCATTAATATAGAATTGTGAGGCACTAATTTATTGAGTACCAAACCAGCGACAAAGGCTCCGATGATTCCTTCCACTCCAGCGACCTCTGCAAGAAAGGCAGAAAAAAATACAGTGGCTAGAATAAAAATATATTGCGAAGTCTTCTCACTATCTAACTTGCTCAAAAACCAACGGGCAATTTTTGGAATAATTAAAAACATGATAAGGGAGAAGATACCTAAAGATGTAATAAGACGCAGCCAAAATGAAAAATCCAAACTTCCTTTGGAAGAACTTGTTATTATGGCAAGAATAATTAAAACAGCCGTGTCGGTCAATATAGTTCCACCAACAGTAATTGCGACAGAAGAGTGTTTTGACAAACCATATTTACTAATGATAGGGTAGGCTACTAAAGTATGCGTTGCAAACATACTCGCGGTCAAGAGACTCGCCATTGGACTTAAATGCAAAGCATAAAGGCACAAAGGATATCCTAAAACAATTGGAATAAAGAAAGTGAGTAATCCAAAAGTGAGACTTTTTTTGATATACCTTTTGAATTGTGTAAGGTCTAATTCTAAACCTGCAATGAACATAATGTAAAGCACACCAATGGTAGCGAACAGCTTTATATTTCCGGAGGACGCCATGGCTTCAGATCCGATCAAATTGAATCCTTTTGGCCCTATTACCACCCCAGATAAGATCAAACCAATGATGGCTGGAATTCTGGCTTTTCTTAATACAATAGGAGAAAGAAGGATGATGAATAACATCAATGAAAAAACCAATACTGGATTGTGTAATGGTAATTTGAATTCAGAGAGTAAGTGTTCAAAAAAATAATCCATCAATCTAAAATTGCAAAGTGATATCCTTTGTTGAGCATGCGTTCGATAAAAACTGGAAGCACCAATTTTAATTTATCAAAGGTACGACGGTTGTCATGAAAAACTATAATATCACCAGATTTTATTTTGTTCATCTTTTGCTCTATATCACTTGCCGATATATTTTCATCAAAATCATTAGACAACCACGTCCACATAATAATTTTATACCCTAATTGTCTCAATAGACGCGCTTGTTTTAATTTTATTCTACCGTATGGTGGTCTAAACAAATTACTTGATAAAATCGCATTGGCATCCTCCACAGAATTTAGGTAGGAACTTGTATCACTTTTCCAACCTTTTTCGTGTCGCATGGTATGATTTCCAATTTTATGTCCCTCACTGATCATATTATTTAAAATTAGTGGGTTATTTTGCGAAGCTTCACCAACACAAAAGAAAGTTGCTTTAATATTATGTTCTCTCAAGCAAGATAAAATCCAATCACTATGCTCAGCACCGGGCCCATCATCAAAAGTTAAATAAAGCGCATTCTTTTCACTTCCCCTCCAGATCCAATTTGGAAATAGTTGTTGAACGAACCTGGGGATGCGAAAAACAGGCATTTATGGCGTATTACTGTCTGGTGTATTTCCTGCTGGGATCATTTTTTGTAGTTCCATATTCACAGGTTGTCCACTTGGAACTGCTCCACTTGGAACTCCTGGAACTTTTATAAATCCATAATGCTGACCGATTCCACCTAAATAGGCTTGAAGACTTGCCAACAAGGGACTATATTTACCACCAATTCCTCCTGAAACTTCACCATTATCACTCGCTAATTGTTCTAATCCTGAATACATTCGAGGAGCAATTTTTTGGTACACTCTCGTGATACTTGTATAAATGCGTTTGGCTAAAGGACCGTTTTTATTTCCTAAAGTAGGATCAGCTGCAATAACATACATCTTAAAACAGGCATCTAAAGCAGCATATAAATCTTCCACATTGTCAGGCTTTGCACACATGCGAACATCAGTATGCTCATAGTATGCGAAAATTCTTTCGTAATCGTCCATTAAATCCATACCGAGGGCTTCTGCCTTTGCGATGTTTTTGGTAATGTAATATAATTGCACATATTCATGAAGTACACCACTACATTTCGCTCTGATGTCTTGACCATTATAATTATAGACATCATGCATTTTGTTTAATTCCAAAGAAGCCATCGGATCACATTGATTCACTTCCCCAAAATCCAAAACATTTCTTAAGGGCATTTTAGCTAACGACATATCTAAAAGAGCACAAGCTTTTTTATTATTTCCCTTATTGGCAAATTGTTCGGCAAGCAACATGAAATTTACACGATATTGAACGGTGTGGCGACGAGCATAATAATCCGTTAAAACACCTGGCACATTCATTTGTCCGTAGCTATAAGTTTTACTTAAGTTCCGGTCCATTTTTCCAATGTTGTAAAAATTCATCACATTAGACCTCATAGGATTTAATTCATAAGCCATCCCGACTTGTTGTATATACCCACTACTCAACAAAGCGATTGCAAAAGCAGAACCGCGATTACTTGAGAAATAAATCCCTCTTTTCCAGTCATTATTGGCAACAATATCCATCATCATGATTTCATCTCTGGTCAAATAGCGATCTCTTTTAGAGTCAAATTCAAATGGAATCCTTGTTGGACAATTCGCCATTTCCTTTTTAGTAATCACACCTGAATTAAAGGCATTAGTTTTATTTACTTTTAAAGTAAAACTTGAAGAGGGGAAGAAGCTCGCTTTTCCCTCCTTATTATTTAAGGCATTGGCATCATCTCTCACAAAAGCCATTGCTTCCGTGAAATCTACTGACATCCATGGTTTTTCGAAATCTTGAATTAGTTTTTGTAATTCTGAAGAGATAGCTTCATCAATTTTAATGGCTCCACTTTGATTACCTTCTAAAATTTGAGCAATAGCGTTATATTTTTTGTAAATATTAGCCTCAAGATTGGAATCATTCGAAATTAAATCACTTTGAAGTTGATTAAATGCCACTTGAATATCTGGATTAACAACCGTAATTGAAGGCATAAAACCAGCCATTTTTGCGTTAAAATATTGAATCGTCTGTTGCGCAGGAATTCGATTATTTTTAACCCTCATGTGAATCACCTTTTCTTTCAAAGCGTCATCACCCGAAGAGCTAAATAATTCAAGCAAACCAAGGAAATATACTTGATCTGTATTTCCTGCATACATTAAAATTTGATCTTCTCTAAATTTAATAGGAAGAGGATCAGATTCATAGGCTTTCATTTTCATCTGATTGGTGTACCAATCTGTTCCCATTAGAGAAAGATTACAAACCCTCACATCAGTCCTTACACCTTCCACCTCTTGCATGTACCACAATGGGAAGGTATCATTATCTCCGTTGGTAAAAATAATTCCATTTTTCTCACAAGATTGCAGGTAGTTAAAAGCCAAATCTCGGGCACTTGTTTTACCGCTGCGATCGTGGTCATCCCAACCTTGGAAAGCCATGATTAATGGCACCATAATTCCCAGCACTGCAGCGAGCACTGCACCATTTTTTTCTGTTTGCACTACCTTCTTCAAAAGCAGCATAGTTCCTATTAATAGCGCTGCGATTAATAAAATCATGGACCACAATATAGTATTGGCCATACCATATTCGGCACTCATATCTGCAAAGATCATAAGGACTAAAATAGCCCCGGCCCAAATCGCTGCTTTTTTAAAGTCTTGTTTTTGGAAACGCATAAACATGTCATAGAGCGCATAGACCCCAATACCTATCCACATGGCAAAGAAATAGAACGAACCAGCATAGGCATAATCTCGTTCCCTTGGTTCCATTGGTTTCTGATTTAAGTACACCAAAATCGCAAATCCTGTAAACATAAATACCAATGATAAGACAAAGGCATCTTTTGGAGCACGATAAAAATGGAAAAACAAACCAATTAAGGCAAGCGTCAAAGGAAGTAGGAAAAATCGATTGTGAGACGCGTTGTCTTCTGTATATTTAGGAGCAAATTCTTGACTTCCAAGTCTTGCTTCGTCAAGAACTGTAATTCCTGACAACCAATTGCCGCGCATGTTATCTCCATGTCCTTGAATATCATTTTGTCTTCCGGCAAAATTCCACATGAAGTAACGGATGTACATCCAATTGACTTGATATCTAAAGAAATAAGTAAGATTTTCCCCAAAGGTTGGCAATCGTTTACCGTCGTTTCCAATATCTGTTAGGGTTTCATCATTTGGATCGTAACCAGACCAATTTTCATATCCTTGCTGATGCGATGGATTTCCTTCAGAATACATTCTTGGGAATAGTGTTTGTTGAGAATAGGTAGCGATACCCCCATGACGAACAGAGGCATTACTTTCATAATACTTCTCTTCAATACTATAAGCACCTCGATGTTCAAGCACCCATTTCTTGGCATCTGCTTCCTTTTCAAAAGCTTTAATATCGTTGTCGCCTTCCATGATGACAAAGCGTTGTAAATAAAATGGAGAAAAATCCTTCCATTCATCCCTTGAAGTTAATTGTGGACCTTCTTCCGTCATGATCTCACCATTTTTCAGGGAGTTCCAATAATTCCCTGAAAGAAGAGGCGCTGAACCGTATTGTTCTCTTTTCAAGTAAGAGTGTAGCGTAACCAGATTTTCAGGATCATTTTCATCTAAAGGAGTATTGGCATTGGATCGAATCACGATAACGGCGAAAGATCCATATCCAATAAGTAAAAAAACAAGTCCCATAAATATATTGTACAGAATCGTTTTTCCTTTTTTTCTGGCGTACATCACCCCTATAACACAGATGATTATTAAGAAAATGAAGAAGAAAATGGTACCTGCAAAAAAGGGCAATCCTAATGAATTCACAAAAGCAACTTCAAAAGCTGAAGCCAGCGCTACAGAACCAGGAATTACCCCTTCTTGAATAAAACCTAAGGTGAATAATGAAATAACTCCTGTCAAAACAAAACCTTGCCAATTCGTTTTTTCGAATGCTTGAAAATAGATGATATAACAAATAGCAGGAATAACAAGGATTCCCAAGAGGTGAACACCAATGGCCAAACCTAAAAGAAACATAATCAAAAGCAACCATCTATTGGGAGAAACACTCGAAATAAATTTTGATTCTGACATTTCCTCATCCCATTTCAGCGCAGCCCAAAATACCACGGCGGTAAACAAAGAGGCCATGGCATACACCTCACCTTCCACTGCTGAAAACCAAAAGGAATCTGAGAAAGTATAAGACAAAGCGCCAACAGCGGAAGCAGTAAAGATGGCAATTCTATCTCCACAACTAAGTTCTGTTTTGTGTTTCAGGATCATTTTTTTAATTAAAATCGTCAAGGACCAGAACATGAATAAAATGGTTAAGGACGAGGATAATGCTGACAAGGAATTGATCCAAACGGCAACATTTTCAGGAGCAGCGAAGAAAGAAAACAACCTACCCATTACCATAAATAAAGGTGCCCCTGGAGGGTGTCCCACCTCTAATTTATAGGCAGCTGTAATATACTCCCCACAATCCCACAAACTAACCGTATCTTCTATGGTCAATAAATACACTAAAGTCGCTATAGCAAAAACCCCCCAACCCAACACTGTATTCCATCTTGAATATGACATAATCATTAAATTTGTTTTCTTTTTAAGAATTGTTTTCGTGCGAATTTAGGAATATTTATCATCAGATTTTCGATTTTATTTAATAATTCTTTGCTTTTTCATGTGCAAATTTTTACGATTTTCTTTTATATTTAAATTAAGTTCTTAAATTTGCATCCAGAATTGACCCATGGTGTAACTGGCAACACGTCTGTTTTTGGTACAGAAGAGTCTAGGTTCGAGCCCTAGTGGGTCAACAAAAAGTTCTGAGGAAACTCAGGACTTTTTTTATGCATTATACTTTTGTCTGCTTTGTTAAATATGTATTTTTGAAAGAAATAATATTAAAGTTTTAAGTAATTTCCATGGCCTATTTTCAAAATAAAGTTGCAATAATCACAGGATCAAGTCGCGGTATTGGTTTGGCCATTGCAAAAGAATTAGTAGCAAATGGAGCCTTGGTAATGTTGAATGGTCGCGATGAAAAACGACTTCAAGCTGCACAAAGCTCTATAAATAATCATACCGACCGAGTTGCTATTTTTGTTGGAGATGTTGCCATAGAAGAAACAGCCAGTGCATTAATTTCTGCCTGCATGGAGCGCTTTGGAAAAATCGACTTCTTGATTAATAATGTTGGGGTTTCTAGTAGAGGCAATATTGGGGATCTTTCCCCTTCGGTTTTTAGACTCCTTTTTGAAAGTAATGTAATGGGCAGCGTTTGTCCAACCATTGCTGCATTGCCTTCAATCCGCCAAACCAAAGGAAGTATCCTATTCATTTCATCTTTGGTTGCAGTGCACGGCTTACCTGGTTTGGCACCTTACAGTGCTACTAAAATGTCGCTCCGAGGTATAGTAGAATCATTGCGCATCGAAGAGGCTAAAAATCAAATTCATGTAGGACTTATTTATGTTGGCGTGACCGAAATAGTAAGCGACAAAGAGGCAATTGCTGCCGATGGAAGTAAAACTATTTTGGCTTCAAGATCCAATAAAAAAGTTCAAAGTCTTGAGGAAGTATCAAGTGCTGTTTTGAAACAATTAAGAAAAAGAACCTATTTAAGTGTTTTAACTCCCCTTGGTAAAATAAACGCTTTTTTACAAGCTCGTTTTCCACTTTTAGTTGAAAAAATTATTGTAAAAAACTTGCATAAATTTGAAGAAGGAAATAAATAGGCAAACCAAGCGCTAACTTTTGTCTCATATTTTTTGTAACTTAGAGCTCCACTTTCAGAGGTTTTTAGTGGTAATTAATTTCTTATTATGAAAAAAGGGCAATTATCCACTATCTTTTTTAGCATAATCACTTTTACTTTTTTACTCCCAATTGGCTTATTTGCTCAAGTAAAAGCAGATTCTCCCATGTATCAAAAACTGAAAGAATCGGGCCAACTCGGGAAAGTTAATGTGCAACCAAGTGTCAGTGCGCTTCCCCCTGCAAAAGTAAAACCTCATCCTTCTGAAAAAGCCTCAGCTTGCGATTGTTATATTGTACCTGACGCAACGTATACCTTGGCCATGCAGCCCAATGATGATGGTTCTTCGGCAAATATTCCAATTCCTTTTAATTTTAATCTTTACGGGAATATTTACACTTCAATTTATATAAACAATAACGGTAACATTACCTTTAATGGTCCAATGTCTACTTTTTCTGCCTCGGCATTCCCCTCAACAATTAATGCAATTGTTGCTCCCTTTTGGGCAGATGTTGATACGCGTGCTGGAAATGGTCAAGTAGTGTATAAAATAACACCTACTGCGGTTTATATTAATTGGGAATCTGTAGGATATTTTAACCAACATGGCGATAAACTCAATACCTTTCAATTGATCATTACAAATGGTTCTGATCCTGCTATTCAAGGTGGAAATGTCGCTTTTTGTTATCAGAATATGGAGTGGACTACCGGTGATGCTTCTTCCGGGGTCAATGGATTTTTTGGTACTCCAGCGACTTGCGGAACCAATTCCGGAGATGGAATCGCTTATTTTTTAATTTCCTATTTTGACCACGCTGGAGGTAGTTTTGATGGTCCCCAAGGTCAACCCGATGGGATCAATTGGTTGGATTATAAGAGTTTTGCTTTTGATGCTTCCAACACGGGTAATATTCCACCAATCCCTCAAGGAATTGCCAGCTGTGATACTTTTAAAATTTGTTCGGTGGGAGACACTGCTCTTTTTTCAATTGATTTTCTTTCTCCCGAAGCTGGTCAAACCACTACAATTACTTTTAATAATGGAGGATTAAATACCCTTTCTCAAGTTGCTAATACCAGCGGAAATTCTGCGAATATTATATTACAGGCGGTTGGGAATAATTCTAATATTGGGGTCTATAATGTTACTATAACTGCAGTGGACAATAATGTTCCTCCTGGAGTAACAGTGGTGCCTTTTGTCATTCAAATTGATACTACACTGAATGCTTTAGATTCCTCCTATCTAGTAACTCAGGACACTTGTGGAAGTGTAGCGATTGGGGTTGCTTTTGGTCCTTATGATTCTTATTTATGGGATGATTTCACAGTGGATAGTACTGCAACTTTAAATACCTCACAAACTTATGGCGTTACCGTTAGTTTGGATGGCTGTTACCGCTATATTTCTGATTTCTTTCAAATTGCAGCCCCGCTCCCAATAAATTTATTGGGTTCTTTAAGTTATTGTCCACCAGACACCTCCACAATTGTTACGATTCAAAATCCCGGAAATTATTCATCTATATCCTGGGGATTAAGCTCTCCGACATTAGACACTTTAAATTCAGCAAATCTTTCAATAGGTTCCTATACTATAACGGTATTGGACTCACTTGGACTTTGCACTTCTGATACCACTATCTTAATTTCAGGTTCAAATTCCGCAATCATTTTTAATGATACCCTTATTTGTAATCCTACCTTCCAAGCTCCTCTCGCAATTTCTAATGGTGGAACGTGGAGCAGCAGTTCTAATCAAATTACTTTTAACAATCCCAATTCCTTGAGTCCAATAATAAGCATTGCCTCACCAGGAAACTATACGCTATCTTTTGCAGATGATGCTTGCAATCAGATTTTGAATGTAAATGTGTCTTTGCCTATTTCTCCAAGTATTCTTCAAGATACCACTTTGTGCGCCATGTCTCTGCAGATTGGAGGTACTGTTACTGATGCCGCAGGTGGACAATGGGTGTATACCTCCGGAGCTGGAAATACATTAAATTTTTCACCGAGTAATTCAACTAATAATCCGCTGATTACAGCCAATAACCCGGGGATTTATGAAATTACTTTTGCAGATAATGTTTGTAATCATATGGATACTGCTACGGTTCACTTTCAATTGCTTCCAGATATCAATACGGCGAATTTAGCGTGTAACTATCAATATCAAATAACAGGAACCGTTTCAGATAACGGCGGGGTTTGGACTGCTTCTGATACTTGCGTTCATTTTTCAAACCCTACGGGTGATAATCCTTTGGTTTGGACCAATTATGCAGGAATTTATACGCTTACTTATACTGATGTAGCTTGTAATCAAGTGTTAACTACTCAAATTCATTTTCCACCCTATCTTGATACTAATTTACCGGACTCTTCCTCTTGCTTGGGAACAAGCATTAATTTAGTTCCCTTATCGTTACCGATTCCTCAATATCCTTGGTTATCAGCAGTTACTTTACAGAGTACTTATTCACCTACTTGGACCGGCATTTGGGCAGATGGGTCTACGCTTCCAAGCGCAAGCATTAGTCAATCAGGAGCTTATGTTTATTCTATTTCCAATGAATGTTACACGGTATCCGATACAGCTCAAATCAATTTCTATATCTGTGAAATTACCGTCCCAAATATCATCTCACTTTCTTCTTTATCTGGGAATAATTTATTTTCGGTAAATTCTAATGGCATTCAAACTTTTCATTGTGTTATTATAAATCGCTGGGGTAATTTTATTTACGAGTACAATGACCCAACGGGATCCTGGAACGGGAAGGATCAAAATGGAGATTTGGTGCTTGAAGGGACTTATTTTTATTTAATTGATGCTACGACTGAAGGTGGAAAAGAAATCAAATTACATGGTTTCGTAGTCGTTCATTATTAGGATTTTGTTTCTGTAACTTTTGAGAAAATAATTCTCGATTCCATCAGCAATTAAATTAAAATTAGACCAATTTCTATTTGTACTACCTTTGGGCCATTAAAAAATCATTTATCATTTAGTAGCAAGTAATAAAATGTCAGAAAACGCAACAAAAAACATTCAAGAATTAGGGGAGTTTGGTCTAATTGATCATCTTACATCTGGCTTTACCACCTCAAATGCTACCACTGTTTTAGGGATAGGTGATGATTGTGCAGTGATTGAAATTAATGCAGAGGAATCATTTCTGGTTTCTACGGATATGTTGGTTGAAGGCGTGCATTTCAATTTGATGTATGTACCTTTAAAACATTTGGGTTATAAAGCAGTAGCTGTAAACGTATCTGATATTTGTGCCATGAACGGTAAAGCTGAGCAAATTACGGTTGCACTGGCTGTGTCAAGTAAATTCCCAGTGGAAGCATTAGAAGAACTATATGAAGGAATTCAATTGGCTTGTGATCACTATCAAGTGGATTTAGTAGGAGGAGACATGACGTCATCTTGGTCTGGTTTGTCCATCACCATTACTGCAGTTGGAAGGGTTGCCAATAGCAAAATGACCAAGAGATCTGGGGCAAAAGCGAATGATATTATCGTTGTTTCTGGAGATTTAGGCGCTTCGTATTTAGGACTTCAAATTTTAGAAAGAGAGAATGAGGTATTTAAAGCAAATCCAAAAGTTCAGCCAGAATTAGAAGGTTTTGATGCGCTCATCCAGCGACAATTGAAACCGGAAGCAAGAATGGATATTATTGAACTTTTAGAAAAAATGGATGTAGTTCCAACCAGTATGATTGATATTTCGGATGGTTTGGCCTCTGAAGTCATGCATTTGTGCAAACAAAGTGGAACTGGATGTCAATTATTTGAAGATAAAATTCCTATGACGGATAAAACTAAATTGACAGCGATTGAGTTTAAAATATCTCCAGTTACATGCGCACTCAATGGTGGTGAGGATTACGAATTGCTTTTCACAGTGAAGCAAGAAGATTTTGATAAAATTGTTGGCAACCCAAGCATGTCCCCAATCGGTTATATGACAGAAGATACCGCTGGAAAGTTCTTAATTGATGCCGCTGGCGATGTGGTGCCTCTAAAAGCCCAAGGCTGGCAACATTTTTAATCTACTCTAGGTAAGTGTATTTCTGTTCGGTGGATAACGCAGATTGTAAATAAGCTTTGAATCTTCGCCTGTACTTTCTCAGCATCAATTTTATTGCGGTAATCGCCGACCATTAAATTGAAATTCGGATCCTCAAAAACCATGTAAACTTCCGTCTTAGGATATAATTCTAAAAACTTTCGTTTTGCGGCGTCTGCAACATCTTTATTAGAATCAAAACAAATCTGTAAGCGATAACCTACTGTTTTTTCTGCTTCATTAGAAATCGATTGAACTAATCCTGTTAATCGAGAATCATTTTTGATAATTATTTGCCCAAAGCTAGAACTTGCAAATACAATAAATAAAAAAATTAAGATTTTTGACATGGTAACAATTTCAACAAAATTAACTAAATGCCTCGTAAAGAACAATATTAATGCGGATAGATTGAAGACCTTATTTAGAATGATTTTAAATTAGCAATTTTATTGTATTTTTTGTCATAAAACTGTCATAGAATAGCCCGTTTGTCCTAAATTTGCTACCGTAAAAATGCGTTAAAATCGTATTATTTGAACAAGAAATTAGTAACGTTTTTCATGAAAATATCTAATATTCAGAGGTTTAAGCGCATAAGCACAGTAGTTGCTAGCGTTTTCACAGTGATTACCTTTTTGCTTCCAAACCAAGTTTTGGCTGATGGAGGAGGTGATTTTAAAGCTAAATGTGCAACTTGTCACCAACCTCACAAGAATAGTACAGGGCCAAAACTTTTTCAAGTTAGGACCAAATGGGCGACCGGTGGAGCAAAAGAAGGTTCCATATACCAATGGGTAAACAACTGGCAAACGGCAGTTGCGAATGACCCATACGCTGCAGATGTATCCAAATGGTCTGCAACAGCAATGTCTCAATTCCCCGACCTGTCCAAAGAGCAGATTAATGGAATAATGGATTGGATAGACATGCAACCGGATCCTGCGACAGCAGCAGCAACAACTACAACAGGTGATCCTATGGGAGGTGAAACTATGGCTACTGAAGAAGAAGGTTCATTTTCATACATCTGGCTTGTTGTAGGGGTAATTTTTATTATTGTTATTCTAGCTGTTGGTGGCGTTCGCCGTCAATTGAAACTGGTTACAAGTGACGAAGAGCTAGTTGAAAAGTTAACCTATGGTGAAGAACTTCGTGCTATGGCATGGAAATATAGAATTTGGGTAGGCTTAGGTTCTTTGGTTTTATTACTTTCTATTTTAGTAACTGTAATGCAAGGGTTAGGACGCATCAATGTAGTTGAAAATTATCAACCCTCTCAACCCATTGTTTTCCCTCATGATAGACATGCAGGTGTAAATGGTATAGATTGTAAATATTGTCACAATTCTGTTACAAAATCTAAGTCTGCTGGAATTCCTTCCGTAAATGTTTGTATGAATTGTCACAAACAAATTAATGGAGAAGGAAAACCATTTGCTGATCAAATTAAGAAAATCTATACTGCTGCCGGTTGGGATCCGACTGGAGCTGGAAAGTATACAGGAAAAACTTCTCCAATTGTTTGGAATAAGGTTCATGTTTTACCTGACCACGTTTATTTTAATCACTCTCAACATGTTGTTGTAGGAGGTGTAGATTGTAAGCAATGTCATGGCGATATGAAAACAATGAATGAAGCAGTTAAAGTTCAACCAGTTGAGGAATTGAATAAGATTGAAGGTAACATTAAGTTATCTCGACCTACTTTAACAATGGGTTGGTGTATTGAATGTCATGCTGCTAAAGATGTTCCATTAGGAAATGGTAAGAGTGCTTATTACGATGAGATTCATAGAAGATTAAAAGACAATGATAAAACATTGTATAGAAAATACCTAAAAGATGGTAAGGTTACCGTGAGTGAATTAGGTGGATGGGAATGTGCAAAATGTCACTATTAATAATTAGGTCATAGTCAGAAAAATATGGGAATGACAAGAAAATATTGGAAAGGTCTTGAGGAATTAAAGGAAACTCCTGAATTTATCAAGCAAAGAGAGAATGAATTTCCTTCTCAAGTTAGTGTTGAAGAATTTTTATCTGATGATAAATTAAACGAAACATCTACTGCGCGAAGAGACTTCTTGAAGTTTTTAGGTTTCTCCGTTGCGGCAGCTTCTTTAGCAGCTTGTGAGGCTCCTGTTACTAGAGCGGTACCTTATGTAATTAAACCAGAAAATGTAACGCTAGGTATGCCAACTTGGTATGCTTCAACTTACTATGATGGTTCTTCTTACACAAGTATTTTAGTTAAAACTAGAGAAGGTCGCCCTATCTTTATAAAAGGAAATAAGGATTTTGGAATAACTAAAGGGGGTGTAAATCCTCAAATTATTGCTTCCGTTTTAGGACTATATGATAGCGAGCGCTTGAAAAATGCTACTATTGGTGGTGCAGATGTTGCTCAATCAAAATTAGATGCTGAAGTAATAAGCGCTCTTAAATCCGCTAAAAAAGTTACCTTAATTAGTAATACAATTATCAGTCCATCCATGAACCGAGCAATCGAAACTATGGCTGCTGGTTTGAATGCAAATGGTGCCACTAAATTGGAGCATATTACTTATGATGCTGTTTCTTACAGCGCTATGAGAGAAGCCAACTTGAAAAATTTCGGAGTTGCATTTTTACCTTCTTATGATTTTTCCAAAGCGAAAACTATTGTAAGTATTGCTGCAGACTTCTTAAGTACTTGGTTGATGGCTACCGAATATGCAGCTCAATACGGTTCAAGAAGAAATCCTGAAAAAGAAGCTGAAGGAGAATGGATGTCTAAACACTTCCAGTTTGAATCTAATATGTCGATTTCCGGATCAAACGCTGATTATAGAGGGATGATTAAACCATCTGAACAAGCAGCAGTATTATCTTACCTTATTAAAGGTTTAGGTGGTGCTTGCGCCGTTGCGGCAACCGTTCCTGCTGGTGCTGAAAAAGTAGCAAAGGAAGCGCTTTCTTCATTGAAGAAAAATAAGAAAAATGCTTTGGTTGTTTGCGGATCTAATAATGTAGGCTTACAATTATTGACCAATCAATTGAATTCTTTATTGGATTCTTACGGCACAACAATTGATTTAAATAATGATTTAAAGTTATTCCAAGGTGATGATAAAAAAGTTCAGGCCTTTGCCAATCAAGTAATTGCTGGAAAGGGATCTGATATGATTATATTCATGGGTGTAAATCCTGTATATACTTTACCCAATGGTGCTGCTTTTGGAAAAGCGTTGAAAGGCGTTAAGACAACTCTTTCCTTGGGTGCATATCCTGATGAAACTACAGCGCTTTGTTCTCATGTATCACCAGATCATCATGCATTAGAATCTTGGAATGATTTCCAAGTTAAACCTACTCATTATGCAGTTGCTCAACCTACCATTCGTCCATTGCATGAAACTACTTCAGCCCTAGAATCTATTTTGGTTTGGAGTGGTAAGGCAAGCAGAGCAGGTAAAGACTCTAATGTAGCATATAATTACATAAAGGAAACTTACGCAACAATTTTCCCATCAGGAGATTTTGCATACACGACACATAATAGTTGTGAAAATATTACGATCGCAGCTGCTGCAGCTTTGACTTACAAATCTACCCCAATTACAAATCTTCCAAAGAGTGGAGCTCTAGAAGTGATTTTATATCAAAAAGCTGCTATTGGAACGGGTGCTCAAGCTAGCAATCCTTGGTTACAAGAAATGCCAGATCCAATTACAAAGGCTACATGGGATAATTATATTACCATGAATCCAGTTGAAATGAAAAAATTGGGATACGTAACTACCTATGATCAAGAACATGGTTTAGATTTAGCAACGGTCACAGTTAACGGATCAAGCGTTACTTTACCAGTTTACCCATTACCGGGTCAAGCTATTAATACTGTCGGAATCGCTTTAGGTTATGGAAGAGGTGCTAATGGTGAAAAAATAGGAAAAGCGGCTTATCAGACCAAAGAATATGGTGGTTATGAATTAGGCGAAAATGGACTTCCTGTACCAATTGGTGCAAATGTTTATGCTTTTGCTTCTTCAAATTTTGAATTAGATACAGTTGGAACCATTAACAAAGTTGATGGAACTTATAAAATTGCTGCTACGCAAATTCACCATACGGTTATGGCAAGACATTCAATAGTGCGTGAAACCACTTTGGATACTTTCTTGGCTAAAGATAAAGAAGCTTACAACCCTGCACACACCTTACAAAAATTAAATAAAGAAGGTCACCACGAAGAAAGACCGATGAGTGAGTTTGATTTATGGGACGCACATCCTGTAGAGAAAATTGGACACCGTTGGGGAATGACAATTGATTTATCTTCTTGTATTGGATGTGGATCTTGTTTAGTAGCTTGTCAATCGGAAAACAATGTCCCTGTTGTTGGAAAAGATGAGGTTCGTAGAGGTCGAGAAATGCACTGGTTGCGCATAGACCGTTACTTTGCATCCGATGAAGAAGCAGCAGTTGGACAAAGAAAAGATAAGGAAACATTTAGTTACGATAAAGCAGAATTAGCTGCTGAAAATCCGAAAGTTATACACATGCCTTTAATGTGTCACCACTGTAACCACGCTCCTTGCGAGACGGTTTGTCCGGTTGCAGCAACTACACACAGTAATGAAGGGTTAAATCAAATGACTTACAATCGTTGTATCGGTACTAGATATTGTGCTAACAATTGTCCATATAAAGTGCGTCGTTTCAACTGGTTTAATTATCCTTCTTATAAGAAATTTACGGAGGTCAATCCTGCACAAGATGATTTAGGCAGAATGGTATTGAATCCTGATGTTACTGTTCGTACAAGAGGTGTGATGGAGAAATGCTCTTTCTGTGTTCAAAGAATTCAGTCTACAAAATTAGTAGCGAAGAAAGAGTCAAGAATGATCATTGATGGTGAATTAGCAACTGCTTGTTCAGATGCTTGTCCAACCAATGCAATTATTGTTGGAGACTGGAATGATTCTAAATCTTCTGTATTTGCGAGTTCTAATTCAAAAAGATCTTACCAAGCACTTGAAGAAGTTGGAGTTAAACCTAACGTTTGGTATAAAGTAAAGGTACGTAACGAAGTTAATGAGTTATTATCTAGCATACAAGTGGTGAAAGAAGCGCCACATCATGAGAAGAAAAAAGGACAACATTAATAGTAAATTGAACTAGCATGCAAAAAGAAGCGGTAATTAGAGAACCCCTCATACTTGGTCATAAAAGTTACCATGATGTAACGGAAGATGTATGTCGTCCAATTGAAGATAAAGCGCCCAGAATGTGGTACATTCTTTTTGGAATAGCTTTAATTATTGGACTATACGGAGTAGGTTGTATCTTGTACTTATTGGGTACGGGAATCGGTGTTTGGGGATTGAACAAAACCATTGGTTGGGCTTGGGATATTACCAATTTTGTTTGGTGGGTTGGTATTGGTCACGCAGGGACATTAATTTCTGCTGTATTGTTGTTGTTCCGTCAAAAATGGAGAATGGCAATTAACAGATCTGCAGAAGCGATGACCATTTTCGCCGTATTTATGGCTGGTTTATTCCCATTAATTCACATGGGAAGATTGTGGGTAGGATACTGGGTACTTCCATTACCAAATCAATTTGGTTCTTTATGGGTGAATTTTAATTCACCTTTACTTTGGGATGTATTTGCAATTTCAACTTATTTATCTGTTTCTCTAGTATTTTGGTATATCGGTTTAATTCCTGATTTTGCCACTATTCGCGATAGAGCTAAGAAACCAGTTTCAAAAAAGATGTACAGTATTCTATCTTTTGGTTGGTCTGGTCGCGCAAAGCATTGGAATCGTTTTGAAACGGTTTCCTTGGTTTTAGCTGGTTTAGCAACGCCACTTGTATTCTCTGTACACTCTATTGTATCATTTGACTTTGCTACCTCTGTTATTCCTGGTTGGCATACCACTATTTTCCCTCCTTACTTTGTTTGTGGTGCCGTATTCTCTGGTTTTGCCATGGTACAAACGCTATTATTAGTAATGCGCAAAGCAATGGGATTAGAAGCTTATATTCATACGAAGCATGTTGAGTATATGAATATTGTAATTATGGTTACAGGTTCTATTGTAGGTACTGCTTACATCACAGAATTATTTATTTCTTGGTATTCAGGTGTTGAATACGAAGCATACGCTTTCTTAAATAGAGCTACTGGACCTTATTGGTGGGCTTATTGGTCTATGATGACCTGTAATGTAATCTCTCCACAATTAATGTGGATTAGAAAATTACGAAGAAGTTTAATGTTTACTTTCTTTATTTCTATAGTGGTGAATATCGGAATGTGGTTTGAACGCTATGTAATTATTGTTACTTCAATCCACAGAGATTATGTTCCTGCAGCTTGGAGTATGCATTATCCAAGTCATATTGATATAGGAGTTTATATCGGTACTATTGGACTTTTCTTTGTATTCTTTTTATTATTTGCAAGGTATTTCCCAGTATTGGCTTTAAATGAAGTAAAAACAATTTTGAAAGGTTCGGGTCAATCTTATAAAGAATCCCCTGATTATCATAAACACCATTAATTCAAATTAAAATGGCTGAGAAAGTAATATATGCTATGTACGATGATGACGATGTGCTAAAAGATGGCGCAAAGAAACTCGTATCTAATGGAGTTAAAATCGCTGAGGTTTTTAGTCCATTCCCCATTCATGGTATAGATCCAATTATTGGTGTTAAAAACACACGTCTAGGCATTATGGCCTTTTTATATGGTATAACAGGCCTTACGCTTGCTACTTATGGTATGCGTTTTTTTATGATAGTAGATTGGCCTATGAATATCGGAGGAAAACCAAATTTCACCTATTTAGATAATATGTTGGCGTTTATTCCTGTAACTTTTGAATTTACAGTTTTATGTGCTGCTCACGGAATGGCAATCACTTATTTATTACGCAATAAAACATTGCCAGGAATTCCTGCTCAAAATCCAGACCCACGAACTACAGACGATCGCTTTGTGATTGAAATTAGAATGAGTGAAAATAACAAAGTAAGTGAAGAAGCAATTGATAAATTGTTGACAGAAACTGGTTATGTTGAAATTGATAAGAAAGAGATTAAGTAAGCGATATAATAGCAAAAAGAGATGAAAAAACCGCTAATTATAGCATTGAGAATGTTTACCCTTGCAGCTACGCTGTTTGCAGTTGGTTCTTGTGCTTCAGATCCAGATAGCTCTGGCTTGGAATACATGCCAGACATGTACCGTTCGCCTTCCATCGAACCAAACGTAGATTATGGTGAAATTAGAGGACGTGAGCACAAAGAATTAAAAACACTTTTGTCTTCCATGACACCCCCCAATAATACAGTACCATTCTATGGTAAGGACTCATCAGAGGTAAAATTTATGTTGCCTTATGCTAGAAAAGCTAGTTTCGCCTTCAGAGAAACACATGGTCTTTTTGGCTTTGATTTTAGTATGGCAGATGAATATACTCTTGCTGCTGCAGATAAAACAAATCCTTACACCATGACACCAGTAAATGCACCTTTGATTTTAGAAAAAGGTAAAGAAATTTATACTGCAATGTGTCAGCATTGTCATGGTGAGAAAGGTGATGGACAAGGACCTATGGTTCTAAGTGGTGCCTACGTTGGTGTGCCTGCTTATGCCGAACGTGCAGCTTTGTCTGAAGGTCAGATTTTTTATTCCATTTATTATGGTAAAAACATGATGGGAGCTCATGGTTCTATTTTAAATAAAAAAGAAATTTGGACTTTAGTGCATTATGTAAGACAATTCCAAAGAGCAGATTACGGAAAGTTTGATGCAAATGGTAAACCAATGACAGCTGCCGTAGCAGATTCAACGGCTAAAAAAACGAAATAATATCAGTATGGAATTTACAATTACAAAAAAAGCGAAGAATGTAACAATGCTGCTAATAGCAGTTGGCTTACTGTTGACGATAATTGGTGTTGTAATGGGCATGAACGATGACCATTTTTCAACAAGGCTATTAAGTAATGGATTAATCAATGGATTTTTCTTTTTTGCTTTAGGATTGGGAGCCTTATTTTTCTTGTCATTGCAGTATGCAACGGAGACAGGTTGGTATGCTTCTGTAAAAAGGGTAATTGAAGCCGTTGCTGGTTATTTACCTTATGGCATTGGTCTATTCGGACTAGCTCTTCTAATTATTACTTTTATGGATGGAGCCCATATTTATATTTGGATGGATCCTGAAACAGTAGCAAATGACGAGATAATTAAAGACAAAAGCGCTTATTTAAATATTCCTTTCTTCTGGATTCGAACTTTAATTTATTTTGCTTGTTATTTAATTTTCTTAAGAGGATTTAGAAAAAGATCCTTGGAGGAAGACAAAATTGGAGGTACTGAACTTCACTTTAAAAATTATAAGAAAGGAGCAATGTTTTTAGTTTTCTTTGCCGTATTTAGTTCAACTTCAGCTTGGGACTGGTTAATGTCAATTGATGTACACTGGTTTTCTACTTTGTTTGGATGGTATACTTTTGCAGGAATGTGGTGTTCTACTATGGTAGTTCTTGTGTTATTGACTTTGTACCTGAAAAAATTGGGGTATTTACCTAAAGTAAATGATTCGCATATACATGATTTAGGTAAATGGACTTTCGCAACTTCTTTCTTGTGGTCTTATTTATGGTTTTCTCAATTTATGTTGATCTGGTACGCAAATATTGGTGAAGAAGTGACTTACTATATGATGCGTATTGAAAATTTTAAAGTCTTGTATTTTGCTATGTTTTTAATCAATTTCGCTTTTCCAATGCTTTTGTTAATGTCTAGAGATGCTAAAAGACATGCTGGTATTTTAACAATGGTTGGTTTGATTATTCTTGCAGGACATTGGTTAGATGTTTATATAATGATTTCAGCAGGTTCATTAGGATCAAATGCTCATATTGGAGCTTTGGAAATTGGAATGGTAATGATGGTTTGTGGTTTCTTTCTTTGGGTTATTCTTAGAAATTTGACCAAAGCGCCTTTAACCCCAGTGAACCATCCTTTCTTAGATGAAAGTGTTCACCACGATATTTGATAAATTTTAATAGTAGAAGAGATGGAAAGTAAATTGATAATTTTAATAGTTGTAATTCTTGGTACAATTGCCCTAGCGCAATTGATGCGTGTGTATGAATTATCTTCGAAATTGCGAAAGTCAGGGGAACATGAAGTGAGTAATAGAGACAATATTCTTAATGCTCGTATGATGTTGGGATTCATGATTTTTCAATTTTCGGGCTTTATTTATCTTATGTTCAAATACGGTTGGACGGGTAGAGGTGAAGCAGCGTCAATTGAGGGAATAGAAACGGATTGGTTGTTGAATTTGAATTTTTGGGTGGTTTCTATAATGTTCTTTTTTACTAACTTTTTATTGTTTTATTTCTCTTTTAAATACGTTCGTAAGCCAGGTGTAAAAGCATTTTATTATCCACACAATAATAAATTAGAGATGTTATGGACTGTAGTCCCGGCTATAGTTTTAGCAGTGATAATTATTCTTGGATTGAAGTCTTGGAACAAAATCACAAGTATGTCAGGAAGCGAAGCAGAACGCATTGAATTGTTTTCAAAGCAATTTGATTGGACAGCAAGGTACTCTGGTCCAGATAATGTGTTGGGAAAGTTTGATTACAAATTAACTACCGATGACAACGAATTAGGCTTATTGACTACCAATACCATTGATACAGCAATTCAAGTGATGATGAAAGGCCCTAATGGAATAGCTGCAATTCAAAAAGTATTGAATAATAGAGATACCGTAATTAATGATTCAACGATGAATACCTTAAGAATAGATCTTTCACGAAAGGAAAGATTATTGCGCTTATTGGTACAAATGAAAGCCCATCACGATCCGAAATTAGATAATTTTGCTTGGGATGATATCATTCAAAGAGATACGCTTTATTTGTGCAAAGGAAAGCCTTATGAGTTTAATTTCAGAGCAAAAGATGTATTGCATTCTGCTTATTTCCCACACTTTAGAGCGCAAATTAATGCTGTTCCTGGAATGACCACTAGAACTAAATTTACTCCAACCATGACCACAGAGGAAATGCGCGTGAAAATGAAGGATCCTAAATTTAATTATGTTCTATTGTGTAACAAAATTTGTGGTGGAGCGCATTATAAAATGAAAATGATTATCGTTGTTAAGAGTAAAGCTGACTACAAATCGTGGATGGCACAAAAATCAACACAAAACTTTAAGTCTAAATATTTTCCGGCAGCCATGGCAGCAGTTGCAGCACCGGCAGATACAACACTTATGAAATAATATTAATATTTAATACCAATAAACAATGGCTTCAGTAGCACACGAAGGACACGGGCATGATCACCATGATGATCACCACCACGAAGAAGGGTTTGTGTCAAAATACATTTTTAGTCAAGATCATAAAATGATTGGAAAGCAGTTTTTAATCACTGCAGTTTTCATGGGTCTTGTAGCAATGATGTTATCAATTCTTTTTAGAATTCAATTGGCTTGGCCGGGTGAAAGTTCTGATTTTTTAAGTTTCTTTCTAGGTAATCGTTGGGCTCCTGAAGGAATCTTGAAAGAGGACATGTACCTTGGTCTTGTTACCATACATGGTACCATAATGGTCTTTTTCTTGTTGACTGGTGGATTATCAGGAACTTTTTCTAATATCTTAATTCCACTTCAATTGGGAGCACGCGACATGGCTTCAGGATTTTTGAATATGTTGTCGTATTGGTTCTTTTTGGCTTCCTCTCTCCTAATGTTAAGTTCTCTATTTATTTCTACAGGACCCGCAATGGCCGGTTGGACCATTTATCCTCCATTGTCTGCGCTTCCTCAAGCAATCTCTGGATCTGGCTTGGGAATGACATTGTGGTTGTTCTCCATGGCAATCTTTATTGCAGGTTCTTTAATTGGAAGTTTGAATTATATCGTTACTGTTTTGAATTTGAGAACTCAAGGAATGACGATGACAAGAATGCCATTGACTATTTGGACTTTCTTTGTTACAGCAATTCTAGGAGTACTTTCTTTTCCAGTTTTGTTGTCAGCAGCTTTATTGTTGATCATGGATAGATTGGCGGGTACAAGTTTTTATCTTTCAGATATTATTGTTGGTGGTGAAATGCTAGCCAATCATGGTGGTTCGCCTATATTGTTTCAACACCTATTTTGGTTCTTAGGACACCCTGAAGTGTATATCGTGTTGTTACCAGCATTAGGCCTTTCCTCTGAAATTATTGCAACCAATGCGCGTAAACCTATTTTTGGTTATAAAGCGATGATTGGATCTATTTTAGCTATTGGATTTTTATCCTTTATTGTTTGGGGTCATCATATGTTCGTCACAGGGATGAATCCATTCTTGGGGTCTGTCTTTGTATTTACAACCTTATTAATTGCAATTCCTTCAGCGGTTAAAGTATTTAATTACTTAACAACGCTATGGAAAGGATCTTTAATCTTTACGCCTGCGATGTTATTCGCTATCGGTCTAGTTTCCACATTTATTACGGGTGGTGTTACAGGTATTATCTTAGCGGATTCAGCTTTAGATATTGCAATACATGATACTTATTTTGTTGTAGCACATTTCCATATTGTAATGGGTATGTCAGCGGTATTCGGAATGTTTGCGGGTGTATATCACTGGTTCCCTAAAATGTATGGTCGTATGATGAATATGCGTTTAGGATGGGTTCATTTCTGGATTACTATAGTTGGAGCTTATGGGGTATTTTTCCCAATGCACTTTGTTGGTCTAGCGGGAGCACCTAGAAGATATTATGACTATTCTTCCTACATGGAATTCAATGAGAATTCTTATAACATGATCATGGACTTGAATGTCATCATTACCGTTTTTGCTATTATTGCTGCACTTGGTCAAGTAGTTTTCTTATTCAATTTCTTCTATAGTATTTATAGAGGCCCTAAGGCTCCTCAAAATCCTTGGAACTCTACTACCTTAGAGTGGACTGCTCCAGTGGAACATTTACATGGAAACTGGCCTGGAGCTCTACCAGTGGTTCATCGTTGGCCTTATGATTATTCTAAGCCGGGATCAGATGTTGATTTTATTCCTCAAAACGTTCCTTTAGCGGATGGCGAAGAAGAACATTAATTAAAAGACACTAAAAAAAAAGCCCTATTTTACTAGGGCTTTTTTTTTGCTTAATAGCTGCTATAAATTTATAAAGTGAGTCTACTTTTCAATGTTATTAAGTTCAATCTCAATTTTCTCCATTTCGGTATAAAAGGCTGTTCCGAAAGCTCTAATTAATGGCGCCTTTAAAAAACGATATACAGGAACATTAAGTTTTTCACCACAGACGCATGCAGCAGCACAAATTTTCCATTCATCAAAATTTAAGACGGTGAAGTGCTTGTATTTCTTCACCCTGATTGGATAAAGATGACATGACAATGGCTTTACATTTTCAATATCCCCAGCCAGGTGCGCGGTCTCAATGGCGCACTTTGCAATATTTTTCTCATCGAAATGTACAAATACACATTCCGCATTGTTGACTAATGAGGTTACAGGTTCGTCTACATCAAAGAGGTAGTAAATATCATTTGCTTCAATATGAGCAATACCCTCACTTCTCATGTAGGGTTTGATTTTTTCTAAATTATTTTTAATGTCGCCTACTTCTTCCATGGTTAGTGGTGCTCCTGCGTCACCTTCAACACAACAAGCACCTTTACAGGCAGCAAGATCACAAACAAATTTGCGTTCAAATACTTCGGAGGAAATAATTTTATCTTCGATTTCTATTAACATGGGGTAAAGGTACTATCAATTTTATTTTAATTCGTTTGGAGAACAAAAATATAAGTGTAACTTTGTAAAACATTTTGAAACAGAACGAGGGGACGAAAGTCCCCTCTTTTTTTACCTATGATTAGTAAAGATATTATTATCGAATTGATTGATGAGCGCATGAAAGAGCTCAATAATGGCTTGTATATTGTCGAATTGACAATTTCAGCTAGTAATGCAATTCATATAGAATTAGACAAACTTCAAGGTGGAGTAACCGTAGATGATTGTGTTTCAGTTTCTAGAAATGTCGAACACAATTTAGATAGAGAAGAACAAGATTTTGAATTACATGTGTCCTCTGCTGGTCTTGATAAACCACTTAGACATATCAATCAATATATAAAAAATGTTGGCCGTCGAATAGAAGTGATTTTAAAGGATGGTCAAAAATTGGAAGGAGAAATTATAAAAGTAAGCGACACTGGCGTTGTGATTATGGATAAAGTTTTGAAACCGGTTGAGAATAAAAAGAAAAAGGAACTCGTCGAGGAAGTTAGTGAACTTCTATTCGATGATGTGAAAGAAACTAGAATTGTTGTATCTTTTAAATGATAAATTATGAATAGTGTTGAATTAGTTGATTCCTTTTTGGAATTTAAGGACTTAAAAAACATTGATAAGCAAACCATGCAACATGTTTTGGAAGATGTCTTCCGTGCCATGTTTAAGAAAAAATTCAATACCGATGAGCACATTGATATCATCGTAAACATTGATAAAGGGGATGTTCAGATTTTCTTGAATAAGGAAATTGTTGATGATGGTGAAGTAGAGGATCCTAATACTGAAATGGCTTATTCCGACGCTATTAAAATTGAACCCGATTTTGAAATTGGTGAAGAGGTAACAGAAGAATTTAAGTTCGCTGATTTTGGTCGAAGAAATATCCTTTCCTTAAGACAAAACCTAATCTCAAGAATTTTAGAACTTGAGAAAGATCAACTTTATAAAGTTTATAAAGAAAGAGTTGGAGAAATTGTTACAGGTGAAGTGTACCAAGTTTGGAAAAAAGAAATTTTGGTTCTTGATGATGATCAAAATGAATTAATCCTTCCGAAGTCTGAACAAATTCCTTCTGATTTCTTCAAAAAAGGAGAAACAGTTCGCGCTGTTGTTTCTAAAGTAGATATGCGTAACAGTACACCCGTTATTATTCTTTCTCGTACCGCCCCTGAATTCTTGGAGCGTTTATTCGAATTAGAAGTTCCTGAGGTGTTTGATGGATTAATTACTATTAAGAAAATTGTTCGTGAACCAGGTGAAAGAGCTAAAGTTGCTGTAGAATCTTATGATGATAGAGTTGATCCAGTTGGAGCATGTGTTGGAATGAAAGGTTCAAGAATTCATGGTATTGTTCGTGAATTGAGAAATGAAAATATTGATGTAATCAATTATACTACGAATAATCAATTGTTGATTCAACGCGCTTTGTCTCCTGCCAAAATCACTTCCTTAGAAATAAATGAGGATGACAAAAGGGTGAAGGTTTTCTTAAAACCCGACCAAGTCTCATTGGCTATTGGAAAAGGTGGTAATAATATTAAATTAGCAGGTAAGCTTTGTGGCTACGAAATTGATGTTTATCGTGATGGTGAAGTGGATATCGAAGATGTGGATTTAGAAGAATTTGCTGATGAAATCGAAAGTTGGATTATCGATGAGTTGAAAACTATTGGTTGCGATACAGCAAAATCAGTGCTTGAAATTAGTATTGAGGACCTTGTGCAGCGAACAGATTTGGAAAAAGAAACAATTGAAGAGGTATTTCGCATCTTGAAAGCGGAATTTGAATAAGTAAGAATATAATTTTTAGTAAGGAAACTATTTTATGGCTGGAAAACCAATAAGATTAGGAAAAGCAGCAAGTGAACTTAATGTAGGCTTACCTACTTTGGTAGAATTTCTCGAGTCAAAAGGTGTAAAAATCGACTCGAATCCTAATACCAAATTAGAGCCTCAGCACTTTGATTTGCTGTGTACAGAATTTGCTGCCGACCAGAGCATGAAAGAACAGTCGAAAGGTGCTTCTGTGCGTGAAAAACGCGAGTCTCTTTCACTGAAAGATGTTCGAGAAGTTGAAAAATCTGAACCGATTCCAGCACTTGACGAAGAGGATGAAGCAGATATTAATCTAGATGAAATTAAGAGAAAATTATTTACAGCTCCTAAACCATCACCAGCGGTTGATCCAACGCCTGTTGCTCCTGAACCAAAACCTGAGGTAGAAATCCCGCCTGTAGCTGAAGTAGTTGCCCCTGAAATTGAATCTAATAGTAATGAAATGCATGTTCAGGTCGTTGGAAAAATCGACCTAGACGCCATCAATCAACGTACAAGACCCGATAAAAAGAAAGTGGTTGCGCCTGAACCAAAAATCATACCTGAAACTAAAAAGGTTGAAGAGAAACCAGTCGCGCCTGTTGAAAAAATTGTACCCGAGCCCGTTGCACCTGCTGTAATAGAAACCATTAGGTTTGAAAGAAAAGTACTTACTGGTCCAACTGTCCTAGGTCGAATTGAACTTCCTGTTGAAAAACCAAAAATTAGCGCGGCAGAAAGTGAAGCGAATAAACGTAAACGTAAAAGAATTAAGAAAGAAGCTCCTGCAGCTCCTGCTCCTTCAGCAAACAGACCAGCTAATACAACAAGCAGTGCTTCCCCATCTGCAAAAGGTGGAAAAGTAGAAAAAAAGGAGATTTCTGAACAAGATATTCAAAAAGAAATTAAAGACACGCTAGCGCGTTTGTCAAATAAAGGAGGAAAATCTAAGTCCTCTAAAAACAGAAAGATTAAGAGAGATTCCTTTGCTCAAAAACGCCAAGAAGAAATGGCGCTCGCTGAAGCAGATGAAAAAATCTTAAAATTAACGGAATTTGTTTCTGTTTCTGAACTTGCAAGTATGATGAGTGTTCAGCCTACTCAGGTGATCTCCGTCTGTATGTCGCTGGGTATTTTTGCATCTATCAATCAACGTCTGGATGCTGAAACGATTCAAATTGTAGCAGAAGAATTTGGTTTTGAAACAGAGTTTGTTAGTGCTGAAGTTCAGGAATCTATTACTGTTGTTGAAGATAAACCAGAAGATTTAGTGGCAAGACCTCCAATTATTACGGTGATGGGACATGTCGATCATGGTAAAACATCTTTATTAGATAGAATTAGAAATGCCAATGTAACAGATGGTGAAGCAGGTGGAATAACCCAACATATTGGGGCCTATTCCGTAATTCTTAAGGAAGACAAAAAACTTACTTTTCTCGATACTCCTGGTCACGAAGCTTTTACAGCAATGCGTGCTAGAGGTGCTCAAATTACAGATGTAGCTATTATCTTGGTTGCAGCAGATGATGACGTCATGCCGCAAACTAAAGAAGCGATTTCCCATGCTCAAGCTGCTAATGTTCCTATGATTTTTGCCATCAATAAAATAGATAAGGCTGGAGCAAATCCTGATAAAATTAAAGAACAACTTTCCCAAATGAATATCCTTGTGGAAGATTGGGGCGGTAAATATCAGTGTCAAGAAATTTCGGCTCGCCAAAATTTGAATATCGAAGAATTGTTGGATAAAGTAATTCTAGAGGCAGATATTCTTGACTTAAAAGCAAATCCAGTTAAAAATGCTATCGGTACCGTAATTGAATCTTCTTTGGATAAAGGAAAAGGTTTTGTTACTAATATGTTAGTGCAAGCAGGAACCATGCGCATTGGTGATGTCATCCTTGTGGGTAGACATTATGGTCGTGTTCGTGCCATGCAAGATGAACATGGAAAAAATATACTTCAAGCAGGTCCGTCACAACCAGTTTCTATTCTAGGAATTAATGGCGCACCAAGTGCGGGAGATAAGTTCAATGTTCTTGCCGATGAAAAAGAAGCAAAATCTATTGCCACAAAAAGAGAGCAATTGTTCCGTGAACAAGGTTTGCGTACTACTAAGCACATCACATTGGATGAAATTGGAAGACGTTTGGCTATTGGTGACTTTAAGGAACTTAATATTATCGTTAAAGGTGATGTTGATGGATCCATTGAAGCCTTGTCAGATGCCTTGTTGAGCTTGTCAACAGAAGAAATTCAAGTAAATATTATTCATAAAGGTGTTGGAGCAATCTCTGAAGCGGATGTTAATCTTGCCTCTGCTTCTGATGCAATCATTATAGGATTCCAAGTTAGACCTTCAATCGGAGCTAGAAAATTAGCAGAAACGGAACAAATTGATATTCGTTTGTACTCTATTATCTATAAAGCTATTGAGGAAATTAAAGCAGCAATGGAAGGAATGCTTTCTCCTGATATTGAAGAGAAAATTCTTGGTTCAGCTGAAATTCGTGAAACTTTTGATATTACCAAAGTGGGAACCATCGCAGGTTGTTATGTTCTTGATGGAACCATTAAACGCACTTCAAAGGTTCGTGTA
>Ga0304728_1000642_pt1 | contig 28818 bp, 40 predicted proteins | sample C_130625_MF_Meta_FD_190476 | JGI IMG/M metagenome (GOLD analysis project Ga0304728, IMG submission 190476) | Freshwater microbial communities from Lake Croche, Canada to study carbon cycling - C_130625_MF_MetaG (v2) (version 2) | ecosystem: Environmental > Aquatic > Freshwater > Lake | place... | reverse complement strand
TTCTCATCATGGTTGAAACTCAGACATGTTGAGTGAAACCCAACGCCCCCTCGTGCTCGAGCAGGTGGTTGGACACACGGAAGTAAAAAGTCGATTGACGCGATACCTGAAGACGAAGCCTTATTCTAATGTCATCATGCTTCACGGGCCGCCTGGGATCGGTAAGACTACAATGGCCCTGGCATCGATCCGGAGCTGCGGGATGGAGCCACTGGAAATCAATGCCACGCAAACCATGCGCAGCCACGAAGACGTTGCAAGGCTCGTAGCCAGTTACCGCAACAGTCGAAGCATCACTTCGCTCCTCCGTGGAGACACCAAGACATCCTGTTTATTGTTGGATGAGATCGACGGCTCAGACTCTCATGCCCAGCGGAAGTTAGTGGAGTGGATGGCGTCAGCGGAACGCACATTGCCAATCCTGATGACATGCAATGAGGTTCCGAGGACATTCAAGGGTTCGGAAAAAATTGAAGTGATCCGTTGCTACCCTCCTAAACCTTCGGATTTGGTTTCGTTGTTTCCACAGTACGATGTCCACGAGTTGGCGAGACAGTGCAATCACGATGTGCGGCGTATGCTACAGCAGATACAATATGGACAATCTGACATCCTGCCCCCTCCTGCGCCACTCACCAAGTTCAGCCCTGAGGTGAATGAGATTATCCGACAGAAGCATTGGGTTCATTCAGACCCGGTGCTCGGCGCACTCGCACGTCATCGCGACAGACAGGACAGCGGACGCTCATCCCAAACCAGTTCGTGATGCAATTGCGGTGGAACGAATGAAGGCAGTTGCGAAGACGGGTGCCGGACGTCAGTGTATCCTGGCACACTGCGCAGATTCCATCCTCGATGTTCACGTCGTGCTCACAGGCCTCCAGCAGCTGGGCAGCCGACGGGGTGACGTGAACCGGATCAAACTCTTGTGCATTGACATCGAATGGGATGTTGACGACGAATCGCTGGGCAGGTTGCGGTGGCGCAACCATGGAACGCATGATGACCAGAATATCATGTGTCATGCGCGAATGATTGGCGAGGATACGAGAGCGCTGCGGCTCAGCAAGTGCGACAGCCGTACGAAAAAAGGTTGTCTCTGACTCGATGAGGTCTCGGATGACTGCGATGACTCCGTGAGAAAGGTTGGACATTGGAGTTACTGTGCCTGGTTCTCGAAAGCCGCTTTACCCAGGCAGAAGAAGACGTAGGATGACTCGTAGGGATCAGGGTCTTCGAGAGCCTTCATGAATTCGCTGTGGTTGACATACTCGTCGCGCGTACCCATTCGCAGATAATGAACTTGGCGCCAGGCCTCGAAGACGGCGTCGAAGACAAGCGATGTTTCCATCATGATGGATTCGAGGAACAACTTGCGTTGCTCGACAATGTAGGGGAGTTCCTTCTCGTCGGTGATTTCGATCTCGGGGCGGGGCGTCATCTCGGCTGCCATCCCATCTTGTTTACTTTGTGGTTTCCGTTTTCTTGAAGAATCCATGAATTGTCGGTTGACGAGTGAAGGCAACGCTCTTCAAGAACATGAGTGCATCCACCTGCTTCTCCTTGAGCTTGAGGACAGCACGTGTCGCCTCCTCGTCCAACTCAACATCCGTCAGCTCTGGCTGCTTGGCGTAGATCTGTTCGCGAAGCCTCATGTACATATTTGCATAGGATGGAGATGGCTCGTGGTATCCACTCAATTGCTCTACACAGAGAGCGAACAGCTGGAGAAGTGGGCTCTGCACCTGGTTCGTGATATAGAACGTAACATCCGGAACCAATCCATGTGCACGGACATAATCCACATGCTCAATGCGATCTCCCTGCTTGGCATTCTTCGATCGCTCTTGGACAAACACGTAGCGAACACGGTCACCTACCTTGGGCGCCGTACCCGGATCCCGAGCCTCCATGCGGTCAGCCAACATCCGATGCGGCATCTCCACCTTGTAGTTATCGCTCAGCGCCTTGGTCATGATGTACTTCTCCAACGGAATCTTGTTGTCGATCATGTCTCGCAGCATCTTGTTGACAAACTCACGAGCCTGTGTCACAGTCCCTCCTCCCATCAGGATGTCCAGTGCTCCGCCGTACACATCCTTGGAGATCGGTGCACTGTCTCGCCGCTTCAGTGCGATCCCCATCATCATGCGCTTGGCCGTCTTCGGGTTCGGATCCTCTTCGTATTTCATGCCGACGTAGCGCTTTCGACAGAAGAGAATGAACGGGAAGAGTGTCTTCTCGTACGCGATCTTGTACGGGCGGCGACACTGCTCCGTGATTCGCTTTCCTGCCTTGATACCCAGATTGATGGAAGCTGCGAGGTCTTTGGTAGGGAACTTGATGAAGATGGAGTCTGTGTCCCCGTAGATGACCTCAGCTCCGAATTCGGACTCCACGATGTGTTTTGCGAGGAACAGAGCCTTTCGTCCTGCGGCGGTGGTACAGGCGGCAACGCACATCTTTCGGATGGGAGACGTACGACTACCAGTCTGCCCATACACGCTGTTGGCGACGACCTTGTAAGCAAGCTGAAGACCATTATAGACAGAGCGAGAAGCATCATCGTATTTAGGATCTTCCATCATTTGTTTGTACTCCTTTCGTTTTGCCAATAGGATCTCCAGCGTCTTGGGCAGGACGCCTGTCAACATGGGCTGATCTGCCTTGGGCTGCACGTAGGTGCACACTGTCTTTCCAATCACCATTCCCTTCTCATCCTTGGTGTCGTATTCCACCTCATCCAACACGTACCCCGCGGCCTTCAACTGCTGCATCTCCGGGAAGCTCTTTCCCATGCGCTGGATTACCTTGTCGTTCTCATCAAGCTCCTGGAGACTCACCAGTGTATCCGGTGAGATGTTGTAGGCGATCATATTGGTCGGGTACAGGGAGTTGAAGTCCAGAACCGAGATAGGCTGATCCAGGTACATTCCGATCTTCGGGCTGATCACAACTGCACCCTCGTACCCAGCTTCGTCGTCTCCGATGGCATGTTGCACTTGGATAATCTGGTTACGCTGAGCTGCGTAGTAGACCACAGCGGAGAAGATCTTGATTCCCTGGCCACGCATGAGCACAAACTGCATTGGAACCTTGCACACGTCCGCCATACCTCGTGCATTGACAATTGTGTCCAGCTTCGCCATGAGCGTCAGAACCAGGTCACAATCCTGAATGCAGTACCGTGCGATCCTGGCGCGGCCCTCGGCTCCACCCTCACGATGAAGTCGGAACAGCTCGTGTGGCTCCACGTCATCCTTTGAGAAGGTCCACTCAAGCAACTTGCGTCGAGCCGCGGTCAGGTCAGTGAAGAGGTCGGCGGGAGCCTCGATGGTGAAGGTGTTTCCGTTGACGGCGGTGACTTTGAACTTCTCGCCATCTCGGTACGGATCCGTAGTATTTCCCACAAGGTCAAAGCGGGTATAGTTACCCACGCATAAGCCCCGAGTGCTCTTAGTCGTGACCACATTGCTTGTATACTCGAGCACCTTATCGCGGAGGAACACGGATGCTACATTGTCCAGCTTGAAGGAGTCCAGCGAGTGTTCGCGACGCATGTTCAGCAGCAGGTCAATCGACAACCTGCCGCGCATACACAAGATGCGAAGATCATACTTCCCAGATGCGAGTTCGAAGCGCTTCGTGTCTGCGAACTTGATATTCCAGTTGTCACCCCTCTTTGTTTTCGCCATTGGACCTCGTGAGAAGTTGACATCCTCAGTGATCCGCAGAACGTGACACCGATCCTCAATATACTGGTCATCGAAACCAAAGGTGTTGTAACCGCATACAATGTCCGGGTTCTCGCGTCGCATGTTAGACGCGAACTTCATGATCATGTCAATCTCGTTTGCACATGGAACAAACTCCGTCGTTGGGTCATCGGATGGATCGACAGTTCCGAGAACGAATACCTTCTTGGAGGTGGGTGTCATCAGATCATTGGACCAGCGATACGAGACACCGATCTGAACGATCGGATCCTTTGCTGCTAATGGGAAGTTGTTGCCCTGTGCTGGGCACATCTCGAGATCGTAACAAGCCACCTTGAGGGGGATGTCGCCTGTCGTCGGCTTGAGGGTCGTCCAGTCACACTCGTAGAACACATTCACTGTGAACAGTGGCTCTTCGGTATCGGGATCCGTTGGCACGTCAACCTCCTCGCCGACAAATTGGATCGGAGACCCGGGTCCCAGGTGACGCTCGTGGAGAAGACGGAGGAACGGGGGGAGGTTGGACTCGTAGAGCGTCCTCTTTTCCGCATTCATCTCGCGAACCTTGGAGTGGTAGTCGTTCAGCGACGCACAGGAGACCTTCCAGACACCGATGGTCTTCAATGAGTCGAATCCAGCCATCGCATCGTAGCGCTGGACTTTCTCGGCTTTCCCCGGGTCTGCACCCGACACGTAGAAGTAGGGCTTGAATCCCTTGACGCGGACACATGCGACAGACTTGTCGCGCAGACGCCCAAATACGTCGACCACATACTGACCGCGCACATCATGTTCGTGCCAATCAGAAGGCTGCATTGCAGTGGACTGGGCTTTACTCTTCACTGTCCGTTTTCTATGAAACTTTCTGGGTTTGATGATAAGAGGTCGGTACGCGATGTCAACAAATACCGTCGATTGGTTTTTCGCAAATACGCGAGGCAACATGGACCAGTCCCATGTAGCTGAACATACCTTTGCAAATGATGCCGCAGTTGGTCGTCAGACGTCGTTGTTTGGTGGCGGTGATTGCACGGGGGCACTGAGCCCCGCGAATGCGATGGCGGATCAGCCGGGTATGATCGCTCGTGGTGGGTACGGTCTGCTTGGAGCTGGGTGTGAGGTGGATACAAACACGAATCTGCGCTGGGGAGATATCGACGGTCTTCGCGTCAAGGGCCCCAAGCAGCTCTGGATTCGCCCGTTCCCCACTACGCCGAACCTGGGCCGCGGCCGCGAGGCTGGAACAGTCAACGATGAGTCGAGCCTGATCCACGCCCAGCTCCAGCGTACGAAGAAGGAGGCGTCGACAATCATGGACAAGACCATTCCCAACTACTACCAGCCGCTCATCCCCATCAAGCAGTCGGAACTCAACAATCCAAACAACTGGGTTCAGTCCTGGACATGGGGCGGTGACTCTACACGCTTAATTAAGAAAACGCGAGTCGGGGAATCTACATAATGCGGGTTCTGTTCTTTGCGAACCGAATGCCCGACCTGTGTGGTGCATTCTTACATGACGTCGATTTAGCCATAGAACTTCAGAAGCGCGGTCATTCGACCATGTTTCTGACGATTGAGAAGCCGAAGGAGGGGTACACGGGTGGAGTCTGGAGAGGGTTCCGTTTCATGCATTATTCTGCCGCCGGTTCAATGCTCGATACCAGCGAATTGTGGATCTGCCCCCATGCACCTTGTCTCCCCTATGTTCGGAAGTTGAATGCACGGGGGTACAACCGTCCCATCGCAGTCACTGCCCACTTCGACGGCCAATACAAGGTACTGACGATGTTCTCGTCGAGTAACTGGGTGGAGATGTTCCTCTTCATCAACCACACGATGGAATCACATTTCCGCAAAGAGGTGAACCCGTTTCCTCCGTCCATTGTTCGCACTGACTTTGTGCGTCCACTGATGAACGAGGCCAAGATCAGAATGGATGAATCGCCCAATGGGGATATGATTACGTTGGTCAATGCAAACGTGAACAAGGGCGTCCATCAATTCATTGAATTGGCCAAGCGTATGCCTGACCGCAAGTTCCTCGGCGTTCGTCCTTACTATGGAGAGCTATGGCTCCCTGCGGCCCCCCAGAACATTGAATGGATTCCCTTCGATGACGACGTGCGCAATATCTTGAAGAGGACCCGCATCCTCCTCTTTCCGTCTAACTATGAGAGCTTCGGTCGTATTGCCGTGGAGGCCATGTACAATGGAATCCCAGTTATCTACTCCAAACCTGCGACCAAGAACGTTGGTATCGTGGGAACAACCGAAGGCGTGGAAGAGTGGATTCTTCCGGCTGGAATCGGGTGCGACCGCGAAGTCCCCGAACAGTGGGTGGATGCGATCACAGCTCTCGACGATCAGGCGGCCTATGATGCGAAGCGAGAGGACGTCAAGGCGCACGTTCGAGCAATGGACATCTTTTCCGAAGCCAACCGTATTGCGGGAATGATGGAGACGTTTCAGCGCGAACATCCGGTGCAGGTCATTCAGCAGTCGGTACAGACAGCTCCTGCGGCGCGTCAGGAGCCGCCGAATCCTGGTTCACTGCGCCCCCCACCAGCTCTTGCCCGGATTGGATTTTCTTCTGGGCGGCTGAGGATACAGCGGTGAGCTTATCCATCAGTTCGCGCCCTTTTGCACATCGCGCCTCCTGCTCGGGATCATTGTAGGATGTCCTTTGGATGTTCGGAATGTACTTCTGTCCTGATACGACCGGCTTGGCCAAAAGCGCATCCACAGCCGCGTCTACCGTCTTGTAGTCGCGAAGCGCGACCTGAGCCTGTTCCGCTGTACATGCCGCAAGGGATTGGATCATATCGACATCCGTCATTTTTTATACCACTTACAATAAGTACGTGAATATGCGTTTCATCGAATCGCTGTGCCCCCCTGCGCTTCTGTATCTTATCTTCTTAGTGATTCAGCTCGGACTTGACTTGTCCATGGGAATGTTGGTGACATTTACCATCAAGTTGGTGCTCGGCCTCGCGGTTGTCAAGGTGCTCGACACCTTCTGCGGCATTGGTCTGACGCCAGTGTCGTGGTTTATCATTGCGACACCGTTCGTCATCACGGCTCTGGCGACGGCGATCTCGATGGGCAGCAACTTTGATGAGATCATTCTTATCCAGCTGCAACAGGGTGAGTCCAAGGAGAAGTTCACGAGCAGCGGTGAATCGAACGGTATCGCCCAGCACAATCCCCCCGAGGCAGGTGGTCCTCCGGAGCCAGGCATTACTCCGGCCACACAGTCATGGACAGAAGGTGCGATGGGCAACAAGTGGGGGCGAGAGTATGACCCTAAGTGGGCTCGAGATGCAGCGGATGAGAACGGCGGTGTCCAGCTGACGCAGATGGGTCGCAAGTCGATCCAGCTCAATTTCCCAGGCGCGGTCTAAAAACGGATCCGATGCCGGAGACTCGGAACTCTGCTCATTCAAGACAAAATGTGCCTCCTCCGCTCATTCACTGCTCTCTCTCGCTACCTGGCGGCCCAGCGCACGGACCGCGGCTACATCTACCGCAAGTACCTCATTGGTGAGTACAGTGACTACGACGAGCCCATGACCCATGTTCCTGAGGATTGTATCTACGTCGAGGAGTGGCGCAAGGGCGACCAGATCCGCCGCCGACTCGTGTACGAGCTTGAGGAGATCACGCCATACATTGGCAACGCCTTCGACCCCGTCGCGAAGCCGTGGCATTGGATCGGCGACCTCTCGACGGAGGTTGACATTACCGCCGCAGTCGACCGTTACATCATGCCAGGCAACGAGATCCGTCTCGACCTACTCCTAATGCTCCTGAACAGTCACGATGACATGGACATCTGCTACATTGACCCGGCGTCCAAGGAGTATGTTGTGTTTCCTAACCATGGAGTAAGGATCGAGGTAGATGGAACAGCCGTTTAAATCAGCTGACCGTTACATTGTTCTGCGGGATATCTGTCTCCCCGGCGAGTTCACCAAGAAAATACAACGAATCAATGACATGATTCTCATGCCGTTGATCGCGCTGTTCATGTTTTTCACTTCGGGTGATGTGTTCATGCTGATGTCGACTGCAATGTCGGCCTACCGTGCATGGGGCGAGTGGGCTGAGTTTACTGAATTGAGTTTTCTTATGCAGCGGATGCGCCTACGCATGGCACAGGTACGTGGACCATTCATCTCGACCAACAGTCCGAAGTACATGCCCTATGTGTGGGCCGACGCTGTAGTCCGTGGAAAGGTTTAGCGGTTTGTACCTGCATTATACACGCGCCCAGACAAGGCAACACCTCCAACATTCTCCCCGTCCCACGTCGCAGTCACGCCACCCTTACCATCCCCGCCCATGGGGCTGAACGCATCGCCTCCGCGCATCCGGTGACGCGACCGGCGGTGACGGTGGCGACGGGTGCGACGACGTCCGCCATACGATGCATATGTACCGGCTGTGTCCTGGTTGTAGTTACTGGCGTTCTGGTTCGCACTCGAGCCCGAAATACCTGTGCCTCCACGGATATCTAGGTGTCCTCCAGGATACGTTTCTACGGCACGAAAGTCGGCGAGTGCGGCACCTCCGCGGCGCGACCGGTGACGAGAACGACGGTTCTTCTTTGTGCGATGGCGGCGGCGACGGCCGCCTTGAGTTCCACATTGTTCACCCATTTACATCTTCACGCGAAAAGACTCCAATGCTGCCAGGAAGGTCGTCGTAATACTCATATCCGCGAACGAGCGTCCCCATGGGTGCGTCCGCGACTGTGAAGAGAGCCGTTAGATCCGGCTGATGAAACATACGCAGAATCTCAGCCAACCACTCTTGGCGCTGTGTCCAGTTGGCAAGTGAGTGTACAACGGTTCCATTCATCACCCAGATATCGTTCACAACAAAGACGTCCTTGGAAAGTCTGGTTGTTCGAAAGATACTGTCGCAGCAGATACGCTCGTCCATGACCAGGCTCAGCTCTTCTTGGTTTCCCCCCTTCTCATCAATACTCAGTGCAACAAACTCATGAGTCGAGGGTCTTTGGGTCAACAGCAACCAGCCAGGAAGGCCGTTCAGCTGCGGCACTCGGTGCCTTTCCGGTGTTGGCTCCCCCTTCCTCACGAGGGGCTTCCACGGGTACTGGCGGCGCATACGTGGGTACATTCACTTCCTGTTTCATCTGCGGCGGCTCCGTGAAAGACTGTTGGGGCGGCGACACCCGAGCTTCAGCGATCGGCTCGGCGAAACGAACCTGTGACTGGGGTGTCGAAGGATACATCCAACGAATCACACCAAACACCCCTACGTGAATGAGGATCAACATGATAAGTGAAGACATGGCGATCACCAGTACATCATAGGCTTCCATTTGTTTTGCGGCTGTCTTTTCTTAGCGTGAAATCTCCGCAAAGTACATCGTGCACCCGGGGGTCTCTTCCATCCAGCGTCGAGGAGACTTTGAGTACTCTGTGACAGTTGCCAACTCCGTGCTGTAGACACGTGAGATCACGCCACCCTTGAATGGGCGTTCGAACATGGAAAAATCTTGGAAGGTCTGATAGACCTTCGCATGGACATCGATGCGTCCAAATCCAGTGTAGAGAAACTTCGTCTCGTAGGATACTCCGGGATCCTTCGTCCAGTCGGGTGGGTCTGTGGTTACGTTAAGCTGCATTCTCTACTGTATTCTTAAAGACGAGATCCTCTAAGCTAGAGGCGTCGGCAAGGATGTCGCACATCCTCCGTGTCGTCAGCCGCAACTGAGCCTCGATGTCCGCCCACACCTCAGGATCGTTCTCGAACACTGTATTCCGCTTGGTACCGTTCGGGAACTTCTCGACCAGCTCCGAGTCCTTCGCATCCATCATATGCATGTACACACGCAGCTGAATCTCATCGTACACCGGCACTGTCTTCCAGTATGTGGTGCGATCCTTCGAGTCCACGATACGGTTCAACTCGGCGACAAACCCATCCGTGCGACCGACCAGAACAAACTCCTCCTTGTCCATGCGAAGCATCTTGGTGTTGCGCTCCGTGACTGTCACCTTCTTGTCTACCTCGTAGGTATTGAGAATCTTGTCCTCGTTCTGGAGACCGCGCTTCTTCGCAACCTCGCCCCGGGCGTCGGCCAGGAGCTGAGCCGCCATCTCGGGCTTCATGTTCGGCGTACGGTCAACCACCTTCTTACACGCAGCCTCGACTGCATTCAAACTCGCCTCCACCGACGGGGCAGCTGCCACATCAGCAGACGCTTGGCGCTGGGCTGCAGCCGCTTCGACGACCGCAGCGGACGCCGCAGCCTTCTCCTCGTCTGAAACCTCAATACCCGCCGCCTTCTTGAGATCGAGTTCGTGGCTGCGCTTCTCTGCCGTCACCAGTGCCTCACCTGCAGCGAACTCCTTTGACGCTGCAATGTCTGCAACCTTACAATCATCCAGAGCCGCAAATACACTCCGTTGAATCTCCTTCTCCTTCAGAAATGCCCCCTTGAAGTTCTTGGCCGGTCGGCGATTGTGTGCCTTCTCGATGGCGGTTATGATCTCGGCAGCCCGGGTGTCCTTCTTGAAGACCTCGTACATGACTTGATGAACAGGCTGGTAGGTGTGGCGGCTAATGGCTCCCGCCACCTGGGTAGCGGAGAAACAGGGACGAAACATTTTGGAGTGAGACCTTTCTTGTGACTCCGCACGGTTCCGTTTTACGCGAAACTCCGCTGCATCTTGACAATCGCGTCAATCCACCCCGGCATTCCATTCAGGACATTTGAGACCTGAAGTGTAGGTGCACACGGAGTTGTATCCAGTGCCCCCTCGCATAGCAGGGTGACAGCGGCGATCAGCAACGCGCGTTTACCCTTGTCGGCGGGTGTCCATCGGAGCGAGTGAATACGGTAGAGCACATCCGTGTATTCACGCGTTGCCGGGGGGCTGTTCTTACGAATCGCGTCCCAGAAGATCCACACTGGATGGGTGCTGTCGCTACCCGAAACGTACTCGTCTCCGCGTGGAGCAAAGAGCAGGTTAGTCTTGGTCTGCTTCTTGTGTTCGCGGCAAAACGCAAACGTCCACGACATCCAGTACAAGGCCCGAGTCAGGTCCCTCACATCTGAGCGGATACAGTAACAGAACTCATTGACAGGGACGGCAGCAGGCATGGGGTCAGTAGCACGTAGAACCTGGGATCCATACAGCTTCGAAGGAGACTTCAAGCTCTCATGAATCGTAACGGGGTCGAAGTCGTGTCCGGGCTTGATTGTGGGCAGAGACTGGAGTTTATGTTTCCGACATAGCGCCAACGTGGCTGCGACCTCGCACACCAGTTTCCGTATATCGGGGTGATTGCGAATCTTTGTCATGTTCTGGATATCGTACCCAGCTTCGATGGGTGCATACGTCTCATAGGACTTGGCCAAGTAGAGGAACACGTTGGGCTGGGCGCGATTGATATGAAGGGCAGCGGCCTCAAAGAAGGCGCCCCATAAACTATGCACAAGACCGGAGCAGAGAAACTCAAGTGTCCAGTAACACGCGTAATCCGCATGACCTAACTGGATGGTTTGAATCAACACTTTCCGCACGTGTGCACGTGGATGACCACAGAAGGTCGTTTGTTGGAAATCAGTTACAGGTCGAGGGTCGGTGATCTCCATTGCATTTATGCGGGGGGCTTTGACGCCCCCAAATGACGCGCAAAGGCGTTGAAGAATTCAGATGAATCCGCTGGTAAACTAGGAGCCGGTGCGCCCGTTCCCGAGGTGGTCGACTTTGAGCCACTCATTGCCCTGCGACCAATCGAGAAGATCAAGAACAACAGAACCAGTACAATGAGTACGTTCAGCACAATGCCAATCCAGCTACCATAGTCTGCCGCTTCTACTTGGGTCTTGCGATTGATATTGACCTGGTTCTGAATGGCTTTGATCTGATCCTGGAAGGTCGACACCGAGTAGGCCATGTCATCCTTGACCGTTCCAATGTTATCCTTGACACTGTTCACGATATCCAGCGTCTGCTGCTGCTGCAGAGTCTGAGTATTGAGGAAGTGGTACTCATTGATGAACTTGTCAACGTCCTTTCGAATCTGATTCTCGTAAAGCACGTTCATCGCGTCGGGGTCGTGTGCAAGTGCACGGTACGCAGCATTCTTTGTTTCATCCGTTCCACCTGTGGCTAAGACGTCTCGCGCCGCTGCGTCGACTTGTGCTTGACGACTCACCCGTAAATTCGCCGCTTCTAGTTCTTCTTGGAATCGAGTCTTCTCGGCAGAATATCGAGCATACGCGTCTGGGTTTGATGTTTGTAGGTCTGCGATTGAAAATATCGAAGGCTGATCATCTCTTCGCAACACGGCTCCCTGTGCGACCAGGTGAACCGTTGCGCTCGGGTCGATTTTGTTTACACAGCGCTGAGCTCCCTCTAGCATCTGAAGCTCATATCCAGTGGGACACGCCATCACACACGACCCCAGAGAAGAGCCGTACACTGTCTCTGCCGGACATTTCGGCTGCAGATTACCCATTATCTATTGGAGAGATAGATTGCTAATGAGAGTCCCACACATAACGTCATGAAGGCCACGCCGTGAACAACGCTCGGTGGCAGGAACAGGTACTCCAGGAGTGCGAGGACGATGAAGAACAGACAGATCTGAATAGGGCGCATGTTGACGGCTTCGAGCTTCTTGATGTCAAGTCTGGCAGATTCAATGTCTGCATACGGCTGCGTGGGTGGCCGAAGCGGTTGAAGTTCAGCGAGAGCTTCACTATACGGGGTCATTACTTATTCGCAACAAACGGTCGCAGACCAGAAAAGATCGTACTAACAACAGTAGCATCCAACGTAGACTCCTGACTCTGTCCAAGTCGAGCATACGGTTTGCCGAATGTCTTCGTATTGTTGATGTACGGCGCAACCGTGGCCGCCATACGGACAAAGCGAGTGTATTCGGACGCATCCACGCCACGCATGTGACGAGTGGTTGCATCGCGACCAGGCTCAAAGAAGGATTGCGCAACCGGCATTTTATTACTCCTACAAGATAATGGTTGGGTGGCTCACTGCCCTTTTGATTACGCTGATCGCAGTGGTGACATCAAAGATCCGATCACAGGAAAGATTTGATGCAACGACACCAGAGGGACGAGCGGCGATTGATGCAGTCTCAGGCGATTATCAGGCGTTGCTCGATACATACGCAAGAGTGTATAAAATATCGAAAGGATCAGGGCGCCCCGAGGACCAAGCCGCACTGACGAATATAACGGCAGCTATCGCCGACTATCAGAATCAGATGCAGGTTCAGGTTCAGAACAACCAATATCAGATTCAAGCATTCATAGACGAATACCAGACCATCAATCCCGATCTCGACACGCTGCACGCGGAGGCGCAGGTTCTGCGTCAGCAGGGGCCACAGATGGCGGATAAACTAGTTGCGTCTACATCCACACCGCCACCACAGCTTGACTATGGAGCCATGATCACACAGATCGTCGTATTGGTGCTACTTGCTATTGCCGCCTTTGCATTCAACGCGTTCGCATGATGACGATAAGAAGTCCGAGAGATGCAGCGACAAAGAGTGCACCCATCAACTTCATGTTCGTGCCCTTCATCGCGTCGTCGGTTTGATGGATCATGCGAAGAGTCTGCAGTTTGTCGGTTCCAACCAAGAGACCATTGTAGTCGCGCTGGATCTCCATAATCCTGCGAATCAGTTCGTGTTGCTCATCCGGGTCGGCGCCCGAGGATACAGACAGCGCAGCCATCTGAGACAGGGTCTCACTCATGGCTCGTTGGGCAGCCAGAATCGCATCGTTATTGGAGAAATCGCTGTTTGCGACTGCGTTCTGCACGAGCCCATCGTAGACTTCTTTTTGATGTCTATACCTGGCCCGAAGGTCTGTCATGGCAGCAGAAGATGGTGAACCTGTGGTTGTTGGGAGCGGTGCTGGATCCGGAGGCGGTGGCGTAGAGGTCGATGCGGCTGCGGCTGCCCTGGCCGATGCCGAGTCTGCGGGAGGAGGTGGACCCGCACTCGATATAGCCGCTGCCCTGGCCGCTGCGACCGCCGCTGGCGTAGGCGGTGAATGTGTATCCCAGTTCCATTCCTGGGGTGTAAACCAAGACTGTCTAGGGCATCGCTGGAAGTCCGGGAGCAGGTCGGCTCCTGTAGAGGGTAGGTCTACCGCAGGATCGGGAAATGGATTCGTCCCTGCTGCCATTTGTGTTGCGACGTATGACCACCCGGATGCACATTTAACACAGACGGTACCATACGGACTCAAAAAGCTCTCTGATGGGCACGTTGTCTCAGCTGTCTGAAAACAGGGGGTACCCTGGGTTAATTGGCCTGTTCCCGGTGGACATTTTCCAGACGAGTCGGGGTCTACGCCACCTGTGTTTTTAATGCAGATCGGTTGACGAAACCGAAAATCATTGTCATGGATCCATTCATTGCTGCGTTTTAGCGTCATTCCAGTTGGGCATTGTGGAGGAACAGACAGCGTGTCGTTCGCACCTTCACGCTCGATCGAGAACAACGCGACGAGAACAAGGGCTCCAATCAAGAACTCAATCCACATTATGTCTAGGCAACATTTACGTCAGCCACGCAGTAGCGGTAATAAACACTCTTGCCCACCGTATCACTGTGGCGCGTGATCTCAATGATGTTTCCCGGAACGGCACCAATCACACGAGCCTGGATATCCTGCGAGTCAATCCAGGGCATCTGATCCTCTGGCTTCAGGATGCGGTTCTTGTCCAGTACATCCTTCGCCTCGTCGGGCGTCAGAATGCGATGTGGAACGGACATGCGGTGGATGGTAATGTCCATCTGCAGCTCACGGAGGTGGAAGAACTGAATACGCTCCTCGATGAACTTCGACCGAATCAGGTTCATCAAGTTGCCCGAGGGCTTGGACGTGGCCACAACGATCATGCCATTCTTGTAGTCGTTCTCCTTCGCATATTCGATGTAGGTATTCACGTCACGCTCGAGCATCTTGTCCTTCTGGCTGAAGATGATCAGTACGTCACCGATCGTGTAGGCATTGACGTCCTTCAGACCAGACGCAAGGGGTTTCGTCTCGGTGGGCAGCTTACGACGCTCGTAGAAGATACGGAGAGTTGCAAGAGCCTTGTCTTCCATTGTGCCCTTTCTACCTACAACGGAAAGAGTTCGTTTTTTATTACCCGAGTAGAACAATGCTTCATATCGCCGCTTTGTTTGCTGGGTTAGTCGCTCTTTTCGCTGTTTTCCAACTTTCAGGTGGGATGGAGAAGTTCCAGCCTGAACTCTTAGATCGTAGCCAGATTCAGCGAACACAGGAGGTTGAGCACTCCTCGTATGAACAGCGGACGAATCATATGCCGCGTATGTCGTTTGTCGAGGCTGCCCAGGGTCTCGCGACCCCGTGGCGCGTAAACGCATATACAGCCGTGAGGTCTATGTAAACAATGAAGATTCCCAAAGCTCTCCGTGAACAGGTCTGGATGATGAAAGCGGGTCGAGTCTTTGATGCAAAGTGCAAGATTGTGTGGTGTGCGAACCGCATGAACGTGTTCGATTTCCAGTGTGGCCACAACATCCCGGAGTCCAAGGGCGGTGCGACGACACTTGATAATTTGATTCCAATTTGCTCACGCTGCAATGTCAGCATGGGCAACCAGTACACCATCAACCAATGGAACGCCAAGTTCGCATCGCGAACATCGCCTTTGTGGAGACGGATTTTCAGATGCTGGTCATGACATATCAATGCATGCCTTCTATATCAATTTGGATCGACGGACAGACCGCAGGGCGGATATGGAGAGGGAGTTCGGGAAGATGAATCTGACCGTCGAGAGATTTCCAGCCGTTGAGTACATCCCCCCGACGATCGGATGCAATCTTTCGCACATCGAAGTGTTGAAACTTGCCCGTCAGCGTGGGTACGAGTCCGTCATGATCTTCGAGGACGACTTCCAGTTCATTGTATCCAAGGAGGAGTGGGACCAGCTGATCACACGCCTCCCGACGAGTTACGATGTTGTGATGATGTCGTACAATCTGGTCGATGCAACTCCGTACAATGAAACCTTCGACAAGGTTCACGGGGCACAGACAACAAGTGGCTACATTGTCCACTCTCGCTTCTACGATGCACTGATCGCAAAGTGGGAAGAGGGGACTCGGCTCTTCAAGGAGAACCCCGAGGTGCACTGGGTGTATCTGCTCGATCAGTACTGGAAGTCTCTGCAGCCGACAAATGAATGGTACGCATTCAAGACACGTATCGGAATTCAACGTGCAGGATTTAGCGATCTTGCTGGAGGATTTGTTGAATACGGTTGTTGATGTACCCTCGCTGAAACATGGGGCTGAAGACACGCTGTGACATCCTCAGGGCTCCCTCTGCAATGATTCGCGCCTCGTCGTCGTGGGTCACCAGCCATTCAATTTTTTCCACCAGATCCGATAGGTCGTAGTTGATTGGAACGTAGTTCACCATCGGAATCAACTCAGTCTTGAACCACCATCGACTCTCTGGATGCGTAATGAGTATCGGCACGGAGCCGAGCGCAAACCCCCAATGACCATTGGAGGCTTGTGTATTTCCATCAATGATGAGCACGTACTTGTATCGTGAATGCGCATCGGGCCCAAGCAGTGACTTGTCTGCAAAGTGTTGAGGTGGGATCACGTCGTCGTTGACTGGCCACCCACCCGGGACAAACCTGACGTCCGTGTTCGGGACATCAAAGAGCTTTTCAACTACACGCATCCGCACCGAAGGCCGATGAAACCCACTCGATCCGCCCCGCCACATGACAGTTTGGATCTTCTCGGACCAGGGTCGCTGGGGAAAGGAGAGTCCGTTCGCGAAGGTCGTGTCATCCCATGGAAGCAGAATCATGGATTTGCTAGTGAACCCGTGTGTTGCGTACAGACAGACCAGTGGTCGCGTAGTAGGATGAGCGAGAGCTTCGAGTCTCGCACAGTCTCGCGCAGGTCGCACAACGGTCTCGACGCGCCCAAGAGACGTCATCATGCGGTGATACTCGTCGTCCCCAATGAGTCCATCCGTCTGCGGAAAAATTGCAGTCAGGGTATGGGGTCGGATACACTCCAGTACATAGCGATAGATGGGGCCGCCGATGATGAGCCGCTGATCATAGGATGCCCATGCATGAGGGATTCCAGGTGGGTCACATACAACATTGCGAGGAATGTGGAGGATCGAGGGATTGTGATCTGCAGGGTACCAATCGAAATGGAACCCAAGTGATTCGAAGTGGGCCCAGACATTGACTTCCCAGGTCAGCTTGGGAAGTCTGGGGTACTCGTTGAGGTAGAACTCATATAACCTGTTCAGCGAATCGACATCGCCAAGAAAGAATCCACCGCAGAACCTCCAGTTCACAGAGTCCCAGTACACCCCCTTTTGCCAACACCCAGGGAAGAACATGCACGAGGGTGGGAGGTAGGCCGTTGAAAGTGCACGTAACTCGTCTGCAGATGCCGGATCTCGCAGTACGTGATACAAGTTAAAGTCCGCCCACGCATAATGCGTGGATGAATGATGGCCTGAACGAATCGCTCTCCGGATACACTCAATCTTCGCATTCATAAGGATCAAAAAGTTACGGGTGTCGTGCACGTCTGACCGAGTCTCAGGTAGTCCTCGGGGGGAGATCGGATAGAGGTCAAGTTCCTCTAGCGAAATGGTCTCAACAACTCCATTGTGTATCGGGGGTAGTCGGTCACGGAACTCAGGACTAATGAATACGTGAAGCCTGATCCCGGTTGCATTGAGCTGTTTGAACAGTTCGAAGCGCACGTCCGTTGCGCGATCCTTGGGTCTATCTTCTCGTAGATCCAAGAATGCTGTAACAAACGTTACGGTCATTACGGGATTTTCACTCTGCATGTGAAAGTAATAAAATGGTCGGACATCTGACCATGGAATTGGTCGGCGGACTCGGAAACCAGCTTTTCCAGTTAGCTGCTCTCATGCATATCGCATCTAAAACAGGCCGTAGACCCTACCTGCAGTCTCTGGCGAATCCGTCACACCATTCGTTGGTCTCGTACTTCGACACCGTCTTCTGGCGATTTCGACCGATGGTATTGACTGGTCGTACTCCTATCCGGATTGAAGAACAGTCCATCGACTGGCGGATCACGTTTCTTTTGCATCCGGACGTTCGCCTAGCTGGGTACTTTCAGGACTGGAAGTATGTGGACGCCGATTTCGTGCGTGAACTCCTATTCCCAACTGGAACCCAGGACAAATACGAGGGCATCAAGGAAGGGATCTTCCTCCATATCCGCGGTGGCGATTACGTCAACAACCCCTATCATGACCTTAAGTTGGACGCCTACTATGAACGTGCCATCGCGATGTTCCCGGGTGCTCACTTCTTTGTCGTGACAAACGATGTAGGGTACACCATGTCTCGACCGTTCATGGCCACGCTCAAGCATACATTGGTCATTGAGCCTGAACTCGATACCCTGTTTCTTATGAGTCAGTGCGCAGGTGGAATCTGCGCGAACTCGTCCTTCTCCTGGTGGGGCGCCTTCCTCAACCCTCACCGAAAAATCATCATGCCAGACCGGTGGTTCCCACACACAAACGTCGGATCGGAAGGATACTACTTCCCCGGGGTCATTAAATGTCCAGTGTAACTACAGCTTTGGGTACTGGCTCCGGCTTCGTTCCTGCCGCGCGGTGTACGAGTACTTCATCCCACGTCGCCTTGAGCGCAGGAAGGTGAGTTGGGAGCCAATCCATATCCTTCGGTACGAACGCCTTCTTCGTGGACATCAGAATCCAATAGATGAACTGCGGATCTGCGTCCTGGCCAAGACTCCGCAGCCACGTGTTCAGATCCGTATCTTGCGCCTTGTAGTGGAGTGTGTCATCTGGATACACTGCGAAGACACTTTTGGTCAGCGTCGAGCGAATCCACTCAGACGAGAAGACCTGCTTGAACCGGAACTCTGCATACTCGCACTCGTCAATGCCTGAACACTCCATCTGCATCTGCATCTGGTGGACATAGGCGCTAGGAACACCGTCAGACGGTGGGCGAGAGAAGGGACACTTGAACTCGACCAGCCGACCGCGCCGACGCACATCCGCCGGGTCGGTTGGGAAGAGGATACCATCCGGCGATGCCCCGAGAAAGGTGTATACAGGATGTTGGACGCACGATACATCGATAATCTTGCATCCAGTCTCCTCTTCATAGATGGCCTTCGCAATGGGCTCGAACCTTGTGCCCCAGATGAGAGGGGCTTGGTACTGTCCGGGTGTCGGCGGCTGCGGTGGTTCGAGTTTGCGAAGGATCAGACTTCTCCGCGTCTCTCCCCCCGTAAACACCTGCGATACCTCGGAACCTGTGATCATCTCTCCACGTTTCATGTGCCACCCTGTCGTCCGCTGATCGTTGGCGCCATAGACCCTGATCGTGCGACGCACACACCGGTCACGCATCCAGATGCGTCCAAGTTCACCCTTCATTGCCTCTTCGAGGGCCGTGAAGACGAAGCGCCTGGTCTTGGTATAGCTAACGCGAGTCAGCACCACCATCAGCATGATCAGGGGCTTCAAGCGCTTCTTTGGACGGGTATACGGTGGTTCACCCAGCCATTCTGTGATGACTGACTCCATGCGTTTCTTTATGCGTCAGGCTCGAAAACTCATTTTCAGTGCTGGAACACAGAATCGGTATGGAGACCATTCAAAGTAAAGAACAGTGGGTCTTGCGCCGCCTTGAGGGCTTCTACGCCAACCCTGACAACTTCCGGCGCATCGAGGAGGTTCTCACGGGCAAGTCGCGTCTGAGCCTACGTCTGCTAGATTGGTTTGTTACCAATTACTCAAAGAAGTACAATGTTTCTTTCATGGCTAAGGGAAACCGTCACATCATTGTGTACTTGGTCTACAAGTCGCATCTCAAGGCCTACAACAAAAAGATGTTTGACCCGTTCTGCCGATGGAAGCGAATTCAGTTCCGCGGGTTGGATACCACAGTGGGGCAACTGAACTTCTTCGAGTGGGCCATCCAGGATGAGATCCTAGACTATCTCGACACGCACTACGATGAGATCCATGCCGATATGGAGTCTTGTTCGCAGGTGATTCAGCCGAAGGACGGTGAGCGTCGGAAGCGTCATGAACTGAGCCGTTCGGCCACCAAGTCCGTGCGTATCCACGACGTACCCGTTAAGATTACCTTCGATTAGAAGTAATGGACTCACAGGTACAGGGGGACAAGCCGGTCGTCGAACTGCCGGAGGAGGCTGTTTCTCCTATTTCTAAAGGAGAGGTGGATGCCCTTGCGGCAGATAGCCAAACATTGGTGGTCGGACCGGCTCCGCCAATTACAGGGGTGAAGCGATATCGCGAACCACCTCGCAAATTCCTCACCCGGAACCGGATCCCCTTCACATCGGAAAAATTTGACTTGGTAAGCTATGCGGGAAATGTACTACGCGGTTCTTCGCGATTATACGTTCGGTACATCTTCAAATGTGAGTTCGTCAGCACTGACGGTAGCAAACTCGCAACGGACTTCAAAGATCAATGGCAGGATGCAAACGTCGGGTATCAAGAAAAATTGCACGAAATACCCGGTCCTGCATTTGGACTTATACGGTTAGTCTGGCCTTCCTCAAAAGGGCAAGTGCATCACATCATACCTTATCTCGTGAACGGACCACCTGAAGGTAAGACCATCTGGTTTCTCGAACAGTACGATACGACCTTCTGGTGGCTGTTCAACGAAAGGGTCGGGAAATGGCACGAAGTTGTTGGGGAAGCAATGATAGGGAAAGGGCACAACTATATCCGAGCATACCTTCCTGCTGCCAGTGCCATCTCGGGAGGAAAACATATAAAGTACGCATCGGGGGGGGCGAAAGGTCTTCAGGGATATGATATGGACCTTCAAAAGAGCAATAAAGGGAAAAGTGCAGAAACATGTGTACCATGGTCAATGGTTATTCTGAAGTACATTATGGATCCGATAACGATCGGGGTGAAGGAACCTCAGTTAGCCTTAGAAACTGTGAAACAAGAAGACTTCAACAAAATGTACCGAATTCTAAATGACAACCGAGATGATGTCTTGACGTGGGTACAGGGAACGATAGCGGGAGGTAAACGCCGAACGCATCGCCGGCGGCGTCAAACTCGCCGCAAAACCAAACGCTCTCGTAAGTAATGTTGTCGACGATTGATCGATCCGTGGTCTTTCCCGTCAGCGCAGACATCACAGAACACGACTTGAACATCGTATCCGATCTGTGGTCCGTGGAAGGCCGCGAGGTGTTCAGGGGCGCGAGGGATCCGAACTATGAACATGCAAATGTGTACTGGCTCTACGACCCCGAAGACCTGGACCGCGTGGGTGTGGCGGAGCATAAGCGGGACAACCCCGGAGACGTCTCTGTTCTGTGGCACAAGGACACTCCGTTTGCGACGCTGCTCCAGGAGGATGGATGGACAGAGAGTGACTCTCTTTGGTCACGGATGCCTGAGCACTCGTATGAACGATTCCTATCAGAAGGGTGGACAACACCCGTTGCCTTTCTTGAGCGGTGTCTGCGTGGAAATGTCCGTATCGTCACACCAGAGATGTTGATACAGATGCCTGAGGTTCATGCATGTGAAAAGTGTGGTCATATGTCGCTGACTCCGTTTGCATGTGGGACTACGCAGCCTCTGACCTTTCCTGAAAAGGAAAAGATTTGGTTTATTGATGATCGAATGATTGTATACTCGCCACCCAAGGGTGGCTCTACTGTCTGGTCACGGCTTGGCTTTACGACACCGCCTGAGCCTTCCGCTTCTTCGGAGCTGCAGGAGCAACAGCCGGAGCCGCCGCTGCAGGGGGCGTTACAGCCCGAGGCTTCTCCTCAACCTCAACCTCAACCTCAACCTCCTGCTCCTCAGTAACCGGCAGCTCAAGGTTCTCCTCCTTGTCGGCCACCGGCTCATCAGGCTCCTTGATGTCGGCGAACGCCGCCTTGGCACCCACGCGCGAGGGCGGGAACACCTTGGCGTGAACGACGCGCCACGTCACACCGAAGCCCGTGCCCGTGACGTAGATGCTCGGCGTCAGCACAAGACGAGCCTCGATACGCTTCGCAAACACCTGCTCGAGATTGCTCTCCGTCAGCTCAATCGCCGCACCATTCGCATCAACCGCATCCATCCCGACCTGGCCATCCCAGATCGAGATCTTCATGCGGAGCGAAGGCGGGTACTTGCCGTTCGGAACCCACTCGCCATTGACCTTCTCAACGCTAGGGTTAAGAACCGGCTTCATCGTCTCGCGGAGAACAGCCTCCGACTTCGACTTGCCGAACCACTTGCCGCTGTTGAGGATGGAATGCTGGATCAGCTTCTCCTGGAAGTCCAGGCAGAAGTTGTAGAAGGAACCGACGTCAGTACCGTCCGCCGAACGCTCCTTGGCGTACGAGTCACAGCCCTTCAGCGAAGCCATCATACTGTAGTTACGCTGACCGGTCTTCTCATCCTCGCGGACGAGGACACCAGCCGGGTAGTAGATGCGCGGGATACGAACCTGCAGAGGTGCACCATTGTACTTGATGGGAACGGTCTTACCCCCAGCCTTGTTCGGGCGAATCTCGCCGATCACGACGCGGTTGATGTCCAGGTTCTCAGAAGGGATGATTGCAGTGGTAGCCATATTGATTGTTGTGAGAACCACTACCCTGCCAACGGCCGGATCCGTTTTCCGCGCAGGTTTCCAGTTTTCAAGGCTTAGCACAAGATAAGCATGCCCCAGTGTGCCGCTGTGCGGAATAAGACATCTCTTGACCAATGTCCATCCGATGCATTAAATGGTGTGAATCTATGTGGTCGCCACGCACGTGCGAGGGATCCGATCTTGTGGGTCACCCGTAACCAGGAGAAGATCCTGCGATTCACGAAAGTCCAGGCTCTATATCGTGGATGGTGTGTCCGGCGAGTTCTGGCCTTAGCTGGACCCGGTGTATTGAAACGCACAGACTGTGTGAATGACGAAGAGCTTGTAACAATGGAGCCCAAGAACCGTCAGCATCCATTCGAGTACTTTGGCCTCGAGGAGGCGGGGAAGATCTGGTGGTTTGACTTTGCGACGCTGTGGGAGTGGAGCATTCGCTCGGTCACACCCGCAAATCCGTATACAAAAGTAGTCTTGGATCACGCAGACCTTGCGCGGCTTCGGCGTCTTCATCTCCATCGCCGACGAAACAGAATGCCTGTCCCCGCGCCCTCGAGAGATCTACGCGAGAACATCGCTCGGCGCTGGACAATACTCTGTCACATTTTCCGGAGTTATGGGTTTGAAGACGCACATCCCGAACAGTTCGCGAACTTGACCCATGTACAACTGCGTGTTGTGTTCCGTATCTTCATGGACGAGTTGGAGGCGATGTCGAAGCCCAATCGCAGAGTGATCGCCCTGTGTTCGAAGGGGTGGCTCTCGGACAGTCAATCAAATGCGGGGTACATGATCAACTCCCTGAACCTGCTAACAATCGCATTGACTGACTCACGGTCATACGACATTGTCTTTCTGTTGATGTCTGCCTTACATCGGTGCTAAAAATGGATTCGGATGGATCACGAGGGGCTCGATGTTGCCACCATGAACATCTTCTTCCTCTCTTTGAACCCCGACGAAGCGGCTCGTTTCCACTGCGATAAACATGTGGTGAAAATGATCCTCGAATCTGCACAGCTGCTCTACACCGCCCATTGGGTCTACGGATCTCCGCTCCCCGAAGGAGCGTATCGCAAGACCCATCCCAACCACCCCCTCTCGCGATGGATCCGCGAATCCCTGGCCAACTACGCATGGCTCTGTCGTCTTGGACTTGCCCTGTGTTCCGAGTATACGTACCGGTATGGAAAGGTTCACAAGACACAGCATCATCTTACCTGGCTCTACGCTCATTCTCCCGAGCGACTCGTGGATGTTGGATGGACTCTGCCCAGACTTGCCATGCCTGAAGAGTTTCACGACCTTGACCCCGTTGTCGCCTACCGTGCCTACTATATTGGAGCCAAGGCGCGTTTGTTGTCCTACACAAAACGTCTCCCACCAAACTTCCTGAGAGAAGCGGTTTACATGACCGCCGGAGGTAAGAGTATACCAGTGCGTTAGAAATGTCCTCTTCTTCTGCTTCCGTTAAGTCAAACAAGATGGCCCCGAAGAAGTCTGCCGCCGCCCCCGTCGCCGCCCCCGTCGCCGCTGTCCCTGCACCCGTTGCCGCCAAGGCCCCGAAGGCCCCGAAGGCGGTCAAGGTCGAGAAGGCCGCCGCCCCGTCCAAGGCCGTTGTGACCGTGCCGACGGTCGAGACCCCGTCTGCCCCGGCGGTGGTTGAGGCCACGGAGCACTCCGATGTGATCCTCGCCGGTCTGGCTGAGAAGCTCAAGGCGCTCAGCACGGAGCTGACGGCCCGTGTCCGCGAGGCCACGAAGAGCGTTGCCGATGCGATCAAGGCCACCAAGCGCGAGGCCCGTGAGATCAAGAAGAAGAAGAAGAAGAATCCGGAGGACATGACCCCGGAGGAGCGCAAGACGTGGGAGGCTCGTCGCGCGAACAACGCCTTCCTCGTCCAGCGTCCCCTGACGGATGAGCTTGCCGCGTTCATGGGTCTCAAGTCGGGCGAGAAGCGTTCGCAGACGGAGGTGACCAAGTTCATCTCGGGCTACGTCAAGGAGCACAACTGCTTCGACCCGAACTTCAAGCGTCGCATCCTGCCGAACTCGGCCCTGGCCAAGCTCCTGCGCGTTTCGGACAAGGACGAGGTCACGTACCTCAACCTCCAGTCGTTCCTGAAGGTGCACTTCATCAAGACGGCGCCCAAGGCGTAAATATCTATATAAGATAAATGCCTAGCAAACAGTTCAAGGAAGACAGTGCGATACTCCGCGCACATCGTAAAACATGGGAGCCCGAAACGAAAGCAGAGGGCGAGGCTTTTTTGGCAAAGTACACTCCCACAGAAATTGCAGCCGCCTTGCACCGTGTAGAGCACCACGATGGGAAACGAGAACCCAAGAAGGGATCCAAGAAGGCACCCAAAAAAGGCGGCAGGAAAACTCGTCGCCGCCACCGCTCCACTCGTCGCCGTTAGATGTTTTTGTGCGTCAAAGATAAATGGATCCCGACCGCGAGAAGCAGCTGACGGAGTACACGGATGAGCTCAGGGAACTCAATAGAAAGGCGCTTGAGGACTTTGATAAGGCTCGCGATAAGTATGACGACGCTATGTTGAAGTACGAGCAGGGCGTTGGACCTAAGCCCAAGGGCAAGGCGCCCAAATACAAAGAACCCAAAGTACCCAAAGTCCGGACACGATTTCCCCTTCTGAAGCACGTCGGTGGTCGCACCCGCCGTCGCCACCGCAAGTCCCGCTCCACACGTCGCCGCTAGATGTCTACCCATATGGTAAATGCACACCTGGGCAGTTCTTTTGGGTCTGTTAATCATTGTTGGATCGCACGTTCAGATGCTCTTGTCCTCGAAGGACGCGAGTAAGAATACCCACGCGTACGTCATGCTTTCGACGGCCGCTTTGATCGCGTACGGCGCCTTTTCTTGATCATTCGACGCCGTGTCTTTCTGCGCCGACCGCCAATTACGCCGATCTCTATGGGGTATATCTTGCTGTCTCCCACAATGATATCCTCCGTATACCCCGGACTAGGGTCAACACGCCATTTCTCACCCGGCTGACGAGAATACTCGCGTTTAAGGAGGCGGTTTTTCATTTCCCTGCCGAACTCCGTAGTTACATCGTTTTGGGGTTCAAATCTCCCGACGACTGCGCCAATGTCAGTGCCTCCCATAGATCGTATAACCATGTACACCTTCTTATCATCCAGGTTCCAGAGAGGACTTCTACCAGGCGGATCAGCAGAACTCGCCTGTACCTGCGAAGGGGAAGACTCACGGCTCTTCTCAAATTTCGCAAGGGAGTCTGGATCCATTATACAGTTGTCGTGATAAGTTCATGCGGCATCTCCATGTACAAGACCGTGCTGAAAAAGGGCGACAACCGCTCGTCCAGCACCAATGCACGTTGCTTGTCATTCTCAACCAGTGTCTTCGTTAACCGACGAAGAACTTGGGCGCGGTCAACCGACGAGTCGACCTTGATCTTACATTTTCCTGCCTTCCACCCACACAAGGATGACGTATTACACGCGTCCTTTTGTTGGAACTGCCCACAGGGTGTCCGCACTTTGTTCACGAATGCGCGTGGACCTTGTGTGGCGTCCCAGTGGGCTTCCTTTTTGAGCCAGGAGTCGAGCTGCTTGTAGAGTGTCTTTCCACGAGAGGCCACGCCTTCGCGGAGATCTGCGTACTCCTCCTTCTGGATGTCCTTGGACAATGAGAACATGAGAAAGTCAAACACCTCAGCGGCATAGGAGATCGAGTCCGCCTGGCGTATGTCTTGGGCATTTGGTTCGCCTTCTGTCAGCTCCCGCTCAGCGTGGCGCTGCATAGTGGACAGAACCTCCTTCGGTGTCACAGGAGATGCATCTTCCGGTTGGAACGGTGCGCGGAACTCGGAGGACAGGAGCGACTCGACGAACCTGCCGTGCACGTCCTGCAGATCCTCGACCCATTTGAATCCCTTGTGGGAGGTCTGGTCAAGGAACGTCCGTTCAGCTTGGCGTGTCGGGAGATCCTCGGGTTTGATGTCCGCGTATCCAGTGTAGGCGTGAGTTCCGGGCAGAGGTTCGTACGGCTCGGGTTGAACAGGCAGAATCACTACCCTCGGCACAAACACGGCTTGAACACGGTCGAATGGATCCAGAATGACCTGGAAGGTCTGTCCCTTGCTACGAAGCTCTTGAAGCGCATCGGACATGCGTGGCCGATCAGAGGCACATGCCCGGGTGTGTAGCGTGGTGACCGTCGTCAACATCTTCTTCGGAAACAGGGGGTCGCGAATATTCACCGTGTACTTGTACTTTGCAAATCCCTTGGCCTTGTCCGTGCCTCGGGCAACGTGGGCCAGAATATCATCGTCAAGCAGTATGATGGTGCGTTCACGAGGGCTGAGTGTTTCTGTCCAGAATCCACACTTGACGCTCGAGGTTGCAGTGTCTATGCGGATGACATTGCAGCGAACAACAGAAGTCACATACTCTAGTTCATCGAGGATCGTGAGGCGGCCTTCGGAGTAGGCGCGTTGAATCCCTGCAACGATACGCTCGATCTGCGTCACGCCTTCACCCATATCCGTCCAAGACCTCGCGAAGGAACAGAGCATGACACTCTTCGGTACATCCTTCGGTTCCGGCACAACCTCCTTCGAATTCATGAAGTGGGGAATGGTCTTGGAAGGACGACCGAGGCCAACGCGAAAGAAATCAGACTTTCCTGTATCGAGACGGCTCTTCTTAACGGACTTGTCGTAGGCGATTGGAATACCGAGGGATGCAGCCAACCCTTCAGGCAGGTACCCCATACGCAGCGCCGGTGTCTTGGCTGAACTGAGAATGTACGAATCATCACTCTTCTCGGATCCCGGAGCCATGACCTTCTTGAACGGCTGTTCCACCTTGTAGCAGCAGGGGATCTGCTTGTCCTTCAGTGTTCCGATGTAGTTCGGAAACACAGATGTCTGATCACGCTTCATCACGGAGAATTCGGTAATGTCCTCGTCCTTGCCCGTGCGGACCTTGCCCTTGCATACCGGACACGCGCCGTCGACCAGCTGATCTTCGCGCAACGGAAGTTCGTCCTTGATGCACCAATACTGCGGACATGTGGCAATGCCTTCGCGGTTCGTGAGGGGAATCACGTGCACATTGTAGTCGTCAATGCCATCCTGATCTTTGTTCGCCTCCTTCACCTTGGTCTGCTTTTCGGTCTCGGGGTAGTTGCGGGGATTGTATTCTGCGGGAATACGTGCCTCGTCTTCGGGAGTCAGAACCACAACCTGCTTGTTCTTGTCGCACTTGCTAGGGTAGACTGTGCTGTCAAACGTCTCTGGATCAAACTCTTGGAGGCGCTTATTGAAGTAGTTGTATGTCGACTTGTTCTTGTCTGCCAGACGTACGCGCTTCTTCGGTGGTTCAGCCGGTGCGGCTTCGGGGGCGGCTTCGGGTTCAGCTGCCGGTGCACCCAACCCAAGGTCGGCCAGAAAATCATCATCTACATCGAACTCCCCCACGTGAACCGCCACCGGTTGAGGCGCAGCAGCCGTGGCCTCCACGGCCTCCACGCGACGAGGACAGACTGCGTTGACTTCAGCATCGTCTTCGGGTGCAGTGAGTACGTGACGCAGGATACTTGCATACTTCAGTGCGCGTTCCACGGTGGTGACAGCAGACAGAATCACTTCCTTGTTCGAGAAGCGGAGCGTGGGGAATCCCTTGAGAACACGCTCAAGATCGAGGTCATCTCCAAGGTTCAGGAAGGTGCGGAACATGGACTCTGCGTCTTCTGGTGAGATGCCGATCTCTGTCAGTGTTTGCGCAGATGGAACGTCGGCCTCCTGCAACGCCTGAAACGCTTGGACTTGAAGAGGTGTAAAGTTCTCCGCCAATCGATCGGCGCGAAGAAGACGGAACGTCTCGTCCTGGTAACTGAAGAGCGTTTGAAGACATGGGAATCGCCGCATGTCAAACTCCGTCACCTCCTTGGGATAGGCGCCCAGTACGCTCATATCCTGCAGCTCCCAGCGGGGTTCATCCAGGTCGCGCAGTTCAACGAAGGGTGTCACACCGTCCAGGGTCTTGAACCATTCATACAGATCCGTGCGGATCGCGTCGAGACTCTTCTTCGAGTCCTTCCCCCGTACGATTGTGAACTGGATATCGCGAGGTGTGATGGCAATGCGGTCAAACGACGTGCGAGACGAACCACGGTAGAGCAGGAGCGTAGGGAGACGCCGCTGTGGAAGGGTTGTGGATGTCCATGCCTTCCACATTGCGACATCCAGCGATGGAACCTTATTTGTCGGGTCCTTGACGTAGAACTTGTGACGCGTCTTCTCCTGCTTGGATGTGAAGAATCCAACATACGGTGTCTCCTTGGACAATGTGAGTCCATAAAACATCTGCTCGAACCTCGCACGGGGT
>Ga0304728_1000641_pt1 | contig 28861 bp, 62 predicted proteins | sample C_130625_MF_Meta_FD_190476 | JGI IMG/M metagenome (GOLD analysis project Ga0304728, IMG submission 190476) | Freshwater microbial communities from Lake Croche, Canada to study carbon cycling - C_130625_MF_MetaG (v2) (version 2) | ecosystem: Environmental > Aquatic > Freshwater > Lake | place... | reverse complement strand
ATATTACAATATTAAGAGGTTACGAAGGATAAATATATTATATGGATAATATTCCTTTTAATCTAAAACAATATGGGATTGATATAGGTTTATTAATTAGTGGATTGTTCGGTGCTATACTTCTCACTTCTAAAGGTTCTGCTGTGAATATGGGGAGAACATTTTCTAGTTTAGTAGGTGGAGCAGCTAGTGCAAATTATATAACTCCGGTAATAATCAGTATTACTAAATTAGATAATGAGCATTTTCATTATAGTATTGCTTTCTTATTGGGATTTTTAGGGCTGAAAGGAGTAGAGTATTTTAGTAGTAAAGTACTACCGGATCATATAGATGAATTACATATTCATCCTAGAAAACGTAAACCTACAGTAAGAAAACATAAATAATATTATGAATTCATCAAATCCATTTACTATTATAAATGCCTTAGCGAATTGCACTACAGCCATATCAGCAATAGCATTATTGGTGCATATATTTGGGGATCCCACCAATTCTATTTGGGATAATAAAATAAAGGCATGGTTGGCAAAAGTGGGATTAACTGTTACTATATGTGGTTCTATATCGAATGCATTAACTCTTAATACTCCAGCCACAACAGAGATATTATTGAATTGTGGTATATCTCTTACTTTCTTTTGGTTGTCTTGGTGGCAGTTTGAGCAGTTTAAGTATAAGATGGATAATTCGAAGAAAAAACCAGTAAGAAGAAAAAGAGTAGTAAAATCTAAATAGTTCTTGATTTATGGTAAGTCTGATAGTATACTTTGCCGTATGAACTATCCGAATTTACCAGATCCCTCTCAATTTAATATTAAAGACTGCATTATCGCAGGAGATGAATGTATCCTTGTAACTCCAAAGGGCATGGAAGTAGAATGGAACGACGATAATAAGATATTTCGTTCTTCTATCTGGCGTAAATCAGACATGCGTCCCATCAGTTTGGGATTTAAAAAATTTACCAATCTGGGGGAGAAGCCACTATTCGAACCTAATGATGATCATACAGATTTAGAGTTCGTCAGAAAAATGGATGGAAGTTGTTTGATAGTAAGTTCTTACAAAGGAGAACTCATCGTAAGAACTAGAGGTACTACAGATGCTACACAGCTATCTAACGGGCATGAGATAGCTGTTCTAAAAGAGAAGTATCCTAAAGCATTCGATAATTTGTGGCTTCAGTCTGAAAATTATAGTTTACTATTCGAGTGGACTACACCAACGAATAGAATTGTTCTCCAAGAAAGTGAAGAACCAACTTTATGGTTAATTGGAATTGTGTCTCACATAAAAGCATCAGATGATGCTTTTATGATGTTTATGGGTGCCACTCATTTTTCTTACAAATACTTTACGCAATTTCAATTAGATCAACAGGCTATCTTTATGGAAGTACCTCGTCCGGAAAGATATGAACTAAATCTTTTAAATGTATCCGAGTATCTAAAAGATAAAGATACTATCGAAGGGGTGGTTATCTATAGTAACAACGGTCAGACTCTTAAGAAGGTCAAGACCCCTCGTTATCTGTATATGCATCGAGTCTTTACTGGAGTGAAGACTGTTGATCATCTGTTTGATCTGTATGTAGAATATGGATGTACCCATAGAGAAAATTTCGAAGCTCTATTAGCTACTAATTTTGATTGGGAGCTGGTGACTGCTTTGACTCCTTTAATGGATGAGCTATATAATAAGATTAGATTGATTACGTATAAGTTAATGCAAATAAATGTATATTTAAATAATTCAGATTTTATAGCTTTAGACCGTAAAGAAAAAGCTCAAAAGATTCTTCAGCAGTTCCCTAATGACTCTGGCATTGCTTTTGATTTACTAGATAACAAAAAGATTCCTCCTCACAAACTTTGGGAGACGCTTAAATAATATGCAAGTAATACAAAAACTTACAGACGAAGTTTACGATAAACTATACGTCACCTCTGATACACACTTTAATCATAATAAAGAATTTCTTTATAAAAGAAGGGGGTATGAAACTCCGCAGGATATGACTACGGATATGATAGAAACTATTAATAGTATTGTAGGAGAGGATGGGATTCTTCTACATTTGGGAGATTTCTGTCTTAATACAACATATGAAGAATATCATAACATTTTACGTAGATTGAAAATCAAAGAAATTTGGATGTTGTGGGGAAATCACAACAATCCCATCCAAAAGACTTATGGAGGCACTAGAGAGCAAATCTGTGCTTGGAATCAAGGTATCTTCATTAAGTATCTTGGTCATTATCATACTTTCAGAAAAAGTAAAAAAGAATTTGTATGTTTTCATTACCCGATCCAAATTTGGGAAGGTATGAATGAAGGTTCTATGCATTTGTGTGGACATTCTCACGGTCATAATACACTTTCTACTCCAGAAGATAAGACCTATAAAATTCTAGATTGTGGGTGGGATATCCACGAAAAACCCTTGACTATGCAGGAGATAGAAGCTATCATGTCCACGAAAGATATTAACCCATTACATCATGTCCAACAAAATCCTTAATAACCTATTCGAAGAAGATCAGAGTGCAATGATTGAAAAATTTGAAATCATTTTTGATAGATCCACATCGGAAATGAATGCCAAAACTAATGCCGTAGATTATTATCTATGTCTACAAGAAGAAGGTAATCATATTGATATTGATATGATTATCGAAACTGCCGAAAATTATGGTTTCAATTTCGATGATTTTGAAAAACTTATTAAAGAAAATGAATAAGTAAAGATAGCATGGCTATACTAGTAATAAAAAACGGATTATCATACATTAAATTCGATGAATCTTCTGAAGAAATTAAAGAAGAAGTACGAATTTTATTACTAAGAGATTCGGACGTATTACATAGTATTACTGCCGATTTTGATATATCTTCATCGAATCCGTTAGTTATATCTATTTTACAAAATCCTAAAATACTTCATGATTATATTATAGCTAATAATATAAATCATGTAATACTACAGGGAAGAAATACTATAATGATCAAGGAATCTATAAAAGTGGATCCTTTATTTTATAGTAAAATGGATTCCATGTCTTTTATACATGAAATAGATTATAATAAATCTCAAAAAATATCTGCATTCACACATGTTTACAACGAAACGAATATGTTGGATTTATGGATAAAATATTATGGAGGTTTATTTGGTTATAGTAACATATATGTAATAGATCATGGTTCGACAAATGATTTTAAAAATAAGATACCTAAAGAGGTCAATTGTGTAACTATACCAAGAGGTCAATGTGATCACTGGAATATTTCTAAATATTGTGGACAATTCCAGAGGTTTTTATTAACTCAATACAAATGGGTTATCAATACTGATTGTGATGAATTCTTAATGGTCTCGGAGAATAATGATTGGGAATCAATGTTATCCACATACCAAGAATCCGTAAATATTCAGCCTAAATATGCATTTGACGTTGTACACGATTATACCAAGGAACTAGAACTGAATTATAATAATCCTATTTTATCCCAACGATCTAAAATGTATTCCAATTTATCATATATTAAAACATATATTACAGCTAAACCTACTACATGGGGACCCGGATTTCATAAATGTTATGATGATTCAGTAGTAAATGATAATCTGTATGCATTTCATCTAAAAATGATAGACTCAAAGGTAACTTTGAAAAGAAATAAAGAAATTTGGCAAAGTCTAGAACAAACAGAAATAGATAAATTATTTTTTTTGCTAGACAATGATAGTCTATATCAAGCTAAATCATTAGATACAGTAAATGATAGATTAGTTAATATATTATCCAACTGTACAGAAATCCCCGAGTGGACAACCAAACATTTATAATATGAAATTTCGAATCGATCCTATAGATAAATACGGCAGTTTTGATGTTGACTTCTTCGCTTCGGTAGAGTATAAAGAAGAGGGACAAAAACTATTCGATTATCTAATCGACGAAGGATTCGACGAACTTAAAGATACATTTTTCATAGACTTTAGAGACAGAAAATGGGAAATCACTCCCATAAACCGCAAAAAGAAAAAAAAGTGAAGTATAAGACTTCATAACTAATTTGAACTAAATAAAATTATGCACAGAAGGATATCGCTACATCCTATGGTCATGTGTATAGCCTCCCATCCCTTCTAAAGGGTGGGAGGTGAATTTCAATAAAATCATTAAATATTATAATGGTTTTATTAATTACCTTCATTATATTAAAATTTCTTAATATATTAAATCTCGAATGGTTTCCTTTATTATTTTTAGTAGTTATTATTAAAATATCAGAAGACAAATAAAAAAACATGAACAAAACAAACCTAGTAATTGACATTAATCCAAAATATTTCGGAAATCCGGAAGATATGCAACAAGTAGAATCGTTTGCGTTTAACATTAATAAAAATGTAGAAAAAGCATTCAATATTAAATGTGATTACACTACAAAGTATGATAATAAAAATTATCATATTACATCATCAGATCCAAATTTGGAAATGGTTATTTCAGAATTTATTGAAAGTAATTGGAATAATTTTTTCAAAGCCTAATATGTCAAAAGATCTACGGTTCCAAGGATTTGAAAAAGACCTCAAATCTGCTTTGAATAAACATGGATTTATTTGCAGAAATGAAAAATCCGATCAATACTTGTGTTTCTATAAAATTGATGATTATAATTTCGAATTAGGATTTTTGAATGAATCGGAAATCGAAGAGTTGGTCACCCTAAAAAGTTGGATTAACGAAAATGAAAGAAATAATTTTCTGAAATATTGTGGACAAAAACTGGATAAATTTCTGGAGCTGCCATTTCGACATAAGGCATATAGTATGATTCAATTTTTTGGCTTCGAAGATATCATGGGAAAAACCATTCAGCCCTTGACATATCATGACGTTTTGACTATGATAGAGCAAGAATGAATCTGTTTATTTTAGATAAAAATCCATCAGTAGCAGCACGTTATAATTGTGATACCCATGTAAATAAAATCCTATTAGAGTTCTGCCAAATGGCAGCAAACTGCTTTAGTTTAGAAACCCTACAATATGCACCCAAAACACAAAAAGGCACTACCAGAAAGCACTCGTACTTCAATCATCCAGTTTCTAAATGGATGCGAGAAACGACAGGTAATCTCGAATGGGCGGTTGAACACACTATCGAATTGGAAAATGAGCGTTTGTATCGTGGGTACAATCCACATTTTTCTTTTGCTTTTGTGGACTGGGTTGCCTCTTCCATTGCTAAATCTAGTGTGGACATTGGCGGGATTACGAAATTTGCCATTGCAATAGCAGAAGATAAAAATTGCAGAAAAATTGCAGGATTTGATAATTTGCCAGTAGTAGATCAGTATCGTCTATATTATAAATACGATAAACCATTCGCCACATGGACAAAACGAGAAATTCCATTATGGTATAAAGAAGTATAAATAATTTATGTGGCAAAAACATATAAATTATCAGACGAAGATAGCCTAGCATTATTCGAGAGAGTTATTTCTTGTATAAAAACTCAAAAAAAGAGTTTTTTTACATTTCAAAAACTCAAAGGAGTACATGGTTATTGCGAGTGGGAAGATGGTATTTTAATAGATTATAGAAAAGATCTGATACCTACAGTAGTACATGAGTGTATACACTTATTAGAACCTGATTGGAGTGAAACTCAAGTAGGATATTCAGAAAGAAGAATAATGAGCACTATTTCTTCGGATGATGCGATTAGATTATTGATATTTTTTATAAAAAAACTATAAATATATTCATGGACTTCTTAACCGTATGTAAGAATGTAAATGATAATATGGATAAAATATCTTTAGGTGACCAAGTCACACTATTCAAAGATTTGTTTAGATATCCCTTGGAATATAAAAACGATAAGTATTATTACTCCAATACTGAATGGGACGAATCAAGAATGAAAGATTTCATTCAAATTAATAGGCATTGGATGAACGTAAGTGAGTATGATAGATTATATTTACATTTTAATAAATCGATATAGAGATAGATTTCATATATTCTTCACAAATTCGAAGTTTATTGACATATTTCAATAATTATAGTATAATACTCTCTTACAAACTATTACAACATTTCGTAAATATAAATATGAAAAAATTATGTAGATTTTATTGTGTAGATTGTGATAATGCATGGATAGAATTGATAGAAGAAGATAAAGTCCATCCAGAATATGTGGACAAATGTGATTATTGTGGTAAAAAACAAGAAGCAGAAGAAGTAGATGGATAAAACCCCACAGAACATTAGAATACGAAGTAAATTTTATTATAATAATGAAATCTATTACAAAGATTTTAGTGATTTCAGCAAAATAATGATATACAATTATGGGTTAATGTATACCGCATGGAGGAAGAATACATTTCATTTCGAGGTTATAGATAAACGTAAAACTTTTTTATTTATTATTGCATATGGAGAATATATCGAATAATGATAACCTTAGTCAGTTGAATATGCAAAAAACAAACCGTAGTTACTAGGAGCCGATGATATTATTATGAGTAATCAGATTACACCCGCATGTTTTAATAATTTATATGAAATGTACTATAAAAAATTATTGGCATATTCGATTAATATAACTAAAGATCGTCAAAGATCGGAAGAAACCGTACACGAAGTGTTTACACGCTTGTGGAAGCAGGATTATGATAAACTAAGTGGACATATGTCTGCATGGCTATTCACAGTTTGTCGTAATTGTTCACTAAAAACTCTTAAAAAAAACAAAAGATATGTAGAAGCATTCGAAGATGAATCACTGGTAGAAGACCGTGATCCATCGGAAGAATTGGAACATAACGAAAAAAAGAGATTGATGTTAGAATTGATGAAAATGCTTTCAGATAAGCAAAAATCAGTACTAATTTGTAGATTCTACCAAGATTTGAATTACGAACAAACTGGAAAAAAAGTCGGAGCTACAGTGGGTAATGTAGGTTTTCTTCAGAATCGTGCACTCAATAAGCTAAGAATTTTAATGGAGAAGGAATTATCTAAATAATTATGTGGATAGTTATATCTTCATAAAAAAAACTCATAGAGTGTCCAATCCTCGTGATAATAGTTACGAGAATTGGTCAAAATATGTCGAAAGAATGGGGATCATACACGGATTAGTGTATGATCCCCTTTGTCCGTTTGATAAAGAAAATGAAAAGATTAGTAGTTTCAGAGTAGATGATGTCGGAAAAGCATTAAGTTTTGTATTTGTATATTCAGAATTTGTAGAAAAACCTGATAAATTAATATAAATATCAATAATGAAACCGGTCAATTCTTTCGATAAGTGGTACTCACAATTAATTATATTAGAAGGTATACACGACAAATATCAAAAGAAGGCATTATTTTTAGTAGGACCAGCAGGATGTGGAAAGTCGTATATTGCCGAAAATCTAGCAGGATTTGGGCTCAAATTGTTAGATATGGACGTAGCAACCGAATACAATTTAATTAAAGCTGGTCTAGCAACTCCGAAAGAAATTAGAAACAAAGGTGGAGTGGCAGTAACTGATATAACAGATCCAAAAGAAAGATCCGAAGCTATAAGGAAGGGTTCTATGAAAAGATTGGGTGGTGAAATAAATGGATCTGATTTTTCAGAAAACGACAACGAAACTTTCAAAGATATAAGAGGTATGGCATCAGCAGTAACTTACGGAGGAATGCCGGGAGATACTGGATACGAAGGTATGAAATCTCAATCCCAATTATATATGCAGGAGAAATTGGGAGTTATAATAGCAGGTACGGGAAAAAGTTATGAATCTACTATGATAGGAATAAAAGCATTTACCGAACAAGGTTACGATACCTATATGGTGGCAGTAAACGCGGATCTGGAAATATGTCAGAAAAGAAATGCAAAAAGAAGTAGGTCCTTAAAACCAGAAGTAATAGAAGATATATGGAAGCAATTTCAAAGTAATCAACCAAAGTTCGAAGACTTTTTTGGGGCGGATTATTTATTGTTTGACAATACAGCATTTAGAAAACCTACAGATGTTGCATTTACCGACTTATATAGAACTATTAAAAAATTCTTAGAAAGACCGATTATACTTAAAGATATTAAATCATTAGATGCATCGAATGCATCACCAAGAATTTCTGGTGAACCCAAACGTACATTTAAAAGATCTAAAGAAGAAGCAATGCAAACTTCTTATAGAAGACCGTATTTAAAAAATCCTTATAAAAAATAAACTTGACAGTTTTATACATTTATATTATAATCTAATCTAAATACTAGAATGAACCGAAGAGACTTCCTTTATAGTGGACTTGTTGGGGGATTGGGATTATCAATGGGAGATATCCTCAAATTACAAGCAGAATCCAATCTAACACCGAAGGCTAAATCGGTAATTCATATTTATTTGCCGGGTGGGTCTTCAGCTCATGAGACATTTGATCCACATCCAATGGCACCATCTGAGTATCGGGGGCCTTTAAAGGCTATTCCTACCTCAGTAGATGGATTACAGTTCTCTGAGTATCTACAGAAGACTGCTAAGATCGCTAATAAATTAACCGTAGTACATTCCATGACGCATGGTGATGCTGCACATGAACGTGGTACATCTACTATGTTCACTGGTTACCGTCCTTCCCCTGCATTAGAGTATCCATCATTTGGTTCAGTGGTATCTAATCAATTAGGAGATCGTGAAAATCTTCCAGCATATGTATGCGTTCCTCAAAAGCTAGGAGATGTTGCTGATGCTGGTTACCTATCAAAAGCGTTTGGCCCCTTCAGTCTTGGATCTGATCCAGCAGCGGCAGGATTCAAGGTAAGAGATTTAAATTCCACCGTTAGTCAAGAACGATTTGATAAACGTAGAAGTATATTAGAAACTGTTGATAGCCATTTCAAGTATCAAGAGAATAGCGATAGCTTGGCAGCAATGGATAGTTTCTATCAGAAGGCATATGATTTGATTTCATCACCGAAAGCTAAAGAAGCATTTGCCTTGGACAAAGAACCCCAAGTAATGAAAGAAGCCTATGGATTGAATCAAGCGGGTCAACGGCTGCTTATGGCTCGAAGACTGGTAGAGGCGGGTGTAAGGTTCGTTTCTGTTACATACGGAGGCTGGGACATGCATACTGGCATTGCTAATGGGATGAGCAAACAACTTCCACAGTTCGATCAGGCATATGCTACATTAATTAATGATCTAGAACAACGTGGATTATTGGATTCCACCATAGTAATGATAAGCTCAGAATTCGGTCGTACCCCAAAGATCAACAAAGATGCTGGACGAGATCATTGGCCCCGTGTATTCTCCGTTGTGTTCGCTGGTGGTGGATTCAAACGAGGTCATGTATACGGTTCATCTGATGCCACTGGTAGCGATGTTGAAACTGATCCATTGACTATTGAAAATCTTGCAGCTACATTGTATACACAATTAGGTATCGATCCAGATGCAAAACTACAAGCATCTGGGGGGAGACCGGTGGCAATTGTCTATAATGGACAACCAGTAAAAGATTTGATAGCATAAATTACTTGCTTTTTTTCTATATAGTGGTAATATAGTATCCATTTAATGGGTAGTTATACTGCTAAGGACGCAGTCCAGACTGTAAATCTGGCGCAGCAATGCTGGGTGGGCTCGATCCCCACACTACCCACCATAAATTTAATATAGTAAATAGTTACAATAATGAAATTTACCGACGATATTAACAAATTGTATGTAGAATCTGTCAACAAAATGATGGCATTAGACAGAAATACAACACCAGCAGAATTAATTAATTCTGCTACGATTATAGCCTATCATGCATGTGCTTCAAAAGAACCATTTCTTAATAAAATCAAATCGAGACCTGATCTTGGAGTTCATGTAGGTTCTTTATTCCAAGCTATTTGGAGGGCTGATTATAAAGTAAACGACGAAGGGGATTATGATGTTGCTCACATTCATGAGCTTAGGATTGAACCTAAAAGGATTTACCCAAAACTGGTAAAAGATTTGGGGTATGACCAAGATCAGCAAGACGAAGATCAATATAAAGGCAAATATGATTTATTGATGTACCATAATACGGGAGAAGGTCATGCACATGAGTCTAATTTATCTTTAATTGTACTAGATCACAGCATAATCAAATCAGCAAAATTGTATGCTGCCATGAATTCGGATCAAATCACAAAGTATATGCAAAAAAATAATTAATGAAAAATTTATTTCAAAAATATAGATATCTGTTTCCTGCTGACGATTCTAATGAGCCTATTAGTCATTTTGGAATCGAATGTTCGAAAGGATGGACACTACTATTAGATAATGTATTTACCTTGATAACTTCAAGATACAATCAAGCATTATGGAGTCTGGATCATGCAAAAGTAAATGATAAGAATCCAGATTTGATTGCCGAACTTGAAAAGGAAGTAGCCAAACACAAATCAGAACTTCCAGTTATTTGTCAGGTAAAATCTAAATTTTCTACTCTAAGAATTTATTCAGATAATACAACCCCATATGTAAATGGGGTTGTAGCAATGGCGGAACAGATGAGTGCTAGTATTTGTGAATTTTGTGGTGAACGTGGTACACGAACAGGCAGCAAATGGGTTACTACCTTATGTAAATCCTGCGAAGATTTCAACAACGATAATAAAAAGTTGTAGAAAAGGCTTGCACTAATGAAAATTTAGTTTAAACTATTCTAATAGTTGAGTAAATAATCTTGGATGTCTATATTGGTTGGATGTAATGTCTAGCCAATATAGCATCTACAGAGTTATCAATTTTAATCGCGGGATGGAGCAGTGGTAGCTCACCAGTCTCATAAGCTGGAGGTCAGAGGTTCGATTCCTCTTCCTGCAACCAATTTCCCCCCAAGGAAACATCCAGTCTATGATGTAAAACTAGTTGACCTAGCGGGTAGTCCCCGTATTTCTATTGAAAAATAGAAAAACATTATAGGATGTTTGTCGAAGTTTGGTTCTATAATGATAGTTAAATCGACTATGACGGCTATACTCTTTCTTCTCCTTATGATTGAGGTTCGTTGAATCTGGGACAAATTCTAGAACAAAACCCAGTATCTCAGACTTTATGGAAAAACTAAATAAAGCAGGACATAAAAAAGAGTTGCTCAACAGTCTCAAATCTATAATTGAGACTGCACAGAACAATATGGACGAATTGTATATTGATGATATATTCATATCTCATATTTCATATAAACAAGTAGAAATATCTATGAATTATATCCGTGTTTGTACACAAAAGGTTCAATATCATATGAAAAATTACACAGATTCTCCTTGCATTGATGATAATATGTGATTATAATATTAACATGAATCGCTTATTGGAATTTGAAGAAAATATTCGTAATAATAGGACAGCATTAGTTAGTTTTATTAAAAAAAATATCAGAGCATCTGTTGATGCTGAAGATATTTTCCAAAAGGCATCATTAACTATGTGGAAAAAATACGAGACCTTTAATAAAGAAACCTCGTTTTTTTCGTGGGCTGCTACAATTGCCAAATTCCAAGCTAATAATTATAGGAGATCTGTTAATCGGTGTCCCGTATCATTCGATAGTGAAGTGTATGATGTGGTATGTTTAAAATATCAGACTGACTATAAAGAAGAAGACGAGCGATACGATAATTTACAAATAGCACTAGATAGTTTAGACGAAGATATCAAAGATCTATTCATGAAGGTTTATATAAATGGAGAACAGATAAAAGATCTAGCAGAGAAATTCGGTGTACCTGCTCAAACTTTATATAATAGAGTTAACATCGCAAAAAAGAAATTGATAAAGATGCTGTCATGAACAAAAAGACTATTATCCAACTGTGGAAAGATACGGGATGGAATACTTTATGGGATTATCATAATCATCTAAAGTCCCCAGAACCTCATCTGGTTCTAAATGCGCTAGATCCCGATAGAGTCGATCCCAGAGAATTCTGGACAGCAGCAGAAGAACACTTTGCCACAGATCCAGTATGCAATCACAATAACCTAAAAGATACCACTTTATCTATTCAGGAATCCAATAAAGCTAATTATAAAATCCCATTGAATATGGGTATGGTAGCTCAGACTGAATGGTTAATATCTGAATTGAAATCAATAATGAAGTATGCATCGATAGCGGAAATTGGATGCGGGTATGGTTCTTTCTTCGAAAACTTCTTCGAGTGGAATAAACACCAAGACGTAGACTATAGAGGATTTGATATTATCGCTCGTACTTCATCAGCTTTGGAAGTCGGAGGTCATGATGGGACGTTTTCACAATACCAAGTAAATTTATATAAAGAAAAGATTAACCTTTTCTATTCATCTAATACTTTTCAGCATTTGTCTCGATTACAGATTATAAAATATTTGAAGCAAGTATATGAAATATTACCGTATGGTGGATATTTCAATTTGATGTATGTAATAGATGCTCCCCGAACCTATCATTACGGACAAGTGGTTTATACTGTTTCTAAATGGGAGATGAAAATTATTGTAGAAGAGATCGGATATGAAATCATAGCAACAACTAAAATGAAAATTGCCAATTCATTAACACCCTATACGATGGTTTTGAAAAAATAGTTATGAACGAAGAATTGAAAGAAAAATTGTTAAAATTTTGCTTGCTTTGGATTTTTGTATGTGCTACGTTAGCTATACCCGCATCATGCTGCAAGGCAATGAGTGCATTTCACAAGCAAGTTATCAAGAATGAATGGTAGTAATATGAACAATCGAAATTACGAAGAATATTTAATTGAATATCTTTTGGGTGATGCGTTATGGGCTGCTTCAATAGCTCGAAGCGAACAAGAAGCATTTGATAAGTTGGAAATTTGTAAAAAAGAACGTCCGAAACTTAAATGGTCAGTCACTAAAATAACGCACACATACACACAACTTTTGAGAACACCCGAACATCGCACTGTAGAAATATAATTATGAAAACATTTTTCGTCGGAGTAATCGTCGGAGTCATCATCAGCACAGTAGGCTTTAGTGGAATTTTTAAAATGATTGACAATAGCGTAGAATCTGTTAAGATTCATAGCAAGCAATTATCTAAATGATTTTTATTATTAACATTTACAAAAAAGATTCAAGAACCAAAAGCGGTAAAAGGCTTTGTGGTTCTTATGAGTTTGATCGTAAAGATAGAGAAGCAGTTGATCGTGAAGTAAAAGCTTTATATCCAATATATAAAGAATTAGATGGTTATACATTTGAAATAATCTATGGAAACTAAAAAAATAGATAAGCTCATCGAAGCAAAAAAGGCCGAACTTCATTTCATGCATGAGGTTATTCGAAGTATGAAATATCTTGAACATATGTATATGCAAGGTCTTTTAAAGAATGACAAAGACTTGTTTGGCATTCAGAATTCAATACAGCAATGGTTATATAGAGCATCTAAAGTAGAAAAATTTCTTAATGATAACAATTGCGTTGTTGATAAAAAATTAGAACAGTGGAGAACATTTTAGAAAATATTATGAACAAAGAATATTTCATTCGCAAAGTAACAGAAAAAGGCAAACTAAAAACTCCTTCATATAAAAACGGAGAGCCTGTAGCCGTTTGGAGAACATTCAAATCAGAAAAAGAAGCAATTGATTTTGCTAAAGAATATGATTTGGATAATTTCGTAATTCTAGCAAAGTACATGCAACCCAGAGAGATCACCAACAGATTTGATTGATATGAAACAATGGCCCAAAATCGGTAAAGTGAAGTTCAAAGCACAACAGATCAGGTTATAGAAAAAAAGTAAACAAAATTTATAATGAAAAACAAAAGTAATAAACCAAATATTTTAGTTAAAGATAAAGCAGAATTCTTTAAAAGTCTTGATCATTATTTTAGACACGAAAAGAAACTCCGTGATGAAACACATGTAGGTTTACAAATTCTATTTACAATCAATGGTCCTGTTGGTCCCGATGATATCACTACAACATTTGTAGCCAAGATCGTAGATCGTGATGTGTTTAATAAATTCTACAAAAATAGAATTAGTTGGAATGAAACATTTTCATTTAAAGGAACCGATTGCGAAACTCTAGAAGAACTTAATGAGTACTTAGCAATGGAGTTGAAGCTCCAGAACATTTCAGATAAAGAATACCAAATTACCAAATCAATTCGAGAATTGGTTGAATTGCTGGACGATGAAGTACTAAAGTTTGCATCGAATGAACCTGATTTTTGGATGGGAGCAATCGGTCACATTAAGCGTAAAGTATCTCTTTATGCTGAAACGATTCCAACATTTGAAGTTTTAGAACCTCAAAAGTCTGATGTAAGAACAGATGAAGAGATCGTTGCTGAATTCAGAGAGATGCTCAAGAAAGCATTAGAAGACAATCTACATCCAGAATACGACAAGATTCTGACCATGAATAGGGACGGCACAATCACCACAAAATTCGAAAAGAAGACGGATAGGTTTGCTCCTATAATTCATCATGAGGCTACGATTCCTGATATCAATTATACCAGAGAAGAATGGGAAGAACGTATTAGGGAACATGCTGAGAAAATTGATCAAGATTTAATTTTTGATGAAGAAATTATTTCTCTTGCCAAGGGATTCATGGTCGGGCCTTTGACTGCACAACGAGGTAAAGCTATTGCAGCAACAACCATGAGATTTGATTCTCTGGAAGAGCTTAAAGAATCAATCACAAAACTAGCACAAGAAAAAGATATGTTCATGTATCTGATGATGACAATAGAACAGATCATTGGAGGTGATTCATTTACAATTACTGAAGAAGAAAGAGCAGCACTTCCCAGAGTGACCAGATATCTCTGGAGGGGTGAGTTCTTGGACAAGCAATAATATGAATACAATTATTAATACAGCAGCAGCACAGCATTTAAAATAATTATGAAACAATGGCCCAAAATCGGTAGTAAAGTAACCTTCAAAGGTACACACATGTTCTGGTTTGTTAACATCGTCAAAGATGCTAATGAGCTTCTAGAGGTTGGCAAAGAATACACAATCACCAAATTAGAATTAGCATCTAGTTGGTGCGCTGTGATCCTAGAGGAATTTCCAGAGCATAAGTTCTCTTTAAGTTTCTTTAATTATGTTAAAGAATTAACAACCGAAGAAGAATTAACAACTGAAGAAGAATTGAAAGCACATACACTAAAACATGACTAACCTATTAAAAATCCTTTTCATCCCTTTCGTCATTGCGTTTATATGTTTAGGATTTTACCTACAAGCAAAATCCATTAAGTATGTAGCAGGCCCTCCTTGTCAGTGCGTAAAATAATATCATGATCATGAGTTACATTTTTGAATCAAAAAGAGATCTGCTATATCATAATAATTATCTTGCTTTGAAAGAAGCAATAGAACAAGCTGGTGGTGCTGGAGAAAAGGCTATCAAAGATCTAGCACTAGGTTTGCTTGACACTCTAGCAAGAAATGAGATTGAATTGAGTGCGAAATATATTGGAGATCGTGAGGAAACATAATAATATCCGATTTAACGTATAACTTAATTTTATCCAATCTACAGTATAATCATGAATAACGATATTAATTTTGGTAGTTTATTTTATTCGGAAAAAGATAATTTGTTGATCTTTGCTAGAGGTTTGACAAAGTACGATAAAAATCGAGTTTGGTACACAATTGTAAACTGTCATCATCTTCATGACGACACATCACATTGTTCCATTGAAGAATTTAAACGAAATTTTAAACGAGTAGGATGGATTGAAGAAAATGAGTAATCAGCTTCACTTCTTCAAAGTTTTCTCAAAACATTACTATGATGTAGTTCTTGCCAAGAACGAAGAAGCTGCTAAAATAGAGTATGCTGAAAAACACAAAGAACCAAAAGAATCTTTGTCTTGTGAATATGCTAATACAGTTGAACGAGAAGAGTATTGCTTTCGCCAAACAAAAGAGTATGAAAGACTCAAAAATGCAGGATACTTGAGAGGATAATATGGAATCTGAAAGCACGTTTCACGTAAGACTTAAGGTGGAAGATAATGTATACACTCAAACTTCCTATACAGGACAGATTCGGTGGTGTCGTAAACCATTGTACGATGAACCAATTCTCCAACAACAAGTAACAATTAGCACTTTTGGTAATTATGTCATTACCAAACAGGAAGTTAGTTGGGTTGATGTACCTGTAGAATGGATCAAAGAATAGTAATATGGGACACTCAAACTACAAACTAACAGACGAACAAAAGGTATTGCTTGATAGAATTTCAAAAGTACTTGAAAGTGATATAGAAGATAAATGCGCTCATCATGAAATATTAGATCCATATGATGGTCGTGAATTTGACAATAACAAGTTTACTGCTATGGTGTGGTATATTAGTGATAAGTTAGCATCATATTGATATGAAATACGTTAAATTTATTGCCAAACCATATCAATTGTATAAAGAGGGTACGGAAGCTTTTATAGACACTAACTACCCCAACCAGAATTCTTTTCATAGGTTTACTGTTGAAGAATTTGAAGCTTACAAAAAAGAACACGAAGGGTGGGGTTCTGGATTGTTCGTGGGACGTAGATTGGATATAGAGGGTTACGAACTAATTGATGGGGATCTGTGTTCCTTAGATGAATTTGATATCATCGAAACAGATGAGCCTCTTTCATTTGCAACTGAAGAAGAATTAGACAATTTTTATAAACAGAAATAAGTATTAATATGAATATGGAAAATATAGAAGACATTGAAGAAGTTTCTCGTTTAGTCATTCAAGCAAAAGTAAAAAACACTTGGTTTACTGTACATAATTTTCCAATAGGAACGGATTGGCGTGCAGCTATAGAGGATCTTAAAAATTGGAAAAACGAAGAACCCAATTCTACATTTCGTTTGATTTGTACAAACATTGTTGTTGAGACAGAAATTATAGCAGAACTTTAATAAATGAACAAATCAAACTACGAACTAACACAAGAACAAAAAAGCGAAGTCATATTATCGTTAGATGAAAATAGTATGCAAGATATAAACAAAAATGAAATATTAGAAAAGCTAGACAAAGGTTGGAAAGTGCGCTGTAAAGTCTGGAAAAATGGAGAGTACGCAGACAAGGGATGGCCTATCAGTGCTCTGCTAGCCTATCTCACCGATAACAACAGTTGGGAAGCTGAACCACCCAAACCCGTCATGGTAGTCTTGTACTATGAGCAGTTTCTAGAGGACGCCATTAGTCTTATCAGGAAAGACACTAAAAGGTTTATTAGACGCCATTGCGTAGATGACGTTTGGACGACTATAGGATGGCATAACAACGAGCTGTGGCATCTAGATATTGAAAATAAGCTAGACCCAAGTCACCAAGTGGTGTTTCATGGGGATAGCTCATTCAAAGTAAACAATTGGAATGTTTGTGCTTTAGGATAATATGAAAAAAATAGGAACCGTAAATATAGATTATTCCATGAAAGTTAATCTTGCAGGATTGGCTAAAAAGTATGAAGGGAAAAATGCTTATCTTGCGCTACGCACGGAGTGGGGAAGTACTCATATTGCTGTATTTGAGTACGGAGAAGATGAAAAAGTTATGACTGAGGATAAATCCTTTGACTTCTACAAAGAAGCTCAAGAGACATCAGATTTGATAGAGCAACTCGAAAATAGTAGAAGTAAATCAAAATGAAAGACAAAAACAACCCATACAAACAACCAGAACTAGATTCTGACATTAAGAATATTATTAGCAAGATCTCCAAATCTACTAGTTTGAGTGAATATGATGTTCAACAAGTGTTGAAGGTATACTTTGACATTTATCAAGAGAGTGTTTTTGAATCTCTTAATATACAATAATATGGTAACAAAAGAAGTATAATATGAATAAAGCAGATATATTAAAACTTATTCAAGAGCAAGTCCCATATGTTTCAACAACCGAGCAGCGATTTGGGGATAAGCTAGACTTCTATGAAGTACACATTAACTCACTAGTATCCTTAGTGGAGAAAGCTTACATAGAAGGTAGGAACTATGCAGCGAATTCTCAGCATTGGGATATCGTACCAAAGACTAAAACAATGGAATATGGTGATGACCTCTTATAATATGGGACACTCAAACTACAAACTATGAGAATACCAAAATATAGAGTTTACGTTAAGCATTGGGGTAATAGTGAAAACGATGGAATGGAGTGTCCTGAAGAAGGTGAACTCTATATGTACTTGAGGAATTGGCACCTTGGCGCTTATAAAGAAGCTATCTTTCAACAATTCACAGGACTTCTAGATAAGAATGGTAAAGAAATTTATGAAGGTGACTTGTTAGAGTTTGCTTATAGAGATGATGGTATGCAATTTGTTGGTGAAGTTCAATATTTTAAAGAGTTTGGTTCTTTTGGAGTTGTAATAGATAAAGCATTTGAAACATTTCAAGATCTAATTGAATATGATCAGTTTTTTAACGTAGTAGGAAACATTTTTGAAAAATAATATGGAAAATATAGAAGACATTGAAGAAGTTTCTCGTTTAGCCGTTCAAGCAAAAGTAAAAAACACTTGGTTTACTGTATCTAATTTTCCAATAGGAACAGATTGGCGTACAGCTATAGAAGATCTTAAAAATTGGAAAAATGACGAACCCAATTCTACATTTCGTTTGATTTGTACAAACATTATTGTTGAGACAGAAATTATAGCAGAAATCAAATAATATGGACAATACACACATCTAGAAGGATAATATGACTGAAAAATGTAAAGTTAAGACTGAAGTATTATCCTATAGGAAGTTTATTAGAGCTATAGGCGGTTTCATCTTAAAACGAAAGAGACATAAATAATATGCACGAATTTTTTGAATTACTAGAAGCTGAACATAAAGAAGCCATGGACTCGCTCAAGTTCATGATTGATGTCGAGGCTCAAAAATATCCTGAAGACAAGGATGCTGCGATACTTTGCAAGTTCCTGGTGGATAGTACGGACAGGTATGCAATGATACTGGAGTCTGAGGTGTTTGATGGTTTCCACGACAACGCTCAAGTTTTTGAGTCGTTGTGTAATAGTATATACCATGCGCTGACTGATGACGGGGATATAGCCTTCGCACAGGTGAACAACCATTGCCCTGGTATTATATTCCAGTCTCGTTGGGAGCTAACTCCAGATGACCTCATGTCACAGAACGAGCAGGAGATGTATGCAAGATTGAATAAGTTTAAAAAGGAAAAAGGGCTACCTCCGTACGAAAACAAAATAGTGTTCTTTGACAACGCTTACGAATATATCGAAGCGGTTAAACAGTATCGTATAGATTCAGAAGCTCAAATGCGGCGAGTCGATGAATGGAATAGAATGCGGGGGAGATTAGAAGGTAGAGAAAAACCAAATATGGATGAAGTTGAATTTGGAACACCTCACTTGAAAGAAGAATAATATGAGTCCAGAAACACTAAAAGAAGCCATTCAAGCTGCTGAAGCATTTGTTAAGGAAGCAAAACAAATTGAAATCACCTACTGCACTAGAAAAAGCAAATGAATATAGATAAAGATACTCCGCCACAGCTCATCTTCACCACCCTACCTAAACAGGCGTATGAGTGGGTCAAAACAGGACATTGGACTCGTAATGAGTTTGAAACTTGGGTTTTACATTATAGTGTAAACAAAGGTCGTGTTATGGCTGAAGATCTAATGGATGCGGTAGAAGGAATCCAAGACTGGAAGAATACAGTTATCGGTGATCTAATAGATGAACTCAGAGGTTATACTAATCATAGTAAAGAAGACCAAGAATAATATGGGAAAATCAAACTATCAACTAACAGACGAACAAAAAGGCCTTTTGCTAGATATCACGCACAGCATTATCGAAGAGATCGAAAAGAATTGTTCACAGTACAGCTGCCTTGATGTCTACTATACTCCTGATGGAGTAGACAACGGCAGATTCGATAACAACAAGTTCACCGCAATGGTGTGGTACGTCGGAGATCAACTAAGTGCATATTGATATGAAATTTAAGCGATACAACATAAAAGAATTGCTGCAAAATCCATCGATTAAACGAGATTGGATTTGTAAAGGAACTGTTGCCTGTATGGCTAGAGAAGGTGTTGATGTTACGCTTGATGAGGTGTACGATATGTATGATAAGTTTACAATCAATAAAATTGTTATGCCTGATGGATACTCGTTTAACAAGGAAAACAAGTGAAACTTCATATTGATATGAAATTTGACCGAGACAAGCTAGAAGAGGAAGTCCTAGAAAAAGTTAAAGAAGTTAATGAGGAGTCGGGCTACCGTCCTTACTTTGAGCTGCCCGAATATGTGCACATTGTCGCTTCTATCATGGAAGATAAGTTTAAAGTTGAGTATGATGATCTTGTAAATCAAATACATCTACTCTCCAAAGAGCTAGACAAAGCTCAGATCAAAGCAGAAAATTTAGAAGAAGAGTTAATGCAATTAAAAGGAGACATGGACGTAATAACCTTATGAAACGCACTCTAATGAATGAACTAACAGAAGGTGTCGAGGCTTTAGCTGAACGAAGAGATTTAGAAGAGTGGGCATTCTATGAGAGCGGTCTAGTTGCTCACGGATGCCTAGAAAACATAGACGAATATATGCGCGAGGCTATTACCAAATACGGTAGATTGCTTCTCTCTAAACAAAGGATCAAAGCAGAAATTTTAGAAGAAGAATTAGAATATTATAGAGGTGTTGCAGAACAGTTAGGTGCAGAGAAAGCAGTCTCTCAAAGAGACAAGATGCTGGAAGAATTTCATGAAATTGAACAAATTTTAGGCAAAGTGTTAGGTTACCCTTTTTGCAAAACTGAACAGAAGAATTACTTTCCTGATGGTTCAGAATCTGATGGTGTTTGTATTGGAGACAACAATGCAGTGTCACTGGCGAATGAAGCTGCGAAGAGAATCGAATACTTGGAAGACGAGCAGATGGGCATATTTCTTTAAATTAATATGAAGCTAACACAAATTCAGCGGGCGATAGTCACCGACGCATACTATATCATCAACGACCATCAAAAAGAAATTGATAGGTTGTACAAAAAACTAGTTAAAGAAATTGGTTTTGATAAAGAAGAGTACGACTTCGAGGGTAAGTCAGATCCAGAACATCGTTACTCAGTATCTCCAGGAGATCTATTGTTTGACGGTATTTATAATTCTGCTGATGTTGACGAACTGGCAGAAGTTTTAACTAGGATGGATGCTATATTAGCGCAGCGTAAAAAAGATTAGACCTTATGCAAATCCTCAATATTGATTGGTTAAAGAGTGAGGGATTCATCGTTAGAGAAAGAATCATAGCTGATGAAAGGTGCTACCTTGTATACCCATCCCATATGGGAATTAAATGGACCAAAGATAATCTAGAGTACAGAAGCAGCATATGGACCTGGGATGGGCGTCCAGTTTCTCTAGGATTTAAGAAATTCTTCAATTACGGAGAAGCCAATCACATTGTTCCTGACTTCACTGATCAGCAAATCAAAGATCATACAGCAATACCTATTGAGAAGATTGATGGGTCTTGTCTAATTGTCTCTAAATTTGGAGGTATCGCTAACGGTGAATTGATCGTGCGCACCAGAGGTACATTTGATGCAGGTGAACATGATGCTACAGCTCATGAAATAGCTTATCTAAAGAATAAGTATCCGAAGGTATTTGATAATCCCTATCTATCAAACGGCAGCCATTCATACATATACGAGTGGACTACCCGTAATAATCCTATTGTTGTAGACTATGGTGCTGAACCTGACATCAGATTGATTGGTGTCATAGAACATGAGGCATACTCTTATACTCCACAGGTGTATCTCCCTGAGATAGCCATGGATCTTGGTGTGTGCGTAGCTGAGCATCACAAGTTCGCTTCTCAGGGTGCCCTGGAAGTGTCGCTGGTAGATATGCGAAATGCTGAAGGTTATTGCGTATACTATAACAACGATCAGGATATCAAGAAGATCAAGTGCAGCTGGTATCGGGCAGCCCACAGGTTCATAAGCAACTGTACTCTTGATAATGTGTTGGACTTGTATCTGTCTTGGCTAAATCAAGACTATCCGTCTGCTGAAAGGTTTATCCAGTCACTGGAAACTGCCTTTGACTTTGAGTGTACAGACAAGGCAAAACTATATGCGTATCAGGCTCATGATGCTTATATGCAAAGCTTGAAAACGCTACGGCATATAGCTCTGTTCGTAGCTCAATTGGATGGCGACTCTAGGGATGGTCGAAAGCATGCAGCTGAGGTTATTCAAGAAGCTTATGGTTCTTCCGGGATGGTTCAGTTTGCATTCACAATGTTAAATAATCAACCATTGCAAGATAAACAACTTAAAAAGTTAGTAGAGTTACACCTATGACAATAGAACAAGTAGACACATGTGCTGCTATAAGCCGACACTTCAAACTACGCAAAGCAGATCTGAAGGCTGAGGTAGAAGAATACATCAAACACAATGGAGGAGATAATAGCCCTGTAATAGAAGTAAACCTACCGGACTTTATTGCTACCATAGGTATATCAAAGCATACGATAGGTGTAAAAAGTATGTTCTTCTTTAAGAAGTTTGAGGAAACAGAGCTCTATGCAGACGCTGTTAATTTGATAGAAAACGGGCGTACTGACTTTGTAGTGTTCCGTTCAGGTAAAGCTCTGGTCGTAATCTACACCGCCGATGAATATAAAGGGCTTGGGGGTATTTTTGTAAAACAAGACAAAACACCTGTAGGCTATGTAATAGAGCCTCTCGATCATTATTTAAAACATAACTACCCTGTTTACTCTGAAGAGCTATTATGAGAAACCTGAAGCTGTCTCTGTTGGCAGATAGATCAGAGTTCATAATTTGTTTGATTAGAGAGAATTGCAAAAACCAGGACGATCTATCCAAGATTGCATTGGCCGTTGAGTGTATGCTTGAGGAAGTGTCTGAGGAGAGGAGAACAGAAGCTCCCACAATCAAGCAAGTCCTCCTGCAAAATATTTGAATAAAAAGTGGTATAATATATTGAAGCGTAGTACGCCTCCAGAATTTTTTAATCCTGGGGGCGTACTTGTTTCATAACCAAACCTAAAATACCTATATATTATGAACCTACCAGAAGACATTCAGCAGATGGTGATCGAAATCGGTAAAGAAGTGGAGATGCAGGTGCAAGCTCCTGCGGCTGTAATGGAAGAGGGGGCAAGTGAAAATCTTTCCGTGGATGTTAAGTTTCTAGAGCAGGCAATTATTACAGCCCACGACACTGCGTGTAGAGAATACATGGACACTCCGGACTATTTTCCACACGCAATGATCAGGACAAAGCCTGATGTGTTGCTTGGCGAAAAGGCTACCCGTAAAAGGGTGTGTACTGTAGAAGATTTGCTGAGGCTCACATCCAGACTAAGCAAAATGGAAGTTACTCCTTACTGGGGCAACGACCACGAAAGATTGTTAGTAGTGAAGGCGCAAATTCCAGACACTTACGAAGCCCGTGTGGGTTTCATAAGGGTAAAACACATTCCAGACAGGTTCTTCAAAGATATTAAATTTGTAGACTTGAAATCTCCAGGAAAGAAGGGAAAGGGGAAGATTTCCCTAGTACTGAATGAACTGGAACCTATCTGGACTCGTGAGAGTCTTGCAGAGGTCGATAAGCTGATAATTATTAGGCACTATAACTATGTGACCTTTAAGATAGATAAAGAGCATCATAGCCTGGTGTCTTGGTTTCCAGGCTGTGACATACGGTCGGGTTTGTGTGAATCCCTTGAAGAGGAATTCGTAGGCTTAGAAAAGAAAAGCGAAATTGCGGTTAGACTCTTGCGTAATGAAAAATAAATTAATTCTCACAATAGGTACAGCGTTAATGGCTGTATTAGGTGCAACAGTCATGGTGTCAGGGAACGGTACGCTGACAGTGGTGTACGTAGGTGTCTCTGTTGCATTGCTTGGTGCGGTGGCTGTAGGTGGAGCCATTAACTATAACAACCAGGATAATCAAGATATCCGGGAAGTGTGGCGAGAAAAGATCAGTATGCTTGGCAACAAGATCTGCAATCTTGAAGAGTTGTCTATCGAACAACAGAAGTTAATCATTAACCTGGAGAATCAAATTGAAAAGAGAGCAACAGCCGGAGGAGGATCGGAATCACCCAAAGAGTCAGCACCAGAACTCTTCAGTGAAAGTGTCGTGGTCAGCTACGCTCCACGCAAATAAAAAGTATATTAAAGCGGTTGCTGCTGCCGCTATAGCAAAAAAAGTAATTGAAGAAATTGTAGTTAATAGGAATTATTACGCAGATTTCATGAAATTCAATTTCATGAACGGTATTAAATCCGACAAAGCATATAGGAAAGTCTATTACTATGATCTTCCACCCAAAGAGAGAAACCGTATAACTAGACTATATAGGAATTTCTCACATCTTAGTGTGGAAGAAATATATGATAGGTTGAATACGCCTATGAAGGTAACCAATAGAGCCATGCCTCTTGAGACACGGTGGGTATACGCCTACCGCAAGAAGTATGGTACATCGGATTACTATGAAAATAATCAAATAAGCGACCACGAAATACTCAAGTGTTTGACTGCCTCTGAAGCGGAAGAATACTCTAGAATGTTTTGATGGAGCTTAACAGAAAAAGGAAAATCCTCACAGGTTTTCCTTTTTTTTAGCTATCAACATGTCTATAATAAATAGCATGGAAGACGATTATAACAGACGAGGATTTTTAATACCTGAAAGCTTCTTAACTCAGCTAGAAGAATATACTCGAGGTTATATGTTGCTGGTATGCAACGATAAGGGAGAGCTGTATGCTCATGAGGCCTACGATAACCCTGTCATAAAGCTAGGTATTATCAATTTTGGAGATATGCACGTGTCTGCCTCGATGAAGCATATGCATAATATGGCTCTAAAAGAGGAAGAAGAGCATTACAGAGACATGGCAGATGATGCTGACGATGAAGATAACGATGAAGATGCTGACACTGAGGATAATTAGAGGCAGCCTTCTACCAGCTTAGCTTCACGTTCTCTTCGACCAATCAATCCGCTGCCCTTTTCCCAAAGACGCTTCATGCTTCTTATCTGAGTTGCAATATCCTTGTATTCCTTGCGAGGCACAAGTTCTTTTATAGCTGCCATCTCTCGTCTAGTAGGTCCACGCATACTCATTCCCCTGTTGAATACAAGGGATACCAGGGCTGTCTGTGCTCCACTACAAAGCTTCTCTATACCAGGGAAGGCGTTTAGAGTATATCTTCTAAACTTAGGTAAAATATACATCTCAAATACTTGCAAGGATTCTTCCCATGTGAAAGTTATACCTTTCAGCTTCTTGGTGTAGGCCTCGGCTACTAGCCCTTTTCTGCCCCTACCGTTCTGAATAAGGTCGAGCTCATGCTCGGTAGTCAATGGCTTAAAGATAGTGTCTACTTCTTCTTTTGAGTAGTAGCCTATATCTATACCTACCATCGCTGTAGGTCCGCTCATGCCCTTGGGCCAGATAAAAGTACTCTTATACACTTTCTCATAATACTCTTTACCACCAGTCTCCTCTTCGACTATAAAGTCTATTCCTTCTTGTGTAAGTTTCATATTATTACTCGTCGTGTAGTTCGTAATCGTCTTCTTTATCGTTACCTACTTGTTTTTGAGTAATATCCACAACTTGTACAGTAGCGGCTACAGAGGCATTGCTTGTGCTGTTGTATTTAAGGTCAACCACAGCCTGCCCGCCTATATACACGGCCATGATTGTAGCAAACACTTCAATGGTTTTAGAAAACATTACAGAGAATGTGGCACTCAATTCAGGGTTCTTTGTAAGAGCAAAAAGCACAGCTACACTAGAGGCATAGAATACACCTAGAATAATAAACCCTGAAAAGGTTATGAAGAACTTTTTAGAAGCTAGATGATTCGTATTCTCCATTTCTTCTTGTTGTGCTGGTGCTGTGCCTGGGGGAGCTACTCCGGTTTGTAGGAAAGATGCTCCTGTCTTTAATAGGTTTTTAATGGCTGCAAACATATGATTAAAATATTACGTTAACTATAGTGTAGCCTATACCGAATACCGCTACCGGTCCTAGGAACCTAACGACGAGAACCCAAGGCCCTGCCAAGGTTGTCAGCATTAAAGAGACTGCCGGTGCACCTATCTGTATGTATAGAAAGGCTAAAAAAATGCCGAATATATAACCCAATAAAGATTTAACTCTATGATAGCGCATCAAGGTAGACTTGCCCTTTTCTTTCTCTAGATCAACCCTCGCTTGAGTATCAGCGATCTTCTGGCTGGCTTCTACTGTTCTAGTGTAATACTCCTGTTTCTGCTGCTCTTCGTTCTTGCCCCATTGCTCCATGTTCTTTAAATTTGTGTCTATGATGACCTTGTCTTGCTCTAGCTGAACTATCTCGCTTTTGGCTGCAAACATGGATACTTCCAGGCATCCAAGCTCATAGGAAAGTTTGCTCTTTAATTCAGAATTAAAAGATCTCTGGGATTTATCTACAGCTAGTAGAGAAGTCGTCAATAAAAGAAAAACTGTGAATAGGTAGGCCCGCATAATTAATCCTCAGGTATAGAGTTTATGAGAATCTTGATTCTCTCTATTTGAGAGGAAGCCTTGTCTAATGCTTTCTCGAGGTCCTTTATATTAGACTCAAGGGAAGAAGTATCATGCACCGGGACCGGTGTAGATATAGGTGCAGACAAGGGCTGTCTATGTGAAGCGGCACACCCAGATAGGGTAAATGCAATTATAATAGCCGCTAATATAGAGGACAACTTCATGGTTGTACTCTAGCATTATATTAGTTTTTTGTCTAGCCTGAACTAGCTACGTAGCTGCGCGCTAATACTGTCGACTTTCCTATCCAAAGCTTCCAGCTTTGCCAGTACCTCACGAACCTCTAATTCAGTCTTCCTCCCGGCTTCCAGATCCTCTTTTGCCCACTTCCTGTCCTGTATTGCCTGCCGAGCATTCGCCATGATGATAAATGGAGCCTGCAATGCTGCCACACACGACAATATAAGATTCAATAATATGTATGGATATGGGTCTGCAGGCTTTAAGAGAATACATGAATTCACTACGATCCATACTGCAATAATACTAGTGCATGAGATTATCGCTGCCCAGCTACCACCAAACTGAGCCACTTTATCCGCTACTCTGTCCCCGAAAGAATATTTTTTAACAGGGCTCATACTATTTACGGGTTTCCTGTTGTTTATCTATGTGGGCGATGACTCTGTTAAGGTCCGTTCTTAGGCTTTCTTGCTTTGAGTGCTGTGCAGATAAATACCAAACAACCCCTGCAAATTGAATGACCATAGCAGTAATTGAAGCTATGAATAGCTTAGAAAGAAAGACACGCAGCTCATTATAACTGTGAGCTGCGTGTCCTAAAGTATTTAACTCTGAGGTTATTTTAGATACATCAGTAGATAGATTCTGAATAGCTCCTCTTAATCCATTCCGACCATCTACCCCCACACTAATATGTTTCGCATCTCTAGCCATATCACGTATCTCTACTAGAGATTTATCTAAAGCTTTTAGCTGTTCCTGTGTCTCTTCAGAAACACTTTCCAGCTTAAGTTTTATAGCCTCAAGTTCGGAATCAAGAGCCTTGTTACTAGACTCAAGAGCCTTGTTACTAGACTCAAGATCCGAAATAGAGGTAACTACGTCGTTATGGAAAGAGAGCGAGCTACTTTTATACTGCAGTTTTTTGAAATATTCGTCGTCGGTAGAAGAAAAGGAGTCTAACATAATAGTTTTAATTTAAAAGAGTCTATGCCATTACATAGCTCTATTATATTAAAAACTAGAGGGATTGTCGCTTTATTATTTCTATTTTTTCCTCCGGATCCGCCTGCTCTTCATCAGAGACATAGTAGTTTAATTCCTTCGTCTCATATTCGACGTTTGGGGTTTCGTCTACGCTCACTACACCCTCTTTAAGCTCTTTAACTTCCTTAGAAACTCCTCTGAATACTGATCTTACCGAATCGTTATACACTTTGTCCACGATAAGAAGCTGACTGGTGCCTACCTCGCCTAGGTAAATACCTTTCCTTGGAGAATCTAAAGCATGCTCAACACATGTCCATCTGTTTTCGGGGATGTCTAACATCTTTAAGGCCTCCACCCTTTCTTTAGGGATAGGTTTACCACTCACAACACATTTATAAGCTTTTTTAGCCATATATTACTGTTGTCCTCCGGCTGCTTGTTGCTTTGCTCCTGATAACCCCTGAGACTTTGACTGCGAAGTCATCTGCTCAAGCTGCGATTTGACTTGGGCGTACAGATCCTGGTCCTGTCCCTTGATCTGCTGTAGCTGAGCTCTTCTCTGTGCACCATCGAGAGGGAATAGCTGCTGGGCGAGCTGTTGAGCTTTCTCGATAGCATCCTGAGGTGTCCCGCCTCCTCCACCACCACCACCTGGAGCTCCTCCTGGTTGTTGACCTCCTCCCTGTTGCTGTCCCTGAAGCATCTGCATAAGGTTCTGCTGTGTACTTTGAGCAATTTCTTCTTTCTCTTTCTCTTCTTCCTGGATCTCTTTTGTGATCCTGTCTTCCTGCATTTTCTTGCGTACCTGATCTTCGTAATCGAAGTTGTAGAGCTTGAGGAGTTCAGATCTTGCTATGGCGTTAGCAGAAACAAGCTGACTAATCACTGATTTGCGATCCATGTCATCAGAGAACGTGATCGGTATGAGTGATATCTTGGCCTTGGG